>Ga0265298_10001177_pt1 | contig 38567 bp, 24 predicted proteins | sample AusTroGonzalo_MG_3_FD_193486 | JGI IMG/M metagenome (GOLD analysis project Ga0265298, IMG submission 193486) | Bovine rumen microbial communities from tropical cattle in Woodstock, Queensland, Australia - Gonzalo_01 | ecosystem: Host-associated > Mammals > Digestive system > Stomach > Rumen ...
CAGTCATAACGAGGATACCCTTTCGGAAGAAGCTTATCGGGCGATACTTTCCAGTATTTTGATTTTGATTCGACAAAGAGTGGACCTGGAACCAATGCTTTGTCAAAACGAGTGTAATGATTTCCGGTCTTGGCCTTGAAACCACATCCATGCCAAAGTAGGATGTATTTCTGTTCAGGCTTAGCCTGCTCTTGGGGTATAAGGAAACTGTGTGTAGCAAAAACAAATCTGGCCTGTAAGTGATGTCTGATGGTTTTAAGGGGCATCACTCCCAACTTGTTCTTCTTGGTGAGAAAGGTTATGCCCGTTCCTGTATATTTTCTTCGGTAACCATTGACATCATCAACCAACCAATATAATTTGTATGCTTTCCCTTCAACGGATGTTGAAAGATAATCAGATAAAGCCAATGCGTTATCTGAATAATCCGGAGTACTGATAAAAATGATTTCATCTTTTATCGCAACCATCTTCCGAAGGATAGACAAACTTCTATTGTTGATGAACAATCGGATAGTTTTCAATAGCAATTTGATGATATTCATACACTTTATTGTCTTTTCGCTAATTGATAGCTATTATATCTCGTTATTGTCGGAGACCCTATTGTCAGTCTCTACCCGCAATAATGAAGAACTCACCCCATCCGTATGTCGCAGATACACCACTTCTGCCCCCAATGGTTTCAAGTCTATCTCCGTCTGTTTCCAACGATCGTTGCCTTTCCAGTCGTTGCCAATAAATACGGCATCGAAGTGCAGCCGTTGCCAGGCATCGGTTTTCTTCAGCGTATCACACAGCACCACTTTGTCCACACATCGCAATTCACCGATAATGGCTGCACGGTCACGCTCGTTTACCACTGGCGACTTGTGTTTATAATCGTTCACCAACTGGTCTGTATTGACACCTACAATCAACTCTTCACATAGTTCTTTTGCCTGGTGAAGAAGATTCAGATGGCCGATGTGAAACATATCGAATGTCCCCTGCGTATATCCAATCTTATACCTTTTCATTCTTCTAAGCTCTAAATTTTGAACACTAAACTCGATACTTCTCAGGTATTTCTTCTGGTCTCTTAGGACGTATCTGGTTCAGACCTTTCACCACGCTGTGCGAGGGCACATCTTTGGTGACGATGGCGCAGGCTCCAATGGTGACATCGTCACCGATGGTTACCGGACCAATCACCGTAGCCTTGGCACCAAGGATGCAGTCGTTGCCAAACTTAGCATGACGTCGAATGTGTTTTTTATTCCTTTCTCTGTCACCTTTCAGAACAGCCATTGACACAAAATAGGGATACACTTTGCAATTATCACCAATCTCAGCAGTTGGGCCGATACCTATGCTGTTTGGATGTCGTATCTCGAAATTCTTACCAATCTTTACCTTACAGGGAATGCGTAACTGAAACTTCTCCATCAATTCGTTCTCCATACGCTTGGCGCGTATGCGGTTGATAAAGCCTCCCTTATCGTAGAGGCGGCGCATTTTCCTGAACTTACGCTCCGCCTTACGGTCGTAATTGCTGATACACAGCAAATCCATGAGCCAGGTTTTGATGTCTTTAAATATACTCATTTCTTATTGATTTTTCGTCTTAATTTCTTGGTGATGGGCTTTGCAGCTTCGCAGAATAATTTATATGCCTCGGGACGGAACATCACTGACCAACAAGCATATAGTGCCACAAAGATGACGAACTTCAGCACTCCATCGACATAAAGCGACAGAGAACAAAAGTCCCCAACAATATATGAGAGGGTGGCTATCAATAAAGATGCCAGTAGCACAGGCTGCAAATCGAGGAGTTGCCGTTGCCAGCGATAGCCGATATGATTGGAAACCAGCCAAATGTTGATGAAATAAGAGAACCACGTGTTGAGTACCATACCCACCAACAGACCTCTCATGCCATCAAGCAGCAGACCAGCGACAACGAAGACGATGCCCACAGCTCGCTTTACGAATGTCCAAATAAACATGGTACGGCTTTTGCCGATGGCAGCAACAGACTGATAGTTCACCGACTGCAGACTGTAAGCCAAGCCTGCTATGCACAACACTTGGAAGTAGGGTACGCTGTCAGCCCACCTGTCAGAGTAAAGCAGGATGAACAACGGCTTGGCACATAACAACAGGATGAACATCAGCGGGAAGGTAATATACGACAACGTCAATGTGATCTTCTTAATCATATCGCCCAAAGCAGCTTTGTTATCCTGCATCTCAGCATAAAGGGGATAGGTTACCTGCGACATCACTTTCGAAATACTCGTTGAGGCGAGTCGTTCGGTGGAGTTTGCCTTGGAATAGTAACCCATGGTGGCGGCATTATAGAATTTACCTATCAGCAAGCCCTGAATCTGCTGACCAAACTGATTCAGCATGTTTGTCAGGAACATATAAAAGCCAAAGCTAAAAAGCTCACGGAACGACTGCCAAGAGAATACCCATTGTGGACGCCACTTGACATAGAACCAAAAGATTAAGGCAGGAATGGCTGCTGTCAATATATTCTGTGCCACCAAAGCCCATACACCAAAACTATGATAGGCCATGATGATAGTAACTGTCAATGCGGTAACCGATGTGAGAATAGTTACGATGGAAAGGACCTTGAAGTTCAGCTTCTTACGTAACTGATTACGCTGCACAATGTTGAAAGCATAGATGAACAGCACAACCCCTTGGATTCTCAAAACATCACTCAACAGGGGGATGCCATAGAAACTTGCAATATAGGGAGCCAACAGGAAGAGTACGGAATAGAGCACCACCGACAGACCTATGTTCCAGAAAAAAATGGTGGAATAGTCTTCCTGTGTGGGATTCTTCTTCTGAATAAGGGCCGATCCAAAACCTCCGTCAATAAATGATTCTGCCAAAAGCATGAAAATCATCAGCATGCCTATGCAACCATAGTCATAGGGGGTAAGCAGACGTGCCAGAATGATGCCCGAAATAAACTGTATCAGCATTGTCGAGTATCGCTGTAGCGCCGTCCACGCTACGCCTTTAACAGCCTTTTGTCTTAATCCTTGCTTTCGTTTCATTGCCAATGTTAGAGCCCAAATTCCGCTGCAAAATTACGAATTATTATTGAAATACCGTACATTTCTTTGGGAAAAATGCCTAGTGGAACGCAAAAAGGGGTAAAGAGCAGAGGGGTGGTCAGACAGTTTGATTAGCGTGCTGCCAGAACGAAGGGTACGTTTTGCCTTATCGGGGGGGCGTACTGCCTAAGCGAAGGCCTCGCTCTTACGGTTCGCTCAGTTCCTTCTCAAGGAGGGCAACGGCATAGGCACTGATGCCTTCCTGACGGCCGGTAAAACCGAGCCTTTCGGTAGTGGTGGCCTTGATGGAAATCTGGTCAGGATCACAACCTATAACGTCGGCCATGACCTGCTGCATCTGGGGGATATGGGGATTCATCTTGGGACGTTCGGCACAGATAGTGGCATCGATATTGCCAAGCCGATACCCTTTGGTAGCTACCAGTTCAATGGTCTTACGGAGGATTATCTTGCTGTCCATTCCTTCCGTCTCGGCTGAAGTATCAGGGAAGTGATAGCCGATGTCACGCATATTGGCAGCACCAAGAATGGCATCGCAGATGGCATGGATGAGCACATCAGCATCGCTATGACCCAACAGTCCCAGTTCATAATCGAGCTTAATACCACCAATCCAAAGTTCCCTGTCAGGAACCAACCGGTGGACATCGTATCCCATTCCTATTTTCATCATTTTACTTTTACCCTTCTACCTTATTATTTAAACAGATCTTTGATACCATCCATATCGAAAGCCAAGGTGAAGCGGAGGGTCTGGTCAAGAGGATTACTCTTGGCTGTAGAGATGACGTAGCCGACATCAAGGGAGAAGACACTCATGCGGAAACCTCCACCTAAGGTAAAATACTTACGGTTACCCTTGTTCTCCGACTCGTGGTGATAACCCGCACGCAGCGAGAACTGGTCGTGGTAGACATACTCGGCACCGACGCTCCACTGAATCTCCTGCATCTCTTCCTTGAAGCCGCCAGGAGCATCGCCAAAGCTCTTGAAGATACCCGAGATAGAGCTAACATCGTTATACTCCTCGATGACACGCTGCTCATAATCCTCCTTCGACTCGCCATCTTCCTGCTTGGGCACGGTAGGCACCAGCAGCTTGTTGGCATCGGCAGAGATGGAGAAACGGTTGTACTCGTCGACAGGCACCATGAGCGAGGCACCTAAACGCATGTTGGCTGGTAGGAAGTTAGAACGGTCGTCACCGAAATAGGTAATCTTTGAACCTACGTTCTGAATGGTCAGACCCAATCCTAACTGGCATTCGCGCTGTCCGAGGTTGACGAAGTTGTTGTAATAGAAAGCCATATCGGCAGCAAAGGCCGATGCTGGTGAGGCATCCTCCGTATAATCATAACGCAGGTCACTATAAAGCCAACGCAGGGCTACACCTAACGAGAACTTCTCGGTCAGCATCAGGGCAGCACCGACATCAAGCGACATCTCGTAAGGTTTGACGGTCATAGCATTCTCCTCGAGCGACGTCATCACTTCACCTAACGAGAAGTAACGCAGCGAACCGCTGAGCGAAGCATAGTCACCAATGCGGTAGTAACCTGCCACATAGGCCAGATCAATGTCGTTCACCAACTGACGCAGCCACGGCGTATAGTTGAGGGCGATACCTGCACGACTGATACAGAACGGATACTTGGCCAGATTCCAGTACTGCGAGTTGACATCCGGATCAGTAGCACCACCCACATCACCCATACCAGCCGCACGGGCATCGGGGGCAATGGTCTGCGAAATGACGGCATGCTCAATGGGATTGAACTCGCTCTTCGTGTCCTGAGCACTGGTAGGACTTGCCATCAGTACACATACTGCCGTCAGCATTATCTTCATGATAGTCTTCATATTCCTTTATTTATGTGTTAATATTATCAGTTTCTTGGCTTTCGAGGCATACGTGCTGCCTTCGCTGCTGATACGTAGGCGATAGAGGTAGACACCCGTCTGCAGACGGCGGCCGCCATCGACGGTCAGATCCCAGTCAATAGTATAGGTATTGTCAGACGTGACATCACTCTCAGCATACGACCAGAGCTGGCGTCCCGACATGTCGAAAACGTCGAGCACGACATCCATCTCGCTGCCGACGCGGTCGTGAATGATGCGGAACGAGGTGGACGTGGTGGCCGGATTGGCCGTACACTCCACATCGACCAAGTGCGGTTCCAGTCCCTTGACAACATTGAACGTCAGTTCAGCAGTCGACGAGTTGTTCAGGATGTCCCAGGCACGGAACAACAACTTATGCTCGCCGTATGACAACTCAGGTATTGAGTAGCCGATGGTGCCACTGGTGAAGCTGCCGAAGTCGTATTGGAAGTAGTCATTCAGCGAATAGGTCTTAGTCATGTCGCCATCGATGGTGAGCTGCAGGTCGTGTCCGATACCGTTGCCTGTAGCATTGATGCCGTCTTCGTCGTTCAGTTGAGCCACGAAATAAGGCGTTCGATTGACTTTGTCGCCATTGGTGAATGACGCACTGTTCAGATAGCAATAGATGCTCGGCCCTGTCTCGTTCTCCGGCAGGTTGTCAGCACTACCCATCGCCAGCTGTTCACAGATACCACTGGCCTTCCGACTCTTATCATTACTGAAAGCATAGAGGTTGACTAACGAAGTAGCCTCAGAGTAGCTAATGTCTTTGGGAACAGCAAAAGAGAAAGTAAAACGACCGTGGCGCACACTGTCGCTGCCGTTAAAGATGACGTTCGGTCGGTCATTATAGACGAAGGGGGTCTCCGCCTCAGTAGGGTCATTCAGCTTACAGGTAATCTGCTCCATGGCATCGCGGACGGTAGCTGTCATCATGCCGTCGAAAACCTCGTCAGTCTCGCCATCATTGTTCAGCACACGGCCTGTCACCTTCACCGTCGAGCCTGCCTTCAGCGTCTGTATGTAACCGCCGGACAGAGACACACCGTTGATGCTCTCCACCTGCATGCCCTGCAAAGGAGCTGCCAGTCGCAGGGCGGGATCACCCAACAGCGAATATTGCAGTTTGTTCTGTGAATTGTCTTTCGAATAGATGGGGTTACCGTTCTTGTCGTACCCCATCAGGATACCTGTACCCATCAAGTCGTTTTTCGTACGACGCACCGCCTCACCCAAGGGCAGCATCCTGCCGTCTTGTGTGCGACTTAACGCATAGCGGGTAAAGCCTAAGTTGATGATACGGTTGTAAATCTGATACACGGTACGCGTCGTGCCGAAGAAGGCGATGGCACCGCCCTTCTTATTGAAGAGGGCCGTCTCACCGATATTCTCCTCTTGACCGTCGAAGGGCATGATATCGCACGAGGCTGTGACCCAGAGGGGCAGCCGCGGCGAGGTATTCTCGAAGTCAGCCAGTCGCAGCACATACTCGTGAGAGATAGCATCAGCACGCCCATGGCCGGCATAGTCCATGATGAGCGCACCTTGTTGCATCTGCTGTTTGATGAGACGTGTCACGTCGGGATAGGAGTTACCCGTCGAGGAACTCACACGGGTATAGGCATCCCACATAATGCGCTTGACCTGATAGGTGGGATACTCCCGCTCAACCATCTGTGCCACCAGGTCGGCATCCTCCATGTGGTCGTTATCATTACCGTCGTCACCCATGAAGCAGAGCAGGTTCTGCCAGGCTCCTGCATGGTCGTTATTGATGTAAGCCATGATCTTGTCAACAACCACAGCCGCCTGTTCGTCAGTACGTGCCGAGATACGACCTACAGCGACGTCACTCATATCGATCTTCATGTTACCGCCCTCCCCGTCATCTAACAGACAGAAGTAGTCGTCGCTGACGTAACACAAGGTGGCACTATTAGAGTCTTCGCTCTCATAGCAGAGCAGGAAGTCGTCGGTCGAACAGTTCTTCCACTCGCCGCAAACCATGCGGTTGTCCCAGGCTGCATCACCCAACAAGAGCAGGTAGCGGGGCAAGTCGTCATCGCTTTCTGCACGTTCATATAGCATACGGAGGTAACGGCGATAAGCATTGGCATCGGGGGTACCGCTGGAAAACTCGTTATACAACTCGTCAGCAGGCACGATACGAACCCTCATGGTGTCAATCTGTTCGTGCAAGGCCTTCAACCGCTCAGCCTGTGCCAGTAGTTTCTGCGAGGTGGGAATAATAATGACCATATCGACCGGCGTATCGGCATGATGATCCTGATTGGTAATACCATAGACCACCGACGGTATGGGGAAGCTGCCTGTCAGGTCTGGAGCAGCCTTCGGTTCAAAGGCATGAATGGAGATATAGTCTAAACGTACGATGCCTCCCACACTGCCGGAAGTCAGCGTCACACGGTTGGAGGCTTCCATATTATAAATGGTATCGGTCAACGTTGCCATAGTCATCTGCTGGTATTTATCAGGATTTGACGTGGTAATGGTTTTCACTTTGGTGCCGTTCACGCTAATAGTGACCTGCGTTGCTGCAGCTCCCGTCAATACCACAGTCATGAGCCCCTTCGAACCACTGCCCGCCCCCGGAACGGTAAATGTGTGACTGCCGCCGACATCGATGATGGTAGCATCGTAGAGGTTACGACCACCATGGAACCATGCATAGTCGTCCACCTCGTAAAGGACGTTATAGTCGTCAGCCAAAGGGTAACAGCTGGCAAGAAAATCGTCACTGCTGACCATCAGTGGCTCGTCATCGTTTTCAGTCAGAAAATAATAGCCGTAGGTGCTGTAAGGATTGCGTACCCTGATATTTTTCTGGTTCCATGTCACAGGACCGATACCATAGAACAGGCGCCGGCCATTCACCGTACACGTAGGCACCTCCATCAAGTCATCAGTCTCCTCCAGATAGTTGCTCTCCAAGTTTTCCGGCTGCAAGGCACCACCATAGCCGTAGAGTTTCACCTTACTCAGGTCTGAAAAACCTGCCTGTTTCACCAACTCACTGTTCAGCTGATAGATACCCGTTGAGGGAATACTGATCTTCACCCATCGGCCAGTGGCCAACACGGAGTGGTCGGCATAAATACCGCTCCCCACCCTTCCTGCGCGAGAGGAAAGGTTGGAACGTTTAGAAGATGTCTTTTCTAATTTGAAACTGACTAACTTCTGGTATTGGCCATCGCGACAGACGAGTGGCACGAAGGAGACCAACAGCTCTCCCCGCTTACGGTCCACTGCCATCTCCTGACTGATGACAGGCATGTCAGGCAACGGAGCCGTGGTAATGCGGCGGTAACGCTGCACGTCGGCTTCACTCATCGGCACAAACTCAGGGTAGACAATCGTAATGGTATAAATGGAATCGGCATAACCTGCACCCACAGGCAGTTTACAGCTAAATACCGGCAACACGGAGTCGACCTTGACCTCATCTGCCGTCAGATTGTAAAACTGCTGGGCGTTTGCTGTCAGGCAAACCAGCAGGGCTATTCCCAATAAATACTTACAATATCTCATTTACAATTAAATTCAAGTACTTTTCTATCCTCAAGCCATCCTTCCAGATGGTCATTAATGTGAACCGGTCCCACACCTGCCGGTGTTCCCGTATAGAGCAGGTCACCTGTCTTCAGCGTGAAGAACTGTGAGATATAGGCTATCAATTCGTCCACCCGGTAGAGCATGTCGCTCGAACAGCCTTCCTGAACCGTCTGACCGTTGATGTCAAGGTGGAAATGCAATGCCTGTATGTCAAGGAACTTCTCCTTCTCCACCCACTCGCCGATCACCGCCGATCCGTCAAATCCCTTGCAGACTTCCCACGGATGACCGTTCCGGCGAGCTTCCCGCTGCAAGTCACGGGCCGTAAAGTCGATACCCACCGTGACAGCGTCATAATACCGATGGGCAAAGCGTTCGGGGATGCTCTTGCCCAATCGGCAGATTCTGACCACCAGTTCCGTCTCGTAATCCACCTGTTCCGACCAGTCGGGTATGAAGAAGGGTTTGTGGTCCTTCAGCAGTGCCGAGTCGGCCTTGGTGAAAATGACGGGCTTCTCTGGTTTATATAACGCACCTTCCAGCTCTTTATTGTGCTGGATGTAGTTCATTCCTACGGCAAATATCTTCATAACTCGCTATTTTTGCTGCAAAGGTACGAAAAAATTTTCACTTTTCACTTTTCACTTTTCCTTTTTCTTTGTACCTTTGCAGCGCAAATGAAGAAAATGTTATTGTTATTAACACTGCTGACCCTGACGCTGACCGTCAGTGCCCAGCAAAAAAACGACCCCAGAAGCATCCATCTGTGCGGCATTCCGTTAGAAGGGCCGTTAGACTCGCTGCGCCAGTCACTGAAAGAGAACGAGTTTGTCGAATGGGGAAACAGCGATGATGGAGAAGACTATTACTTCCGCGGTAATTTCTATGGTTTCCGCGCCAAACTGTTAGTCACCATCGCTCCTGAGTCGCAGTTCGTACAGTCGGCCTACATCACCGTCGGTCCCTATAGCACCCAAAAGATGCTAGAGAAGAACCTGCAGTATTTCCTCTATAAGATGGAAAAAGACTATGGAACCCTGAAAAATCGTGACGACGCCTGGTTCTACATTGACGACTTTGGTAGTGTCAAGCTATCGGTCATTGACAACGAGAATGGCTCCCATGACATCCGCGTCTTCTTCCTGTCCACCGCACCCTACTACAAGGATGCCCTCAGCATGGGACTGCGCGGCGACGTACAGGAGGTGGTGACCGAGAATGCCGTTGCCGAGGATCAGTTTATGCACTTCGACGGACACGGACAGATAGAAAACCGCGACCTCACCGAACGGGAATATGACCGCTACGGCTACTTGCGGCGGGGAAAAATGAAGGAGAAGGAGGGATTCAGTACCGTAGAATACACGTACGACGACGAATACCGGCTCATCAAGCGCACGCTGACCAACGAACAGGCAGGCATCAGCTACATCAATGACTACACCTACAATGACCAAGACGAGGTGCTGACCCAGAACCAGAAGGTGTTCGACAAGAACAACGAGTGCATCATGACCATCAACATGCGCAACAACTACCTGACTCGCGACGACAATGGCAACTGGACCAGCAATACGCTGACCCTTACCTACTGGGAAAAAGGCAACGAGACCCAACGAGTGTCCGTGCTCCAACGACGCACACTCACCTACTGGGAATAACACTTAAATGACCCGTTTTCCTCCGTTTTTCCAGATTTCCTTATATAATTATTAAGGTATATGGCACAAAAACTGAAAATTTCGTCAACATTATTCAGTGGTTTCAAAAAAAATTCCTACCTTTGCACCCAAATTGCAATTTAATTTATAGAAGAGAGTCATCATGACAGAATCATCAAAAGTAAATTTAGAGAATTATTCGGAAGTAGCCGAACAGGAAGAACAGTCTTCATTTAGTTTCCAATCCATCTTTGCCATGCTTGTTTTGAACTGGCAGTGGTTCCTGTTATCGTTGTTTATATGCCTTTGCGCAGCATTGCTCTATTTACGTTATGTAGAGCCCGTCTATGAGATGTCGGCCCGCATCCTCATCAAGGATGACAATAGCCGTGCGCGTAGCAGAAGCTCCAGCATGCTGGCCAACATGCAGGACTTTGGTATTGTGAGTAATTCTGCAGGTATTCAGAACGAGATAGAGATACTGGAATCGAAAATCCTGGCCCGCGAGGCTGTGAAGGACCTGAAGCTGTACGTGGAATACCGCTCAGTAGGCCGTATCACCAAGCCGTTGGTATACGACAAGCAACCCGTTAGCGTCGACCTCGACCCGACACATCTCGCACAGATGGATTCCTACCTGTTGGAAGGAGCGAAGACCATCCGGCTGAACCTGCGCCGCAAGGACGGCAACTATGTCATCACTGGTGAGACACTGCTGAACGGCAAACCGCAGAGCAGGATAGAGCGTAAGTTCAACACACTGCCCAGTGCCGTCAACACCAAGTTCGGTGTGCTGACATTCACTAAGCACGGCAACTCCCCCATGGAAGACGATGCAGAATATATCATCACCATCGCCCCACCAATGCTTGTGGCTACCCGCTACGTCAACTCCATGTCAGTCGAGCCGACTTCGAAACTGACTTCTATTGCTGAGCTGACCCTGCGCAACAACAACCCCAAGCGCGGTATCGACTTCCTGAAGCAGTTGGCTATTTGCTACAACCGCCAGGCCAATGCCGACAAGAATGAAATAGCCCTGAAGACCGAGGAGTTCATCAACGGCCGTCTGGCGAAGATTGACTCAGAACTGGGTAGCACCGAGGATGCTCTGGAAAGCTACAAGCGTCGTAACAGCGTAACGCAGCTGAACATGGATGCCTCGCAGTCGCTGCAGATGTCAACCCAATATGCTACGAAATTGTCAGAAGCCAATGCACAGATTCAGTTGCTTGACTATCTGCGCGAGTTTGTAGACAACCCGGCTAACCAGTATAAGATAATTCCGTCGAATGTGGGTATGAGCGACCATGCCTCCATCTCCCTGATTGCCAGCTACAACCAGACCGTTCAGGATCGTAACCGTTTCCTGAAGGCCGCCAGTGAGCACGCTCCTCAAGTACAGACACTGACAGCAACCCTCGATGAATTGCAGTCAAGTATCCGTCAGGCATTGTTGCAGGCTCGCCGCACTGCCGACATCCAGCGCCAGAGCGTTCAGTCAGAGTACTCGAAGTACCAGAGCCGTGTGAACAGCACACCTGAGCAGGAACGTATCCTGACACAAATTGGTCGTCAACAGGAGGTGAAGTCAGGCCTTTACCTGATGCTGTTGCAGAAACGTGAGGAGAACTCCATCTCTTTGGCTGCCACGGCTGACAAGGGTAAGCTGATTGACGAGCCGTCATCACGCGGAAAGGTCAGCCCCAAGAAGGCTATCATCCTCTTGGCTGCTGCCGTGCTTGGCATCGGTATCCCCTTCCTCATCCTCTATCTGCTGCAACTCCTGAGCTATAAGATTGAGGGACACGACGACGTGGTGCGTCTGACTCGTATTCCTGTCATTGCCGATGTGGCCGTGGCCAGCGAGAGTGCCAAGACAGCTGCAGGCATCGTGGTTCATGAGAACAAGAACGAACAGATAGACGAGATATTCCGAGCCATGCGAACCAACATACAGTTTATGTTGCAGGGCGACCAAAAGGTCATCCTCTTCACCTCGTCATCGTCAGGTGAAGGCAAGACCTTCAACGCTGCCAACATTGCCGTGTCGTTTGCCCTCTTGGGCAAGAAGACCATCCTCTGTGGTCTCGACATCCGTAAGCCGGCACTGGGTCGTCTGTTCGACATCAAGGATCGTCAACGCGGCATCACGACCCTGCTAACCAAGAATCATATTACAGAGAGTGAACTGCAGGAACAGATCTCAGCATCGGGTGTCAACCCGAACCTCGACCTGCTGCTGGCCGGCCCGACACCTCCCAACCCCACGGAGTTGCTGGCTCGTGAAACCTTCTCGGAGATTATCGACCTGCTGCGTAAGGAGTATGACTATATCATCTTCGATACCGCTCCCGTAGGACTGGTAACCGATACGCTGCAGATTGGCCGCAACGCTGATGTCACCGTATTCGTCTGTCGTGCTGACTACACGCCGAAGAGCTCGTTTGGCGTCATCAACTCCATCGTCGACGAGAAGAAACTGCCCAACCCGTGTATCGTGCTCAACGGCGTAGACATGTCGAAGAAGAAGTATGGTTACTACTATGGCTATGGTAAGTATGGTAAGTATGCCCGCTATGGTTACAACCACTACGGCTATTCTCAGTACGGATACGGCAACTACGGTCAATATGGCAATTACGCTGACAGCCATTACGGACGTAAAGATGACAACTCGATTAAGAAATGACGATAGCAATAGACTTTGACGGAACCATCGTCGAACACCGCTATCCGGAGATTGGTCGTGAGATTCCGTTTGCCATTGACACACTAAAGCGACTGATAGAGGAACGCCACAAGATTATCCTGTGGTCGGTTCGCGAAGGTAAGCTTTTAGACGACGCCATCGAATGGTGTCGCGAGCGGGGTGTTGAATTCTATGCCGTCAACAAGGACTATCCCGAGGAAACTACTGATAACAATCAGCACTTCTCACGCAAGCTGAAGGCTGACGTGTTCATCGATGACCGCAACTTAGGGGGGCTACCTGACTGGGGAACCATCTACCGCATGATACACGACCGTGTCAAATGGTATCATCTCATTGACGAGGCCGCCGGTAACTACCAGCACGAAGAACGTAGCAGGAGAAAAAAACGCTGGTGGCAGCTGTAGGGAGATGAAAGATGTTAAGACGAAAGAATAAAAAAAGAAGATAAAATGAAAACAATCAAAGCATTATTATCAGTAATGGTTCTGGGAGCTATCTTGACAAGCTGTAGCTCGCCAAAGAACGTAGCCTATTTCCAGAACTCTGACGAAATCATCTATACGGCTGTCCGTCAGCTGTATGATGCACGCATTATGCCTAAGGACGTACTGACCATCACCGTCAGCACCACGGAACCGGAAGCTGCCGCTCCGTTCAACCTGACAGTGGCAACGGCACAGAACCTCTCCGTGCGAGCCAATTCCACCTCGCAGCCGGTGTTACAGAACTACATCGTTGACAACGAAGGCAATGTGGACTTCCCCATCGTTGGACGCATCCATTTAGAGGGGCTTACCAAAAACGAGGCTGAGCGTCTGATTCGCGACCGCATCGCTCCCTATATGAGCGAAGTGGAAAAGCCTATCGTGACCGTACGCATGATCAACTACAAGATTTCCGTATTAGGTGAGGTGGCCCGTCCGGGTATGTTTACCGTGGTCAACGAGAAGATTAATATTCTCGAGGCTCTGGCACAGGCTGGCGACTTAACCATCTATGGTGTCCGTGACCGTGTGAAGCTGGTTCGTGAGGACGCAACCGGTAAGATCGAATACCATACATTGAACCTGAACGATGCCAACATCATCAACTCACCTTATTATTATTTGCAGCAGAACGATGTCATCTATGTGGAGCCTAACAAGGTGAAGGCACAGAACTCAAGCGTTGGTTCTATGACTACGCTGTGGTTCTCGGCTACGAGCATCCTCATCTCGCTCACCTCGCTGTTGTATAATATTCTGAAGAAGTAAATCCTGTCATGTCAGAATCACAGCACCATCATCACCATCACCACCATCACCACGAGATGGACGGAGCCAGCAAGTTCAAGAACAATAGTCTGGCATGGATAGCGAGAAAGAAGAAGATTGAGAAGTTCCTGAAAGTGCTTCTCATTGTGGTAGCCATCGTTATGGCCATTGCCGTTGTTGTTGTTTACAACATCAAGTAATCAACAAATCAATACAATTATCGCCGAGTTTAGTTGACCAAGCTCGGCGATTTTTATTGTCTATTTCCTGAACTTCAGCGTTGTAACAGGACGTAGACGTTGTCCATTTGTATAGACCATACCCGAAGAAGCACCCTTGAATGTTTTCAGTTCTGTACCATCGCGATAATAATAAAAGGCATTTGGATCCATCTGCGTGCCTGAACCACCTAACGCGTCATTAATGTAACCGATATAAATGTTCTTTACTTCTTCCTTCGTTGGCAGCCGCCACCCTGTAATGTCATTGATGTCATACAATTGCAAAGCAGCCTCAATGTCACTTTCCAAGTCCTCCAAGCTACTATCTCCTGCTTCCATTTCCTGTTCATTCTTATGAATGACTGTGACCAAGGTATAATCACCAGTTGTATCATCAGTAGTGTATATCACAACACAGTCCTTATACAGGCTGTTCACTGCCGGAGCCGTCCCTTCTTCTACGCCTTCCTCAGAACCAGAGCCAGAACCGCCACCACCTGTTGTTCCACCGCCTGTCGTCGAGGAACCATCCTCGTCGAAGGTGAACTCAATGACGGTAGTACCTTCCCACGTAGCACCCGTGATGACACCCGTCAAGGTCAGTTCACGATTGTCCACATACGTTCCCGTAATCTGAATATGATAGTTGGCGGCCAACGGCTCAGGACAACTGTACGAATAGCTGGTAACCGTTCCACCCTTCGACAGCTTCACGGTAATGGTGGCACTGCCCGAAGCTGGCAGCATGTACCACTCTTCGGCATTCTTCCACGTCGTACCGTCGCTCTGTTCCGTCAGGTTGACGGTCTGTGTCGAGGTAGATTCTGAGTAGCTGCCGTTCAGCAACAGATCATCGTAAAGCGGCGAGAAACTGACAGAAACATTGTCTACCGTCGTTGGAATGTCACGCATCTCGATACTCTCCAAGTGCATCACCTTACGCTGCAGGCTAAGAGTCAGCGTGTTCGACTCCTCATCGTTCAGGGTGATGGAGTTGCTGGCGGTCATCAGGTCAGCATGCAGCACACCGTCTTTCAACGTCACTGCCGATGTTGCCGAAGCATCGTTGATGCCGGGCAGCTCATAATCGTCCTCCGTAGCACCAGCCACCGCATAAATCTGATAGGTCAGTGGCTTGAGGTTCCACGTAAACTGGGATGTTGACGACGTCAGCACATCCTTTCTCACACACGTGCCACTGCTATTCATGGCATACACAGTCACCGGATAACTGATTTTAGCATCGCCATTGCCCGAACGGGTCATGATGGTCAATGCACTATTACCTTCTTCTGCGCCTTCCACGGCCAGATCTTTTTCGCAGGAGCAAAGTGCTGCAACTGCGATGACACTTAATAAAGAATACAGAATCTTCCTCATAATATCTGTTTTAGGTCAATTACTCATGCAAAGATACTACTTTTATCGGAGAATCAAAAGCTTTTTGCAAAAAAAGTTGTAACTTTGCAATCGAAAAAGGTAATGTGGCTTCTATATTATATATAATAAGGTGGCACAAGAGCAGATACAGGAACAAAAACTGACACAACAGCAGAAGCTGATGCAGAGCATCACGCAGCAGCAGTTGTTACAGGCACAGCTGACAGAGCTGCCCGTCACCCAACTGTTGGAGCGCATCAATGCCGAGATGGACGACAATCCCGCCTTGGAATTCTCTGCCTCGTCTGACCCTTCGGAGCTGCCAGACATGACAGACCTGTCCGACACGCCAGAGCCGTCAGACCTGTCCGACTACGAGCGGGAACAGCGGCAGTCGGCACTTGACGAGGCCTTAGAGTCCATCGGCCGCGACGACGAGGAACTACCCGTCTATCACGGTGGCTTGTCGAGTCAGGAAGAACGTGAGGAAATGGTCTACGGACAGACAGAGTCGTTCTTCGACCTGCTGAACGAACAGATGAACATGGCCGAACTGACCGACCGCCAGCGTTATATCATGGAGTATCTCATCGGTTCCCTCGAAGATGACGGTCTGCTGCACAAGTCACTTGACAACATCAGCGACGAACTGGCCATCTACCACAATATCGAGACCACGACAGACGAGATAGAGCATGTGCTGCACATCATGCAGGAGTTCGACCCTGCCGGCATCGGTGCCCGTAGTCTACAGGAATGCCTGCTGCTACAGGTGGAGCGCCGCGAACCGTCACGATTGAAAGAACTCATGAAGAAAGTGCTCAACCACTACTTCGAACTGTTCACCAAGAAGCACTGGCACAAGCTGCAACAGCTCTTGCAGCTGAACGACCTGCAAGCCGAGACGCTCATTGCCGAACTGCGCAAGCTGAACCCGAAGCCGGGTACTTCCATCAGCGAGACCGTCGGCCACTCCCTGCAGCAAATTACCCCCGACTTCATCATCGACACCCACGATGACGGCACTGTCACCTTCACACTTAACACGGGCGACCTGCCGGAGCTGCAGGTGTCGCAGTCGTTTACGGACACCCTGAAGGAATATCAAACCAACAAGGAGAACATGAGCCGCCAGATGAAGGAGGCCCTGCTCTACACCAAGAAAAAGGTGGATGCTGCGCAGGGATTCATCGAGGCCATCCGGATGCGCCGTCATACGCTGACGGTCACCATGCAGGCCATCATCCAGTGGCAACACCGTTTCTTTGAAGAGGGCGACGAAGCATTGCTGCGCCCCATGATTCTGAAGGACATTGCCGAACGGACAGGTCTGGATCTGAGCACCATCTCGCGTGTCAGCAACTCAAAATATGCGCTGACGCGCTGGGGTACCTTCCCGCTGCGCTACTTTTTCAGCGACAGCTATGTGACAGCCGAGGGTGAGGAGCTGTCAACCCGGGAAATCAAAGTCGTCCTGCGCGACATCATTGAGGCCGAGGACAAGCAGAAGCCGCTGAGCGACGAAGCCCTTCAGAAGGAACTGGAGAAGAAGGGCTACCCCATCGCCCGCCGTACCGTGTCAAAATACCGCGAACAGTTAGGCATACCCATTGCCAGACTGAGAAAATAGTTCATCGTTTATAGTTATCAGGAAAAGTGAAACGAGAAAAGCAAATCATTCTGGGCGCTCGCATCCTGAGCATGCTGTTTACTCCATTCTATCTGCCCATCATCGGACTGATAGTACTCTTCGTGTTCAGCTATTTAGCCATGTTCCCCTGGGTCTATAAGATAGAGGTGTTAGGACTGGTCTACCTCTTCACCATCCTCCTGCCAACCATGTTCATCCACCTCTACCGCCGCTATCAGGGTTGGAGCCTCATCGAACTGGGTCACCGCGAGAAACGCATGGTGCCATACTTCACGTCCATCGTCTGCTACTTCACCTGCATCTATGTCATGGAGCGGCTTCACATTCCCCATTTCATGGGTTCCATCGTTGTGGCAGCCCTAACCGTGCAAATCATCTGTGCGCTCATCAACATCTGGTGGAAGATTTCCACCCACACGGCAGCCATCGGTGGTGTGGGCGGAGCCCTCATAGCCTTTGCCGAATATTTCAACTTCAATCCTGTATGGTGGCTCAGTCTGGTCATCATCATTGCAGGCATGGTAGGCACCAGCCGCATGATTCTGCGCCAGCATACGCTCTCACAGGTCATTGCCGGATTCTGCGTCGGCTTCGTCTGTGCCGCATTAGCGATATTGTTCCTTTAAACCCTTGAACTATCGAAAAAAGAAAAAAATCATAATAATATGACCCCACTTGTCAGCATTATCATGGGCAGCACTTCTGACCTGCCCGTCATGGAGAAAGCATTCCAGCAACTCGACCAGTTGCAGATCCCGTTTGAAGTGAATGCCCTGTCGGCTCACCGCACACCGGCTGAAGTAGAAAGCTTCGCTATCGGAGCCGCACCACGTGGCATCAAAGTCATCATTGCCGCAGCAGGCATGGCCGCCGCACTCCCTGGCGTCATTGCAGCCAATACCACCCTGCCCGTCATCGGCGTTCCCATCAAGGGCATGCTCGACGGTCTGGACTCGCTGCTCAGCATCGTACAGATGCCCCCGGGCATCCCCGTGGCTACCGTCGGCATCAATGGCGCACAGAATGCAGCTATACTGGCTGTTGAGATGCTGGCACTCAGTGACGAACAGATAGCCCGTCGTCTTAAAGACTACAAGGAAGGACTGCGGAGCAAGATTGAAAAGGCTAACAAGGACTTATCCGAGATCAAATATGAGTACAAGACGAATTAGCAGTGTGGCTCAGGTAGGTAACATCGCTATTGGTGGCGACAATCCTATCCGCATCCAATCGATGGCCACCACGGACACCAACGACACCGAGGGTAGCGTAGCCCAGGCCAAGCGCATCATCGATGCCGGTGGCGAACTGGTACGCTTCACCACTCAGGGCACCCGTGAGGCAGAGAACATGCGCAACATCTCGGCCCGTCTGAAAGCCGACGGCTATACGGCACCGCTCGTGGCCGACGTCCACTTCACGGCTCACACGGCCGACATTGCCGCCCAATACTGCGAGAAGGTTCGCATCAATCCCGGCAACTACGTAGACCCCGGCCGCACATTCAAGCATCTGGAATATACTGACGAGGAATATGCCGAGGAGTTACTGAAGATAGAACGTAAGTTCGTACCCTTCCTGAACATTTGCAAGGAGCACCATACCGCCATCCGCATCGGCGTCAACCACGGCTCACTGTCCGACCGCATCATGTCGCGCTATGGCGATACACCGGAAGGCATCGTCGAGAGCTGCATGGAGTTCCTGCGCATCTGCCGCCGCGAGCAGTTCAACGACGTGGTCATCAGCATCAAAGCCTCGAACACCGTCGTTATGGTAACCACCGTGCGCCTGTTGGTGAAGACCATGGACCGCGAGGACATGCACTACCCTCTGCACCTTGGCGTCACCGAAGCCGGCGAAGGCGAAGACGGCCGCATCAAATCTGCCGTAGGCATTGGTGCCCTGTTGACGGAAGGCATCGGCGATACCATTCGCGTCTCGCTCTCTGAAGAGCCGGAGGCAGAGATTCCCGTTGCCCGTAAGCTTGTGGAACTCATCCCCGAGTGTACCCGTCTGCGCCACGAGGCGGAGGCCAGCATCAACGACGACACCATCACCCTCGACCTGTCCCGCGCTTCGCAGTTCTGCTGCGAAGACTGGGAAACCCTCCAGCTCAAGGCAGCCATGGCTGTCGGTGCCCTGCTCATTGACCGCAAAGCCACGAAACTCGTGATTCAGTGTGATTCGCGGTTCAGCCGCGAACAGCTCACTCTTCTGGCCGACAGCATCCTCCAGGCCGCTCGCATCAAGTTCACGAAGACGGAATACATCTCCTGTCCTGGTTGTGGCCGCACGCTCTACAACTTGCAGGAGACCATCGCCCGCATCAAGGCAGCCACCAGTCACCTCGTAGGACTGAAGATAGGCATCATGGGTTGCATTGTCAACGGTCCGGGTGAGATGGCCGATGCCGACTATGGTTATGTAGGGGCAGGCCGTGGCAAGATCTCCCTCTACCGCCAGAAGGTCTGCGTGGAAAAGAACATTCCCGAATCAGAAGCCGTTGAAAAGCTACTGGAACTCATCAATAGCGACAGAGGTTAGGAAAACATAGTCAATGACTTCATTTTTTTGTCATTTTCTTTTCTACTTTTATTTTTTTTATTACCTTTGCACTCAGAATCGTGGTTCGACGACCGATTAATATGGGAATAAGGTGCAAAACCTTGACTGTCCCGCAGCTGTGAGTCGCCCTTACCATGGAGCAAGCATTGATGGTCACTGATATTTTTGGGAAGACCGCTTGCCTCCAGGCGATAAGTCAGAATACGTGCCACGACGACTGCTCCTGCTGATGCCTCTGGGGTTAGGCTGGCGGAGACGATACCTTTTTAATAATATGGAGTTATGGGATGGTTATGTCTCAAGGCTTTGTGGTATGGTGTATTGTCCTGCTGTGTGGGATTTTCCTTCACTCCCTTTTTCCCGTGTATCATCATTTTTATCAACTAAAATAATCAGCCACCGACGGTATAACAGTGACTGACGGCATAAAAAACCAGTACACAATGGCTTCCACTGCTACGGCACAGGCCGTCACCTTCGACGTACCAAGTGACTGGGCGTTGGCTGAGATTGAACTGACCGACGGAGTCATAGCCATCAGTGGCTACGGCGACCCCCTCGGCAGCCATCGTTCCACGTCGAAGCAGACTGGCCGCGCTCCCAACTTCACTGCCATATCGCAGAATGCCGTACTGGGCCGCGTACCCTCGGTAGTGCTGCCAGTCGAAGGCATCGCAACAAGTATAGCTGATATTAACGTACATCCCTCGCAACATCACACTTGGCTCCGTCCAAGAACGTTCAACGTCCAAGGTCAACGCCTACCCTATTTCCAAAAGGGTCTTAACTTAGTCCGCATGCCTGACGGATCGGTACGGAAAATCATGTCGGTAACTACTGGCGGATGCCATAACCTATAGGTTTTTCCTATAGCAGCGATGCTTGCGGTGGATACGAGCCTCCAAATACTGCCACTGCGAGCGGACACCCTCGTTAGACTCCATCTGCGGCATGGCCTCGGCCCACTGGAAGCCATAGCGTTGGTACTGGCGGATGAGGTCATCGAAGATAAGGGAGTTGGCTCCTTTGGCACGATATTCCGGCAGCACCCCTATCAGCAACAGGTCAACGGTGTCGGTGTTGCGTCCTTTCAACGTCTGTAGCACATGCCACCAGCCGAAAGGCAACAGCCGCCCGTCACGGGTATGGTACAGGGCATTGTTGAACGAAGGGAACGAAATGCCAAAACCAATCATCTTGTGTTCGGGCGTATTCCAGTCCTCAACAGCGGTGACAAAGTCCAGATTGGCAATCTTGATATACTGGTCCACTAACTGGTCTATCTGTCTGTCGGACAGGTGGGAGTAGCCGTAGAGGTCACTGTAGGTGGCATTGATGATGTTGAACACCTCGCGGCCTTTGCCTCCGTCGAGCAGTTCCTTGCGGGTGAACTTATGCACATGCAGGTTATAGCGCTGCTGAACCGTGCGGGCAATCTTCGAGAACTTCTCAGGTACGACATCGGGCACCTTGACCAGGTACTCCATATAGTCGTTGTCCTTCTCGAAACCGTCCATAGCCTCGATATGGCTGACATAGTAGGGATAGTTGTAGTTGACGTACATCGTGGCGGCACAGTCGTAACCCTCAATGAGCAGACCTTCGCGGTCCATATCGGTAAAGCCCAACGGACCGGCTATCTCCGTCATGCCCCGACGGCGCCCCCACTCCTCGACCGTCTGCAGCAAAGCCTTGGAGACCTCAGGGTCGTCCACAAAGTCGAACCATCCGAAGCGTACCTGCTGGCGGTTCCACCGTTCGTTGGCACGCCGATTAATGATGGCAGCCACACGCCCCACAGCCTTGTCGTCGCGATAGGCCATGAAGAAGGCAGCCTCACAACACTCATAGGCGGCATTGCGGTCGCTGCGCAGGGTTTTCATCTCCTCGGAGAAAAGAAAGGGCACGGCCTGCGGGCAGTCACGATACATATCATAGTAGAATTGGACGAACTTCCTAAGTCCGCGCAATCCCTCCACTTGTCTGATCTCAATTGCTTTCACGCTGCAAAATTACAAAAAAAGTGGCAAGCCGCCAAGAGTTGCCACTTTTTTATTGTTGATATTGGGTTTTACTTAACCACAATCTTCTTGCCGTTCACGATGTACATGCCCTTCTTGCTGAGGTTCTCAACACGACGGCCCTGCAGATCGTAAGCCTCACCGTTCTCAATAGCAGTCTTGATAGCCTCGATGTCGGTGAACTCACCGCCGTTGCCGCCATTGCCATTGCCGTTGTTGTCTTCCCAGGTGCTACCGTCGTTGTAACCACCGTTGATGAACCAGCGCGGGTCACCAGTTGAGTAGTAGAACTGCTCAGTGCTGGTGCACAGCGTGTAGTCGTCGTAGTGGAAGTAGTCAGGCGTGTAGATGCTGGTCACGTCGAACTTGAACTTAGGCATACCGGTCAGAGCCGTGCCGCTGTTGTCGTAGGAAGCCTCGTCACCAGAGAGGTCAACACCGTCGTTGTAGTACGTGTTGTGGAAGAAGGTGCGCGGAGCATTGTCACCGAAGCGGCCACCAGCCAGACGGCGGATGATGTCCTTACCGCAGTTGAACCAGATGTTGTTCTGGATGTCGAACTTCGAGTAAGCCTGACCCTGGATGCCGTTGTAGTTACCCCACTGACCGTCAGCCTTCAACATACCGAAGAACGTGTTGTTGGTGTAGGTCATGCTCTGGAAGTCGTTGTCCTTGTCGAAGCCATAGCGATCCAGACGAGCCGAGTTGTTGTAGCGGATGAAGTACTTGGCAACAGCCTTGTCCTTATTGTCGCAAACAGTCGAGTTCTTGATGGTGAAGTCCTTCACACCACCAGCCTGGAAGGCGATGAGAGCCTCGTTCTTGCAGTCCTTCGTACGCATGCTCTCAGGCATACCGTCGATGTCGCCGGGAATCGGGGTCATGCTCAGTACGCAGTTGTCGATGGTCAGATCTTTCACGCAGTACTTCACATTGTTGTCCCAGATGATGGAGTTGCGCATGCAGATAACCCACAGGCCCTTCAGCTGGATCTTCTCGATGCCATAGTAGTCGGAGCTGTTCATATAGCCCTCGGCGGGAGTATCGCTCAGCACGATGAACGGCTCAGCGTTCTCACCGGCATTGATGCGAACCTTCGGGTTACTCTTGATGACGAGCGACTTGTCGGCCTTGATGGGCGACAGGGTCTTCAGGTAGAGATAAGGATCGTCGTCAGCAGGCTCGGGCAGCACGAAGATGTTGTAACCTTCCTTGATACCCATGTTGATGACGTACGACAGGTCACCCTGTGCCTGGTCTAACAACAGTTGGTCGACAAACATCGTGGCGAAGAGCCAGCGCGGGTCACCAATCTTGGCGATCTTCTGGTTACAGGTACCGAGTGACATGTTGCCGAACTCCTCGTCGTCGAGGAAGTAGACAGGACCCTCGACACTGGCAGAAATGGTGATCTTGGAAGCACCGCTTGCCTCCATCTCGCTGATGTCCTCGTAGAGGATATTGTCAAGCTCGTCGACATTGGTCGTTTCCCACTGGAAGGCATTGCCAGAGACATTCCATGTCGGGACATTGCTGTCGCTACCGGCATTCAGACCCTTCACGAACTGACCCTTCTTACCGCTGTTGGCGATAATGTTGTTCTGCAGGTCGAAGGTCATGTAGCTCTTGCTGTTCTCACGGAGCGTGCAAGTGGTCTTTTCCTTGGCAATGTTGTACAGCGTAGAGTTGGTGATGCTGATGTGCTGCTTCTCAAGGATGCCGGCATCAGAAGCCTTCGTACCGCTCTGCGTGCTGTACAGACCACCGTTCTGCCACTGAGTGTAAGCATCAGCAGACAGTGTGGACTTGTCAACCAGCAGGTTGTTCACATAACCGCCACCGTTGAAGTCGAAGATGGTCTTCTTGTTAGCACCCTCCATGTGGACGATACAGTTGTCAACAATGAGGTAGTCGATGATGTACTTCTGCTTGTTAGCATAGAACAGCTGACCCTTCAGGCCACTGATGGCAATGTTGCGGAACACCACGTTGCCCGGCAGGAAGTAGAAGCCGCTCTCGTTGGGCTGGATGCCCGGCAGCAGCGTGCTGCTCATCTGTACGAACGGGTTGGCGCCCAGTTCGGTAGCATCGATCAAAGCGGGATCCTCACCACCCTCGGCGATGATGTTGATGTTGGTGTTGATCTCCAACGGCTCGCTGATGGTGTAGTTGGCACCCGACTTCAGATACAGGTTAATGTATGCGGGAGCTAAGCTCTCCTCATAGTACTCTTTCAGGACAACAGCCAGGTCAGCGCCCTCGTCAATCGTCAATTCGATAGGCTTGGTAATGCCATCCGGCTGGAACGGTGTGAGCCAGCGCGGGTCACCGATGCGATACTTCAACTGGTCGGAGTATTCCTCCTCACCGAGCGTGTAGTCACCATTCTCAGGATCCTGGAAGTAAGGATCGCCCGTGATGGTGTTCTCAACCTCACCACCGCAAGTCTCCTCAACGTCAGCACCATCGAAAATGAACGAGTTGCTGTCGACAATCCAAGTGCTGTTGGCACCTGCCTGACCGGCGTTCAGACCCTTTAGGAACTGGCCGCTCTTGCCGCTGTTGACGATGATGCTCTTCGTTACCTCGTAGGTCATCCAGCTCTGGCTGTTCTTACGACGGGTAGAAGTGGTCTTGCCCTTGGAAATGTTGTAGAACGTAGAGTTCTGGATAGAGGTCTTCTGGTCTGTGCCACCGAGGCTGACAACATCCTGACCGCTCTGTGAGCTGTAGAAGCCACCGTTCTGCCATGACGTAGCTGCGTCTGCCCAGAGGGTAGAGTTAACCACGGTCAGGTCGATGGTGTTACCACCGCCGTTGAAGTCGAAGATGGTCTTGTTCGAAGCACCGGCTATGCCGACGATACAATTGCTCACCTTCACCTGATCGAACAGGTACTTCTGCTTGTTAGCATATACCAGCTGGGCTGCCAGGTTCTTGATCTGCAGGTTCTGGAAGAGGATGCTGCCTGCGGGAATACCACCAGCCTCGTTAGCATCTAACTTGGCGGGAGCACTCATCTTGATGAACGGATCGGCCAGCGAAGCAGCGTCGATGACGGTCTCCTCGCCCTGGCCGGTAATGCTGACACCCTTGATGCCCTCAATAGAAGAACCGATGGTGTAGTCGCCCTTCTCAAGGTTGATCTTGATGTTACCAGCCTTCTGGTTGTTGGCAGCAAGTTCGGCAGCCTGAGCGTCGATAGCGTCCTTCACAGCCTGGGCAATGTCGCTGCCGGCAGCAGGATTGACGGTAATGTCGACAGGAGTAGGATAGTCCTTGAGCGTGTACCAGAAGATTTCAGACTTGTGCTCCTTGCCAGCACCTCTGTAGATGCTCTGGATACCAATCTTGTTCCACTCCTCGAAGTTGTAGAGGTACAAACGCCAGTTGTAGACATCCCAATTATCAGTGAAACTATAAGGTATCTCCGTCATGTCGGTGGTCAGTTCTGTGTAGACATCAGTCGTCAACGTCAGCGGGCTTACCACGTGGTCGATGTCGTAGTAGAACTGGTATGTCAGCTTCTCAGACAACATCGGGTTACCTTCTTCGTCGACGATAGGAATATCAATATCGATGTAGGGATAGTTGGTGTCGGTAAGTTTGCCGCCGGTAATCTGCGGCTGGGCAGGTGTAGCCTCCATTTCGACAACCTCCTGTAACTTAGCACCAACAAAGATCAGGTTAGGATCGACAATCAGCCATGCAGCGTTGATGAGCATGTAAGTGGGCGACTCCATGGTCATCGTCTTAGCTGCAGGATCGTACGCCATCACGATATCCTCGGGACCAAAATCGCCATAACCCATGAGGAAATACTCAAACTCCCAGAACCAGGACGCATAGGTTCCGATGTGCTGGCCAGTGGCAAAGGTCACCTTGTTGGTTGCGGAATCAAGTGTACCCTTAATCCAACATTCAGGCACATCTTCACTGATGCCCTGCACCCAAACATCGTTACCGTCGATACCGACATTCACATACACCCCGTAGTTCTCTAAGACAGTTTCACCGGTCTCCTCATCAGTGCCGTAGCTCAGGGCACTGAAGTACCACTGAGTGGTCTCTAAGCTGGCAGGAGCCTCCACAGGATCGGGAGCGGTACCCCTGACACAAGCCACAATTTCCGTGAAGTAGCCATACAAATCCTCCAGAGAATTTGCTACGCCAGCCTCAAGAACCATTGCATCATACGGCCACGTCATTGTACCAGCCTCAGCGTCATAGTCTACAGTTATACTCGAAGCTAACCCCTGAGTAATAAAGTCATATACTCCAAAATAGAAGTCGTATTCGCCGTCGTAATTACCATAGTACTGGCCTGAAGCAAACGTAATGCTCTTACCGTCGCCGCTTAAGGTACCCTTGATCCAGCCACCATCATCCAAATAATCGGTATATTCGCTGAAACCATACACATAGACATCGTTTCCATCAAAGCCTACCTGAAGAATCATCTCCTCAGGAGTCTCTTCTTCGCCGTTATAGAAGTATCTGGCAATCGTCCAGTCCTCAGTAACCAGTCCTGCTGGAGGAGTAACCGTGGAACTGGTAGGAGACGTCAGGCTGAATACAGGTTCAGCCCAATAAGAATACAAACTATTTGATGTTGCATACTGACTTTCGGCAATGTAGTCGTTACAACTAATCGTTCCGGCTGAGCTGTCATAAGTAAAGGTATAGCTGTCAAGGAAAGCTCCTGTATTATCCATACCATTGAGGTATGCACCATCACCTACATACTGTCCGCTGGGAACAGTAATCGTGTTTCCGGAAATCGTACCCTTCACCCAAGCATCAGGCTCCCAGTAAGCCAGTCCCTGGAAATAAACATCAGAGCCCACGAAAGCCACTTTGATAGACTTAACCTTTGAAGTATAGTCAGCCCAACCGCTGCTTGTGTAAACAGCAAGCAGACCGTCGATTGTGTAATAAGGTGTTACCTCAGCACCAGTAGGAAGCTCCACCATCTCGGGCTCAACCTCCAGGCTTGGATCATATGGATCAAGAAGTTCAGAGGTTTCCAGAATGATATTATCGACGTTGAGACGGAACATATCGGTGCAATCGAAGTGACGAATGGCCACATAACCCTCAGCACCAGCGTAAGAACTCAGGTCGATGGAGTACTCATACCAATTGCCCTGTGTACGACGGGGAGAGCGGAAGGCTGTAGGATCATCGCTGCCCACAAATGAAGCAGGAGCCAGAGAGGGAGCTGCCGTCATGGTCCACTCTTTAACCATCGCAAAATCCGAAGCACTGGTGTTGCCAGCGGTAGACACTGCCACACCGAAATGTTCAGCTGCCCAAGCAGCATCCTGAGCACAGGCATAGAACGTGATGCGACCGTCAAGCTTCATCTTAGGAGATACCAGATAGTTGTCTGGGTAAAGAGCTGTACTTGCATAGCTGGCAGAAGTCATCACACCAGCTTTCCCATTATAGCCAGCTTGATTGTTAAGAGTCCACGAATAACCGTCACCATCGGCATCAATGTCAGTCCAACCATTGGCTGATTGACTGAAACCATAGGTAAAATACGTACCTGCTGTGCGGGAAGCCTTGGCTTTGCCCGGCATACTTGAACTGAATGCGCTCTTCTTCTTACCTACCTTTGCAGGACCCTTCTTACTAACTGGCAGCTTGGGTCTGTTAGCATTTTGCCGCTGCATAACCTCTGGAACATTAGGCTTTACGAACTGGTATGAGCCGATGTTCCATTCGGTCAGAAGTCCCATACGCTGAGCCTGTAAAGCCTGTTGCTTTACGGTCAAGTGCTGAGAACTCTGCGCAAACGCGACGACCGACAATAACATTGTCAGCGTCAAGAGAGTAATTCTTTTCATTCTCATTGTTGCTTAAAAATTTAGTTTGACTTAATAATTATTATTTAAATGATATCATATAGTCACAATTCGGTTGCAAATTTAAGCAATTTTGTGATAACCACCAAATAATTGGCCAAAAAAAACCCATAATACCCTAATTATTATGGTATTATTAAGGTATTATTATTAGGTATGTTCTATAAATTGAAGAAACAACGCGCACCCGCTCCCCTCCCATCAAGGGGAGCGGCTGCGCAGAATTTAGTGAATTAACAGAAATCATCTATAGTATTATATACCGTTTATATACAGGAAGTGGCGGCTCCTTCGCAGAGCCGCCACCAAATAGAGATTCGAATAATTCGTCAGATGCCCGTCCTTACTTCACGACGACAGTCTTGCCGTTGTGGATGTAGAGACCCTTCTGCGTCGGACGCTCGATGCGTACGCCACTGAGCGTGTACCAGGCACCGTCGCCATACTGGGCAGCATTGTTGATGTTCTGGATGCCAACCACGGTGCCAGGAATGAACTGGAACGCATAGAAGTTGAGCGAACCCGTAGGATAGCCAATCGTGACAGTACCGGCCTTCACCTCGACAGAAATGACAGGATAAACCTTGCTGTCCGGAGTTTCGGGATCGTTGTCGACATCTACCTCGATAGCATCACTCTCCTTAACCACCTGATTGTAAAGCTCAACATCGTCCTGAGTCAGTACCAGGTTACGGTCAGTAGCACTGTTGCTGCCTGTTCTGACATAGACCTTCAGCGTACCTTCCTTAGCACATGTCAGCGTAAGGCTGTTCTTGCTGCTTGACTTGCCGCCAGTCTTCAAACGATGTGTGAACTTGACGAAGTCGGTAGCAGTACCGAAGTAAGCAGTATTTGCATCGATGGCAATCTTGTTGTCAGTATCAGTAATGTTCAGCAAGAAGTCCTCGTAGCCATAAGAATCAGCCGTATTGCCTGCGGTAGCGACATCGCCTTCGTTCCAAGCGATGACCAAGCCATCCAGACCAGACTCGCCAGCCTTCTTCACATCAATGGTGTAGACCGCATTGTCAGCCGACGACTGTCCCGGTGTGAAGGTGAAGGTCACGTCGTAGGTACCAGCCTCTTCGACGGTGTACTTCATCTCGTTACCCATACCGTCAGGATACCATTCATCTCCAGACGACAGGAACTTGAAGGCAATCACGTCATTAGCGGCGAAGTCAATGGCAGTATAGGTCTTGGTATAGACACCCTCTGTGTCAGACTTCTCCATCTTGTTGGCCTCATCAGCACTCCAAGACAGGCCTAACGGTGCACAGTCACCGACGACATAGTAATCCTTCTCCGTAGGAGTAATCTCACCAGTCTTAGTGATGGTCAGCATCAGATCGCTGGTAATGGTCAGCTTATAGACACCATTGCCCTCGAACACGAGCGTTCCCTCACCGTACTTGCCCAGCTGGATCTCCTGGTCGGCAGCAACATCAACATCGCCTGCACCTACGCTATAGCGATGGTTGGCGTTGAAGTCGTCCCAGTTCTCCTCGGTGTAAGTAACGTCAGAGAATGCGAAGTAAACCTTGCCGCCGATGGTCACGTCGGTCATCTCGAAGTTCTTCGTCGTCTCGTTCACTGCCACCTCAGACATCTTGGTCATATCCCAGCCGTTCTCGGCGATAGAACCAATGACATACAGGTGCTCTAACGGAGTAGGCTCTCCAGCAGGCAGCAGCTCAACCTGTGTCAGGCGGATGCCGTCGGCATTAATGATGATGCCCTTCTCCTTCAGCAGATCGAGATTTTCCGAGGTAACTTCAAACTCGGCAGTAGGCACATCGAAGAATGAAGCATACATTTCACCCTCACTCCAACCATAACGAACCTGGATGTTCGGAGTACCAGTAGCCTCGTAGGTCAGCTTGATGACATCGCCAGCCTTTACGTCGGCATTGTTCAAGTGAAGCTTGTCAACGAATGCCTGAGTCCACGTCAAGGTAACATCGCCTACCCAGACAGAGTTCTCTGAACCTGCATAGACGCCAGTCTCAAGCGTCACCTTCTTTGTAGAATAGCCAGAGCCGGTAACCACCAGGCCATTGGCCTTCATCAGTCTCAACATATCGCCAGTGACAACGAATGCTGCATCGGAAACAGTACCGTCGCCAACGGGACAGCCGTTCTCAAGCTGATGAGCCCAATTACCCTCGAACAGGGCAACCTGAGCGCTCCAAGCAGAACCTGGGGTTACACCCTCGACAGCCACGTGGATGACATCACCCACCTGGATATTGGCAAGCTTGTCAGCATCGATAGCGGCATTTGCGTCGCCCCAGTTAACAGCCACAGGCTCATCGCTGCTCCACAGAATGTTCTCACCAGGTCCGACCTCACCGGTCTTCTTGATAGACAGCAGCAGGTCCTTCGTCACGCTAACGGTATAGATACCAGCCTGCTTGATGACAAGTGAGTTGTCGCCTGCCATCTTAGACAGCTGGATGGGCTGACCCTCGACAACTTCCACATTGCCCTCACCGCCAGCATAGCGATGGTTGGCATTGAAGTCGTCCCAGCCTTCAACAGTAGCAACGTCACCGAATGCGAAGTAGCTTGCCTCATTGACAGTCACCTCATACTCGAAGGCATTGGTCTCCGTGTTGAAGGTCATCTCCTTCAGGTTGGGCAGCTGCTCGGCATTGACCCAGCCATCCTGGTCGCCAATGATGTACAGCTTGTCAATACCAGAAGCGCCCTCTTCCTTCGTGATGGTGATGGGCTGGAACTGGATATTGTCGGTGTAGCGGCCGATGGCACCAACAATCTCGTAGGTAGCACCGTCCTCAGGATCAGCAATCTCAATGTTGAACTGGTTGTAGCCTGCTGCAAGAGCATCGCCCTTATAGACATTGAAGTTCTTGCCCTCGGGCTTGCTGTAGGTCACACCCTTCAGCACAACAACCTGGTTGACGTTGTCAGCAACCACATCGCCCAGTTCGGCCTCGGGATAGGTCACCGTAGCAGCCTCACCGTCCTTCACGACAATCGCATTGTCAGGAACAGCCTCGAACAGGCTCTTATAGATGCTTACCTTACCCGTCCAGTTGGCGGCAATGGTCTTACCAACCTCTGCGGCCTCGGTCTTTGCGCCAGAGCCGTCATAGAGCAGGGAAGAACCGGTGTCATCCTTGACATAGACGTACTTAGCCGTCGGCTTGGCAACGATGAGCACATCACCACCGAAGGTAAACGGAGTCTTGTCCTCCAGTTTGTTCAGCTCTGCAATATTCGGAATGATGTCACCCGTCTTCGTGATGCTGAGCATCAGGTCCTTCGTCACGCTGACAGCATAGACACCAGCCTGCTTGATGACAAGCGTGCCGTTCACCTTGGTCAACTGGATCGGCTGACCCTCGGCAATCTCCACATCGCCCTCACCAGCAGCATAGCGGTGGTTGGCATTGAAGTCGTCCCAGCTCTCAGATGAAGCAACGTCAGAGATAGCGAAGTAAGCCTCGTCACTGGCAGTCACCTCAAACTCGAAGGCCTTAGACTCTTCGTTGAATGTAATCTCCGGCATGTTCTCCAGGCTCCAACCGTTCATGGTACCGATGACATACAGCTTGTCCGGTCCAGCAGCACCCTTCTTGGTGACAGCAATGGTGTTATCTACCGTCCATGCAGAAGCAGCAGGATCGAAGATAAAGGTCACATCGTACGTGCCAGCCTCAGCTACGGTATACTCCAGACCGTCGTTTGCAGGATAGTAGGTGTAGTCTGCCGCGCCATCCGGGATGTTGGCACAGAAGACATACTGAATCTTCTGACCGGCCGCAAACTCAATGTCAGAGTAAGTCTTCGTATAGACACCGCCATCAGCCTCTGTCAGCTGGTTCTCATCTAACGGGAGCCATGCTGTTCCGAGGAACGTGTCGTTGTCAGTGCCGGCAGCTGCCACATAGTACTTGACAGTAGTACCGCTTCCTAACTCGACATCAATGCTGTTTAACTGGGTATTGCCAGCGATGGTGATTACCACCTGATTGGCAGAACCAGTCCACACATTGCTTTCCAATGTGCCAGGTTCAGCAGTGTTACCTGTATTCCACTTGGCATTATTGAAAGTTATTTTGGCAAGTGCCTCACCCTCAGGAGCCTCGAACGTCATGGTTCCGCTATACATACGAAGCTGCGGACCAGCGCTCGTAGACCAGAAGCGGTTGTCAGTACCTGACGTTGCAGGCGTAACGGTCAACTTCACACCCGACTCAGCATCTGTAATTACCAGATTACCTGTATCTACATTGATGTCACCATCTGTGATGCCCGTTGCAGAGCACAGGATGTTGGCGGAATTGAAATTGAAGTTCGTGAAATTGTATTGAGTCCAAAGCACGGCAGGAACGCCACCGGTCTTTTCGGCTGCCATGCGTGGAGACTGTGTGGCAGGATCGTAGTAGACGGTAACGGTGTATGTACCCTCTTCCGTGATGTCGAATGTCTGGTTGTCAGCAGGAATCCAGGTCGTTCCGTCTTCCACTATCTTATAGTAGATGGTTCCGACTGGCAGCACGACACCTTCGTAAACCTTGGTATACATCTGGCTTGTCGCATCGAGCGTCAGCTGATTGTCGTCCAAAACTGCCCAGCCCGTACCGAAGAGCACGTCAGCACCTGTGTTAGTCACGTCGCCAACGGCACCGGCCACCACGTAGGTGTGCGGTATGTCGCCCTTCCTGGTCACCGTGATGTTACCTGCATCAGCAGGATCGAAGTTGGCCACGTCAAGTCTGAAGGCAACATCGTACAAACCGTCCTCGGTAATCGTATAAATCATGTTGTTGTCCATTCCTGTGGGGAACCAAGCACCATCCGAACCTAAGAACTTATACTCGATCTTGTCATCCTTCTTATAGGTAATGTCCTCGTAGGTCTTCGTAAAGAGACCTTCAGCAGTAGCTGCTGCCTCCATCTTATTGGCATCGGCAGCTTCCCATGTAAGACCTAAACCAGAGTCTTCACCAACAACATAGTATGCTGTCGTAGGATAGTCCTTGACGGTATACCAGCCAATCTCAGACTCGTGGGTCTCACCACCGCCCCTGTAGATGCTCTTGATACCAATCTTGTTCCAGTCCTCAGAGAAGAGCTCGTTGAAGTAAATAGTACCACTATAGAAATCCCAATCTTCAGTGAAACCGTATGGAATCTCGGTGAGGTCCTCTGTCAGATTTATATGAGTGGCAGGAGTAAAGGTCAGGGGACTGACCTCCTTGTTTACATCCGCATAAACCATATAGGACAGCTTCGAAGTCACCATATCATTACCCTCGGTATCTACCGTAGGAATATTGAAGGTCATATAGTAGCCATAGTTACCGTTCTTCAAAGCTGTGATCTCCGGCGTGGCCGGAGTACCAGGCTTCTCAAGAACCTTCTTGATGACACAATTGGCATAATAATCGTAATAATACTGACTATCACTTATCTCAAAGACTTCGTTCTGAGCTGTTAAGGTACCCGAATTGCTGTCATAAGTAAACACGACATCATCAGCATTATAGTTCAGATACATGTAATAGGGGGTATTTTGGTAGTAATAGATACCCAAGAGCTGATTGGCAGCAAAGGTTACCGTGTTGCCAGACAATGTTCCCTTCACCCAGGCATCGGGGAAAATGGAAGAAAGTCCTTGAATATACACATCATTACCGTCGAAGCCCACATTGACAGTGCCTGAAACAGCATCACCCGAATCGTCCTCAGCACTCAGCGAATATTCTTCAGCAACGAGACTTCCAGGAGCCGTTAGCGTGAGGTTACTGCCCGGCATATAATATGGGGTAAGAGTATACCCAGCATAACTGCCTGTCGTCAGATAACGCGCAAGCCAGATATTATCAGCTAACAGGATAACACCATCTTCGCGGGGATAGGCATAGATATCAGTCCAATACCAGCCAGCATTGTACTGATCATTACCTTCAAAATAGAACATACCTCTAATCACGTAATCACCATAGTTGGAAGAAGTACCAGCAAGTTGTCCGTCCTTAATGATAAAATATCCCTCCGTATCTTGAGTAGCAGTAAGCGGTTTGGTGAACATACCATTAATGACAATGGTATTCGCATCGCTCCCTTTCTCAATCTTTACATCGGCAGTGTAATCCGTTCCTGTAACCGATGCAGGGTCTATAGCATATCCGTTGGCCATTTGATAGTCCCAGCGGTAAGATCCTACAAGGTCAGCTGCAGAAACTGCCCTGCGCGATTTCTTAGCCTTCATCAACGTTTTCTGGACTAAGCCCTCCGGGGCTGGCCTGGCGAACATTGAAACAGGCTGCTCATTGCGCACAATTGATTTCTTTGGGAAATCCATCTTTTGCGCAAACGTGACAACAGACATCAATAATGTCAGTGCCAGCAGAGTAAATCTTTTCATTCTCATGTCGCAATAATTTTGGTTAGTTAATAATATGAATTTAAAAAAAGTTAGTGTCTTTGTAGTTGACAGCATTCGGATGCAAAGATAAACAAAAGGAAAGTAATCTCCAAATTTTTTGACTATTTTCTAAGGTTAATTAACGCAACGCATGACATATCGGCATCACAGGCATACGCCGAGAGTGTCCCTAACGGCCTTGAAATGACACTTTGCACGCATTAAAAACACTGCACGACGGATTGCTTCCGGCGTGCAGTCTTCCTGTGGATGCTTTACAGTCTTCCTGTAGATGCTTTACAAGCTTCCTGTAGATGCCTTACAAGCCTCCTGTAGATGCTTTACAACAAGCCTGTAGATTATCTACAACAAGCATGTAGATGCTTTACAGGCGGCCTGTGGATGCTTTACAGGCTTGACGGATATATTTCTTGATTTATCGCACTATCTTTCGGCCGTTCCAGATATAGACTCCCCTACCCTGCTGGGCGTGAGTTATTCGGCGGCCCTGCAGGTCGTGGATGACAGTCGGGATGGTTGCGGCTGAATCGTAACACACGGTATGGATGCCTGTGGTCTGCCCGGAGATGGCTACGCCGAAGGGCTGGGTAAAGGATGTCTCGCCGTCGTTGACGGTGACATTGAACCGTCCGACGAACTGGGTGTCGGGCTTGGTGGCGCGAACAGTCAGCGTGGAACCGTTGATGCTGGGAGCGTAAATGCCGTTGTCAAAGCCTTCATCAAGGCTGTAGCTCGGAGTAACGCTGTTGCCGTTCTGTCCGTAGAAGCCGGCGAAATAGGGCTTGAGGTCGATGCTGCCCTGACCATTGGGCTGGATGACGATATAGGGGTGTGCCATCAAGTCTAAATAGTCTTCGAGTAGCGTCCAGCCGTCGCCGTCAGGGTCGTCGTTCTGGTTGGCCACCGTCGGATTGCTCTGGATGCACTGCTCATACCAGTCGGGCATACCATCCTGGTCGGTGTCCCAGTCGGCAGCACGGTGCTCCACAGGGTAGTCCTCCCAGCCGCCGGCATCGTCCTCATGGTCTATCTCGCCCTTGATGCCCGACCGTGAACCGACGTAGGTATAGGTACCATCAATCGTCTCGCGGACGACACGCACATGCTGGTCGTCACGCACAGGCATGGTGGCTCCGGCAAGGGTGGTGACGATCTTCATGGCGTCCTGGGCAGAGTGGATGGTAGCCTGCGACTCAAAGAACGGAGCGTCAACCCACGTCTTCTCGGGTTCGGGACCTGTGGCATTATAAGTCTCGTTGAGTGCGTCGTAGGTCAGGGTGTGGTTCTTGTTCTCACGGATGTTGCCATTGACGTAGGCAAACTGCGTGCGTGCGCCACCACCCTCGTTTTGGGCAGTGAAGAGCTCCGTCCGCTTGGTGTCAGGTCCCATCTTGTAGTAGTTGTTCACGAACTGCATCCATTTGGCTCCGCCGTCGGTAGTACGTTTCCACCAGTTATAGCACACGTTGTTGAACATATCCAATTCACCAGCAGCATGGCCGCTGCCATCAAGTCCTCCGCCCATGCTCCAATTACGACCGTTACAGTTGACCAACAGGTTGTGGCTGAACGTGCCTTTCTCGCCGCCAATGGTGGCGGCAAATCCATGGTTAGTACCTGGATCATAGTTCTTATGGTCGGCAATACCTAATGCCTCGGCAATCATCGAATACTGGAAAGTGATGTTCTTGGCACCACGCGAAGAGAACGTCTCGTCGGTACCCCATGCCGCCGTACAGTGGTCAATAATGGTATGGTCGGCACCTGTCATACCCAAGGCGTTGCCTGTATCACCATAGCCACGCTTGAAACGGATATAGCGACAGATGACATCCGAGCCGATATTGATGTTCGAATGTTTAATGCAGATGCCCTTGCCCGGAGCAGTTTGGCCGGCAATAGTGGCGTACGGCTTGGTGAAATACGAGCTGAAGTCGAGTTCGATGATGCCGCTGACGTCAAACACAATGTAACGCGGCTCATCCATCTCGACAAGGCCATAGAGTAATGTACCGGGTTCCTTACCACCACTCAGACTGGTGACGTGATAGACCACACCGCCACGGCCACCGATGGCATAGCGGCCATAGCCCTCAGCCTCGGGGAAGGCCAAGTGACGGGGCTGGAAGGTCCAAGCCGTACCACGATGGACAGTTCCCTCGGCATCAACCTCGTCGACACGCCACCAATAGCGCTGCAAGGAAGAGAGACCGGTCTTGACGTATGTTGTGGAGGGGCCTTCGTATTCATAGTTGGTGGCATCGGCCACCTGAGCGGAGTCGGTGCCGAACACTAACTTATGGCTGACGGCACCTGGTGCGGCCATCCACGAGAAGTGAACGGTGCCGTCGTCTGTGCCAGCATGGAAATCGTGGTTGGTCGGCGCAGGGTCAGTAGCCGCCATAGCAGCAGCGTCAAACTCCAAGCCATTGAGCATGACGCGGGTATTGGTATAGGTCTTACCACTCTCCAACACCGTGCGGTAGGTAATCACCACGGGCTGACCCTCGGTGACGTTGAAAGTGACGTATGACGTGCCGGCCTCGATGGTACTTTGGGCAGACGATGTAAACGGACAGCCCGAAGCCGCCACCATACCGTCGACCAGCACCTCGATGGCGGGCTGGGTCTGGTTCTTGTCGGAGTTGTTGTGGTAGGCCTTCAGCGAGTGTTGTCCGGCAGACATGCCCGTAATGGTCAGGATGAGCGAGGTCGAAGCATCGGTAATCTGTGTCAGGTTGCCGTTCTCTAAGTTCGTAGCCAGCACCTCGTCGCCAATGACACGGAGCCCAGTAGTCTCCACGTCGGCCTTGCTCCAGTTGCTGCCAACGGCAGAGGCGGCACCACCGGCACTGATAGTGATGGTCATACCGTTGTCGAAGATCTTGGTGTCGCTCGTAGTACGAGGCACGGCCCACGAGATGTAGTTGATTTCGGTATCTTTACCGGGAGCCGTCTTCCCCGGCAGGTCAAAGTCAATGTTCTGTGCCGTGACGGTCAAGGCACAAGTCAACACAACAGCCGTTGTCAGTAGTTTCTTCATGATTCAAGTAGTTTGTTTGCTATTACAAGGACGCGCGAAAGGGGCGATTGTAATCACTGGGCCACCTGGGACCACTGAGCCTCCCCAGAAGCCCCAGTGGCCCCAGTGGCCTCAGCTACCCCAGAAGCCTCAGCCTCAAAGTGCAGCTGCTCGCCACTAACGGGATGGCAGAACCAGATTTCGGCAGCATGGAGCCACAGACGGTCATGGCTGCCGTCGGGCAACTGGCGGACGGTACCGTAAAGCGGGTCGCCGACAATGGGACGGGCAAGACCATCGGGATGGGCACAGTGGATGCGCAACTGGTGGGTACGTCCCGTATGGGGCCACAGAGCCACGAGCGTACCACCAGGTCTATTGCCAGATGGCGCTAACTCACTCAGGAACTCGTAGTCGGTGACAGCCCGCTTGCCGTGTTCCATATCGACCACCTGACGGGGCCGGTTCATAGGGTCAGGGCGCATAGGCAGCGAAATGGTGCCACGCCGAAGCAACGGATTGTCCGGGCTTTCCGGGCTTTCCGGGCTTTCCGGATTTTCCGGATTATCCGGGATTTCCGGCCTTTCCAGGTCATCCGGTTTCTCCAGTATCGCCAGATACTTCTTACGCACTTCGTGACGGACAAACTGTTCCTGCATGCGACGGAAGACATCCAACGACTTGGCGACGATGAGCAGGCCGCTGGTTCCGAAATCCAAACGATGGCAGATGAAGGAACCGGGATAGCGCTGCTGCATGATGGTCTCTACGGAATACTGCTCGATGCGGCCAGGGGTGGAGAGCAAGCCGCTGGGCTTGTTAACCACCAGCAGGTAGTCATCCTCATAGACAACAGGTAGCTCCATGTGTTCGAAACCGAGACTCTCAGGGTCGGGGTCGACGTCCAACCCCTGCAGCATCCAAGTAAGGATGGGCTTGCACTTGCCTCGACAAGCAGGATAAAAGTTCAGGTGCTGGCGCAACTCGGTCTTGGTAGTAGCTCCCCACCAGAACTCAGCCATACAGACAGGCTTGAGTCCCTGCTCATAGGCATACTGCAGGAGCTTCGGTGCACAGCAGTCGCCCGTACCGCCCGGTGGCAGCGGATACCTGCGGCGCAACTTCGGCCGCGAGTAGTACTCCTGCCACAAGTCCACCAGATCACGCCGTTCGCCACGGGCATTCAACATCTGGTACTGATGAAACAGCCACTCCTGCAGCTCCTGCGACATAGCCTTAG
>Ga0265298_10001178_pt1 | contig 38566 bp, 66 predicted proteins | sample AusTroGonzalo_MG_3_FD_193486 | JGI IMG/M metagenome (GOLD analysis project Ga0265298, IMG submission 193486) | Bovine rumen microbial communities from tropical cattle in Woodstock, Queensland, Australia - Gonzalo_01 | ecosystem: Host-associated > Mammals > Digestive system > Stomach > Rumen ...
ATTAATTTTCACGCGAAGCCAATTTTTCAGATTTTTGAAAAAGTTTTTTCTGATTTTTTGAAACTACTTTCCTGATTTATGGATATTTTCTGATTAGATCAAATTAGAACGGGGTTGAAGCAATGAGCAGGGCAGACGAATTAAAAAAGCTATGCGAGAACATAGACGGCGCCGCGAAGGTCGCGACGGATCAGCTGGTAGATGAAATTATATTTATTGAAGATCAGCTTAAAGAGTTACGCCGGTACCCGTTTATTGCTGTCAATCCGAAAAACCCGCAACAGCAAAGGCCGACGCCAGCCGCAAAGCAGTATAAAGAAATGCTGCAGCAATACAGCGGCTGTATTAAGATCCTGCTTTCAGTTATTGATAACGACGGCGGCAAAGAAACAAGTCCGCTACGTGAATATCTTAACGCTATGAAAACCGGCGGACTGGAGTTGCGGTGAGCTGGCTAATAGAATACCGCGAAGCTATCAGACGCGGCGAGATCATAGCCGGCAATGAGCTGATTACAGAACTTGATAATCTGATTAATGACATGGATGATCCGCGGTACATTTACGATACCACAGACGCCGACATGCGCATTAACTTTATGCAGGGCTGTATAAGACTTACGAAGTCACCGTTTTATAACAAGCCAATGCGCTTGATGCTTTGGCAGAAAGCCTATATTGAAGCGTTGTATAGCTTCAAAATGGCTGATAAATTCTATACTGACAATTCAGGCAGGCGGCGAAACGTTGACCGCTTCCAGGAAAGTATATTACTGATAGCAAGAAAAAACACGAAGTCAGAAACCTGCTCCGCGCTTATATTAACAGAAAGCATTATAGGCAATGAAGGCGCTGACTTGGTGTGCAGCTCAAATGATGATATTCAGGCGTCGATACTTTACGACGCAATTGATACAATGCGCTTGCTGATTGATCCAGAACAGCTTGACACCGCGAAAAATCAGCGCTTTATTCGCATACTGCCGACGAATTCAAAGATATTTAAATTAAGCGACAGAACGCGAAACAAAGAAGGGCGCAATATTGATTTTGCCGTAGTTGACGAAGTTCACGAAATGAAAACGAACGTGATTATTAAATCAATACAGCAAAGCCAGAGTTTAAAAGACAACCCGAAACTTGTTTTAATCACAACAGAGGGATTTGTAAATGACGGCGCGCTTGATGATGCTTTGAAAACTGCGCGTGCGATCATACGCGGCGAGGACGACGGCGTAAGCGCTGAAAGATTTTTGCCGTGGCTGTATACGCAGGATTCAGAAAATGAGGTATGGACTGACCCGAAAACGTGGCAGAAAAGCAACCCGTCACTTGGTACAGTAAAACGCTGGGACTATCTTGAAAAGCAAATTGATTTAGCGAAAAAGAGCAAGTCAGACCGCATATTTGTTTTATCAAAGGACTTTAATTTCAAGCAAAATGCGGTGCAAGCGTGGTTAAATACTGAGGATTACAGATACGTAGCAAAATACGATCTTGACGACTTCCGCGGGGCGCTTTGCCTGGGAGCGGTCGATCTTTCAGAAACTACAGACATGACCAGCGCGAAGCTGTTATTGATGCGTAAAGACGATAAAACAAAATACGTACATCAACATTATTGGATACCGGAAAGCAAGCTAACCAATGCCGACGACCTGCAGGCCGGCGCCAAATACAAAGAATGGGCGCAGCAAGGTCTGCTTACTATCTGCGAAGGTAATGACATAGAGCTGTCAGCCGTGGCGGACTGGTTTTATGATATGTACGTTGAACACCGCTTTAAATTATATAAATGCGGTTATGACGTCAAATTTTCAAAAGATTTTCTTAGGCAAATGGAAAGCTATGGCTTTGAAACTGAAATTGTATTGCAGAATAAGCTTACACTTTCAAATGCAATGAAGCTTTGCGAAAGCGATCTTAAAAGCCAGTATGTAAACTACAATGAAAACGAAATTGACCAGTGGTGTTTAGGCAATGCCGCTATGGAAATGGACAATTTGGGAAATGTGCAGGCGGTAAAGATAGCAGGGCAACCCGGTAAAAGAATAGACGGAGCTGTAACTCTTATAATTCTTTATGAGATGTACCGCCGATATAGAAGCGACTTTGTAAAGATGCTGAAATAATGAAATGAGGTGTGATTTTTGAAATGGTTTGATAATTTATTCAGGCGAGCGCCAAAGAGCAACAGACCAGCGCCGACAATGGACGGCTGGACGCCGTGGTTTAGCCAGTTTGGCACCAACATTTACGCCTCCGACGTAGTACAGCAAGCTTTAAAGTGCATCGTTGACGAAATGAAGAAATTAAACCCAACACATATACGGGTAAAAGATAATGATCCGGTACCGGTAAAGGGTGGCTTGCAAGATGTACTTGACCAGCCAAATCCGTTAATGACATGCAGCGAATTTATCGAAAAAACGACCTGGCTGTTATTAATGAATTACAATGCTTTCATTATACCGACATTTTACACCTGGCAAGATGAAAACACGGGCGCCGAAAGACGTTATTATGACGGTTTATATCCTATTAAACCGGCTAACGTCGAATTTATAGAAGACGCCAGCGGGGAGCTGTTTGTAAAGTTTATCTTCTTAAACGGCTATGAAACAACAATCAAGTATTCAGACTGTATTCACATAAGATATAACTATTCTGTTAATCAGTATATGGGTGGGAATCTTCTGGGACAGCCTGATCATGAAGCACTTCTTAAAACTCTTGACCTTAACAACGACCTTTTACAAGGCGTGGCCAAAGCTATGAAGGCAAGCTATGCGATTAACGGCATTATCAAATATAATACATTGCTTGACGACGGCGCGACGGAAGCAAACTTGAAAAAGCTTGAACAGAAACTGAGAAATTCAGAAAGCGGTTTTTTGCCGCTTGATCTTAAATCAGACTTTACGCCGCTTGAACGTCGTACTAACTTGGTAGATCAAAGCACGCTTAAATTCGTTGACGAAAAGATATTGCGAAACTGGGGCGTTCCGCTTTGTATTCTGACGGGGGACTATACGTCTGATCAGTACGCCGCTTTCTATCAGAAAACGCTTGAACCAATCATAATTTCATTTACACAGGCGTTTACAAAGAAATTATTTTCACCGCGGGAGCGATCTTTAGGCAATAAGATTGTATTTTACCCAAAAGAGCTTGTATTTTTAAACATGACGCAAACGCTGGAAATGATTAACTTACTATCACCGACCGGCGCATTGTTTGAAAATGAAAAAAGGACGGCGCTTGGACTAAGGCCGGCGCCTGAGCTTGTCGGAAAGCGTTACATGTCGCTTAACTGGATTGATGCTAATGACGCGTCAAGATACCAGACCGGCAGCAATGTTAATATTGACGTGGTAGACGAAACAAAAACTGAAAGCGAGGTTTAAAAAATGGCAGTTACATTAAACGGACAGACCGGCAGTTATCTTTGTGTATCTTCAGACACAAAGCCGGTACAGACTGACAGCGTAAAAATAGCACCAAATCAGTTGCTTGTTGAATTAGATACAGGTTTAGTATATTACTGGGACGGCACTAAATGGGCAAAGTTTGGCGGTGAATAAATTATGAATATCGTAGATTTAGCAATTTTAAAAAAGATGGTCGCCGGCGGCGGCGGAAGCGGTACCGATAATTATAATGATCTGTCGAACCTGCCACAGATTAACGGCGAAACACTGGCCGGCAATAAGACAGCTGCAAATCTGGGCTTGCAGGACGCTTTAACATTTGACAGCGCGCCGACTGAAGACAGCACAAATCCGGTTGAATCTGGCGGCGTATATAATGCACTTGCTGGCAAGCAGGATAATTTAACCTTTGACGGCGTTTATAACGCGTCAACAAACAAGGCGGCCACAGAATCAACAGTAACCAATGCAATTGCTGGACTGGACGTTTCTGCGTTTTCTGTTGACGCCGACGAAACAATTTCAAGTATTTCTGAAACTGACGGTAAAATATCTGCAACAAAACAGGATATAGCCATTGCATCAAATCAAGTTGTGGCAATGACTGGATATACAAAGCCGTCAAGCGCACCGGCAACACCTGCAATTCAGCAGGGCGATACTGCAAATACAGCATTTGGAAAGCTTGAATTTAAGGCTGACACCAACCAAACAAATATTTTGTATGCCTTACAGACGGGTGTAAAGAACGTTTTACCATTTACAGCCACATCAATGACAGATGATAACGTTACATTTACACGTAATTCTGACGGCAGTATTACCGTAAACAGCAATGGTGCTATTTCAGCAAATAAGAATTTGGCGTTTTTTGAAGGTAAAATGTCCGAACTTGTCAAAGAATCCGGTGATTATGTATTATATGGCAACAGTTCAAACAGCCGTGTAAAAATGTGGTTTTACTATACGGATAACTGGTCAGGGGTTTTCGATCCAGATACATCAGAAACTGATACATATATTATCCACAATATAACAAAGTCAGATAGACCTGTTATAGTGCGTGTTAAGGTTGAAAGCGGTACAGCACTTTCAAATGTAACGATATATCCGATGATTTGCACCAAAGCCGCATGGGATCAAGAGCCGAACGTATACAGACCGTTTGCTAGACAAAATTCCGATTTGACACAGGGCTTAGCTGAATTAAATGCTCATCCATTCCTTACTGTACCGTTTAACCATAATATGGTGTATCGTGGCAAGAATCTTGGTGATACACTTACAGATGCACAGCATACAGCACTGTCGGGTGGTAACTTTACAGATCTTTATCTTGGTGATTACTGGACTAAGACAGTGACTATTCCAGCAGGTACATATACAGGTGGTGATAGTACAGAAGTCACTGTTCCAGCACAAACAAACATCACACTTAAAGCTGTAATAGCTGACTTTGATACTTTCTATGCCGGATATGCTTCAACTTATGCTGGTATTAACACTCACCATGCAGCTGTTATTGTTACTGGATTCAGTAATGTAGTATGGAACGGTACTAACAGCACGGCTGGTGGATATGTAAACAGCTTAATTCATAAATGGCTCGTTGGTTCTGCATTACCACAGATTGAAACATGGTTCGGTTCTGCTAAGGTTCTGTCACATCAGAAACTGCTTACAAATGCAATTACAGGCGATGCTGCTTCCGGATGGGCTTGGAGTTCACAGAAGATTTCTCTTTTATCTGAAAATCAGATGTATGGTTCTAAGGTATGGGGCAACAGTAAAGCTAGTAACGGTGGATATGAACCAGGAGAAGCTTTTAAACATCTTAATGTATTTAACCATATTGATGCAAACCTATTATTTGGAAATAAGAATATATGGTTAAGAGATATAGCATCTGCCGAGTGGTCGGCTGGCCTGAGCCGCAGCGGTTATGCCAGCGACTCTGATGCTTCGGCTACGTGGGTCGCTCCGGCTGCGCTTATCCTTTTATCCTAAATCCCGTGTCCTTGTGACACGGGTAGATATGGAAAGGGGGTGAGTACCATTGAGCAGAGTTCCAAGTTCCAAACGTAAACCATCAGAAGTAGAATTTATTACTAATGCTGAAAAGATACACGAATTGGTAATTAAGAGTATATATCATGATTTTGGAGTTAAAACCGATAGTCAGAATAAGTTATGGCTCATTAACAATAATAAAGCTGTACTAAAGACTTATGCTGATCGTCTTATAAACTGTGTATATTCTGCTAATTCTATATATCCAGCGTGTAAAGAAGAAGTTATTGAACGTAAATTAATGTGGGATAGAGCGATAGGTTGCTGTCAAACAATTGAAACTCAATACAAACTGATGAAACGAGAACTGGACATTCATATAGGACTTGCCGAAGAACTTCTTAGACTACTCGAACACGAAAAGAATCTTCTGAGAGGAATCAAACGTTCGGACACGAACAGATACAAACATATTCAATAATAAAAATAAATCAACAAAAATATCTTTGGTTACATTCTGTACATCTGCCGAGAGGTCGGCTAACCTGAACAACAACGGTAATGCCAACAACAATGATGCTTCGAATACGAGGGTCGCTCCGGCTGCGATTAACAGGACAAAGCGGATTGGCATCGGTGGCGTCAAGCCACTACAAAACCAGTCCCACCTGATAAGGAGAATGTGACCATCCTTCACAAAGGAGGTAAATACACAGTGTGATACAGTCATTTACGAATGGATCTGTTATAAACGCACTGCTACCATTATGAATTTATCTGAACTATTTACAATAGACAATATGGTTGATGCTTACTATTCATGCCGACAAGCAGCACCTTGGAAAACTGAGGTACAGAAATTTGGTTTGAATCTTGTAGGCAACTGTATAGCATTACAGAATGAAATCCTAACTGAAACATACAGGACATCTAAACCAAGGCAATTCACTATATCTGAACGTGGAAAGTTAAGGCTGATAGAAGCTCCGGTATTCAGAGATAGAATTGTTCACAGAATACTGAACAAAGGCTATCTTTTACCATTACTGACTCCATATCTGATACATGATAATGGTGCATCAATGCCAAACAAAGGTACTGGATTTGCAAGAAGCCGATTAGAAGAACATCTGCATAGATATTACTTTGAACACGGTTCTGACGGATATATCTTGCTTGGAGATATTCATCATTATTTCGATTCTATAAGACAAGATATATTAATTCAGATGCTTGCAAATAAGATACCGCCTGAAGATAATGACATTTTCAGACTGTTATCTTATATCATATGCTCATCAAAATATACAGAAGATGAGGACGGACTTTCGCTTGGTTCTGAATTACCACAAACACTGGCTGTATTTTATTTATCGCCGCTTGATAACTTTATTAAGATTGTCAAAGGCTGTAAGTTCTACGGTCGGTATATGGACGATTTTTACATTATCAGTGATGACAAGCAGATGCTTAATGGCTTAGCACATGAGATCAATAATTATCTTAATCAGGCAGAATTAATGTTGAATGAACGAAAAACTCAGGTTGTTAAATTAAGTCACAGCTTTACGTTTTTACAAACTAAATACAGTCTTACAGATACAGGTAGGATTGTGAAACGGCTTACACACAGTAAAGTAGTTAGGCAGCGTAGAAGAATGAAGGCACACGGTAGACTGTATAGAGAAGGTATTTTAACTTATGATACTTGCTATAACCAGTATAAATCGTGGCGGCAGTCTATACTTAAATCATATAATGCTTGCTATACAACAATTAAAGCACTCGATAACGAGTACAAAGAAATTTTTGGAGAGGAGTTTATCTTATGACACAAGAAGAATCAATTGAAAGATTTAACCAGCGTGCAGAATTAGAACACAACCTTATAGAAGCAAAGTACGCTTTATCAAGCACTGACTATAAGATTCTCAAAATCTATGAAGCACGTATTATGGAAAAGGCTGATCCATACAATGCAGAAGAAGTGATTGCATTACGTGAACAAGCAAGAGCTGACGTTAATAAGTATGAACAGCTTATTGCCGACTTTGATGCTGATAAGGAATAATATTTTAAGTAACTGTTTACAAAATAAGGAAACAAAATAAATCGAGATCAGTAAACCAAATTCAAGTTTGATAGGTAGAAAAATGAATGAAAAAAAGAAAATATTAAACTTTGTTCTTAGGTGTCCTGAATGTAATTTAGCTTTATTCAAGGCAAGATTCATTCAAGATTTACCAATAAAGCAAAACTATCATTGCTATGGTTGTGACCGCGATATAATTTTCAGCCCCGATGATGTTGAAATTAACTTTCGTGTCAAAGATCATGAGAACATAGTGAAGATTTACTAAACCAAATCCCAGTTTGGTAGAGGTAAAGAGAATGGAAGAAACAGAACTAAAGCCTTTAAATGTTGATGATAGAGGATACACAGAAGTATTTGAATGTCAAAACTGTAAATCGTTAATAAGGGCACACATTTTAACTAAGTATATTGATTATAATTTCTGTCCATATTGTGGAATGAAGGTTAAAGACTGACGAACTACAAATTAAGGAAGTGATATAAAAATGAATGAAGATGAAAAGAAAGAACTTGAACAGCGCGCCTATAATTTTTTAGTACGTGCTGAAAAGTCAGAACGTGGAAATATAATAACCGGACGTCCGATTGTTTACAATTCGCGTACTGATTTGGGTTACTTCGACGAAATCATTGAAGCGGGCGCACTGAATAACACCGACCTGCAGGACGTGCGCTTTCTTGTCAATCATGACTTGTCAAGAATACCGCTTGCAAGGTCACGCCGCAACAATGGCAATAGTACAATGCAATTAACTGTAGATAATGAAGGCATGAGCATCCGCGTTAATCTTGATACCGAGAACAACAGCGAAGCCAGGGCGCTTTATTCTGCAGTAGAACGCGGCGACATTAGCGGTATGTCATTTATGTTTAGTGTACGCGGCGAAAAATGGGATAACCTAGAAAGTGAACACCCGACACGCCGCATAACAGATATTAGTAACGTCGTAGAGGTCAGCGCGGTTACAATACCGGCTTATTCGGCGACTACTATAAACGCGCGAAGCAAGGCGGCATTGGATAATGCCAGGTCTGCGCTGGAGAGTGCAAGACAGCAGAACGCAAACCCGCTGGACAGCAGGGCACTAGAACTTGAAAAAGCAAAAACAATTTTAATCATGGGAGGTAAATCATGAATAGAAAAGCTAGACTTGAAAAAAGACTTGCAAAGCTCATTGCTAAGCGTGACAGCATGAAGGCAAGAGCGCTTGCATCAACAGACGTCAACGAAGTAAGAAGCATTAACGAACAGCTTACAGATATTAACGATGAAATCGAAGATATCAACGACGAACTCAAGGAAATTGAAGAAAACGAAAGAGCAAAGGCATCTGAAGGCGAAACAAGACAGCTCCCGCCAACAAATGCGCAGCATGTAAACGCCGGTGTAGTTGCTTCGTTTACCGCTCCGCTTGCTGACCCGTCACAGGCCACAAGATCAAAGACAAACCCATATGAAAGTATGGAATACCGTATGGCTTTCATGGCTTACGTTCAGCGCGGCGAAGCTATTCCAGGAAAGCTTATTAACGACATTGCAGAATATCGCGCTTCACTTACACCAGAACAGCGCGCCGGCGTTCCGATTACTACAGCAGACACAGCGCCAGCAATTCCGTTTACTGTAATGCGTAAAGTTATCAATACCGTAAAATTAAGATACGGCAACCTTTACAGCAAGGTTGAAAAAATGACTGTTCCGGGTGGCGTTGAAATTCCAATTGGCGCTTTACGTGCTAAGTTTAAGTGGATCAATGAATCAACAGTTAGCCCACGCCAGAAGCTTGACACACTCGGCAAGATTCAGTTTTCATACCATACAGCAGAAATCCGTATTTCACAGAGCTTTCTTTGTAATCTTCTTACAATTGAAGCTTTTGAAAGCAAGCTTACAGAAGTTATTGCAGTTGCTTATGTCGAAGCAATGGACGACGGCATTGTTAATGGTAACGGTCAGGGTCAGATGCTTGGCATCTTAAATGATCCGCGTGTACTTGCAACTGGTAACGTTGTAACAATGACAGCCGCACAGTTTAGCAGCTGGACAGAATGGCGTAAGCGATTCTTTGCAAAACTCCCGCTTGGCTATCGCTCAGGTGAATTTATTTTTCCTATGAGTACAGTAGAAAGCTATCTTGAAACAATGTGTGACGCCAACAACAACCCTATATTTAAGCAAGCAACCGGACTTGAAGTCAATGACGGTGATGCGGCAGACCCTAACGGTAGATTTTTCGGCCGTAGAATCAGCCTTGTTGAACCTGATATTTTACAGGATTTTGACACCGCCAGCGCTAACGATATTGTAGGTATCTACTGGCAGCCTAACGAATACGCAATTAACGAAAACTTCGGCTTTAGTATGCGCCGCTACTTTGATGAAGAAAGCAACGAGTGGGTAGACAAGGCTATTGTTGTAGTTGACGGAAAGCCGCTTAATGTTAATGGCATCTGGCTTATCAAGAAGGCATAACGGGAGGGTCTGAACTATGACCAACGTTGAAGCTTTAAAGGCCGTTTATGTAGCACTCGGCGGCGATACCGCCGACGTTGCTAACGCCTTAACGATTGTTAATGTACTTAACGCAATATCTGATTTACTTGACGGGCAGGACGACGCAATAACAAACGCTGAAGCTATCGCGAATATCGCCGCTGTAGCTTCAGCAATTGCGCCAAAGCCAGAACAGAACAAGACTGTGACACCTGCGACAACATCACAGGAAGTTACTGCAGACACCGGCAAGGTGCTTGCAAAGGTCACTGTTGAAGCAGTAACAGCCGCTATTGATGCAAATATCATAGCGACAAACATAAAAAGCGGTGTAACTATCTTAGGCGTAGAAGGCACATACACCGGCGACTAATCAAGGAGGTATATGAAATATGATCAACAAGGATAGAATTGTACCAATCACAAAAACCGATTTACTTACAATGTACGGTACTATGCTGAAGATTGCCAGCGTTTCAGTTACAGCACTTGAAACAACAGCAACAGACGGTACATTTGTTATTGCCAGCGCTTCAGGCACTGTTATAGCTAATGAACCAGTCAAGTCCCTTGAAATTACAACTGGCACAAGCGCAACAATTTACTTTGTACCAGCTTACGACTTTAAGGGCTTTACAATTGCCGGCGTTCCTGTTACAACAACAGGCGCAACAGTAGATCCGGACGGGGCAACACTCTATACGGCTACACTGAGCGGCGGCAATGCAATTGCAATTGCAAAAGTAGGCTTTTAACTTTAATTAGTCATAGAAATACTCCGAGGTGGTAACAATGGCAGACACAACACTATTAGCTAAGGTAAAAAGCGCGCTGGGCGTGAGCGGTACCTATACCGATGACGCAATTTCCGTTTATATTGACGAAGTTGTTGACTATATGCGAGGAGCGGGCGTTTCACCGGCAGTTATTAACGCGTCTGCCGGCGTTGTCGCCAGAGGTGTGTCCGATCTATGGGACAATGACGCCGGCAATACTAAGTTTTCACCGTATTTTCATGAGCGCGTTTCACAGCTTGTTTTACGATCGTAAGGAGGCGCGGGTATATGCTTTACAGATCAAAGTCAATGCAGGAATTAAGAACACCTGTTAAGCTGCAGAAGCCGACCGGCAACAGCAAGGTCAACGGCGTAACACGCTATACTTACGAAAGCCTTGAAACGGCTGACGTTATCTTTACAAACTGGAAAACATACGGCGGGACTGAAAATGTGGTAAACGGTATTGTAAGTATCATTGATACAGCCAGCATAACGACGCGGTACAGACCCGACATAAAGGCAAACTGCCGGCTTGTCAGAGAGGACGGCGCCGTCTATGAAATCATATCAGAACCTGAAAATATTGATATGGCTAACCGGTATTTACAGCTTAAATGCCAGCGCGTAAAAGGCGGTGTTTAAATGCCGCGTAACACTATGAAATTCGATTTTCCGGGATTCGACGTGCTGAAAAAGAAGCTTGACGCACTCGGCGGCGATGCAACACAGCAGGCTGTCAACAGCGCTTTGAAAGCTTCAAACGCTTTGGTAGCATCAAAAGTCAAAGACGCTATGAAAGAGCATGAACGAACCGGCAAAACTGAAGAAGCCATTATAACAAACACTCCGGTAAAGTGGAAAGGGTCAATTGCTGAAATTAATGTTGGTTTTGACTTTAACGACGGCGGTTTACCTAGTATATTTCTGATGTATGGGACGACCGTACACGGTCAGCCGCATATAACACCGGATCGAAATCTTTACAACGCCGTCTATGGTGCGGCGGTAAAGCGAGAAATCAAAGCAATTCAGGAAAAAGCTTTTAATCAAGTAATCGAGAGGGTGACGAAACTATGAAGGCAGAATTAATAACGCTGCTTGAAACGCTGGGCTATCCTGCATTTTTACAGGGCAGTTTAAACAGCACTGAAGACTATCCCGCGAGTTTTTTCACAATCTGGAACTTTGAAACGCCTGAAACTGCTTTTTATGACAACGACGCAGGCCGCGCAGTATGGGGTTTTTGGATTTATTTTTATTCAGTAGATCCCGCGTTAGTTGATCAGCAGCCAGAAGCGGCACGGCAGTTAATGAAAAAAAGCGGCTGGATTCTCGAAGGTAAAGCAAATGATATCAGCGTAGACGTACCGACACACACAGGCGCTTTTTTCACAGCTTATAAATTTGAAAATTACAAGGAGGGTTAATCATGCCAGATATTACAACAGTAAATGATAAAGTGGTAGAATTCCGCGGTGTTGATAATCTTGTAATTGCAGAAGTTACAAAAGATTCACTTACGGAAGACTATACAACCGGAGCGGTTCAGGTGCTTGCACCAGTCGCAGAGATCAGCAAAACAGTTGAATCAAGTAGTGAAACACATTACTATGACAACGTGGGCGCGCTTGTTATTCGTTCCGAGGGATCAGACGAAGTTACGCTTACAGTACCGGCTTTGAGCCTGCCAATGCTTGCATACATTACAGGTAAGCACATTGACGACGTAACAGGAGCATTTATCGACGGCGAAAGCGTAGAAAGATACTTTGCTATCGGTTACAGACTTAAATTAACGGACGGTACATACCGCTATGTATGGCGCATGAAAGGCGCTTTTAGCATTCCGGACGAAACATCTTCAACAGAAAACAACGGTACCGACACAAATAACCAGCAGCTTGTTTATACAGGACTTCAGACACTTTCAAAGTTTGATAATGCAGGCGGTACAGGTGTAGCAGGCCGCGCTAAGTCGGTAGTAATCGACGAGAGGGACGGCAAGTGCGATTTAACAACATTTTTCAGCATCGTACAGACACCGGACACAGTCGGCAACCTTGCTATCAGTACAGTTACAGCGCTCAGCATTGATAAAACAACATCTTCTATCGTTGTTGGCGCTACTGACACAATTACAGCAACAACAACACCGACAGGCAAAAATGTTATCTGGACAACATCTAATCCAGGCGTTGCAACAGTCAGCGGCGGCGTAGTAACCGGTGTAGCAGCTGGTACAGCTGTAGTTACAGCAACAGCGGGACATTATTCTGCGGCTTGCACTGTTACAGTATCAACTAACTAATCAAAAATACTTGATCCGTGCGAACGTCTGTATTATACAGGCGTTCCGCGGTGATTTTTTAGAAGGAGATTATATATGAACTTAAAACTTAATGTATACGACGGTAAGACAGTAGTAAAGACATACACAGCCGAAACACTGGACTGTGAATTCGGCATTGTAGAAGATATACTTGACGCACTTAATACTGACGATATTAAAACGGGCAGTAAAAAAGAAATTGGTTTTATGGTGCTAAAGTGTATGAAACAGCTTAAACCATTTTTGAAGGACCTTTTTTACGGGATCACAGATGAAGAATTGAGAAAAACCAAAACGTCAGAAATAATTGACGTTTTCAAAGGCGTGTTTGAATTCGCAACAGGTGAAATTGCAAGCGCAACAGAAGGTATTGAAAAAAACTAACTGACGGGAGCGCGACTCCCGAAACGTTATATGAAATATTATTTGATCTTAATACGAATTTATGCAGCAATTATCCCGCGCTTGACCCTTTTAAAGTCAGACGCGAAAAATTTCATGAAGTAATGCTTATTTTCAGGCGGATTCACATCAAGAACACCCGCGAAGGAAAGCAGACCACAGAAGGCGAAAAAGTGACGCGTAAAAATGGCGTTTTAAGACGTCCCGCACGGGATGATAGTTGGTATTAAGAAAATAAAAGGCTACAAAAGGCGGTGAGGTCATGGCTGAAAACGTAACGACTAAATTTAAAGTTGATATATCTGATTTAAAACAGGGCATAAGTGAAGCTAACAAACAAATAAAATTAGCTAGCGCTGAATTCAAAAATGCAACCGTAGGAATGGACGACTGGTCGAAATCTGCCGACGGTCTGAGTGCAAAGATAAAACAGCAGTCAAGCGTTGTCGAAGCAGAGCAGAAAAAGCTTGATTTGTTAAAACAGGAGCTTGCACGTCTGAACGCGGCGCAGGAGAGCGGCCAGAAAGTAATTGACGACTTAAACGCTAAATACGAAGAAGCTGTTAAAGTATACGGCGAAACCAGCGCTGAAGCTAAAGCATACGCAAAACAGCTTGACGAAGCAGAAGCGGCGCAGGAAAGAAACGCAAACGCCGCTGAAGACCTGCAATTAAAAATTTTAAATCAGGACACGGCGCTGAAAATTGCAGAACATGCTTTAAGCGGCTATGAATCATCATTAAATGATCTTGTGAGCGGTTCAGACAATGCCGCCGGCGCAACAGATGAGCTTACCGGATCAGTTGATAAGACTGACGGCGCCTTAACTGATACCGTCAGCGGCGGTTTAAATTCGTTCAGCGTGGCGCTTGGTAATCTTTGCAGTAAAGTTATCGAAACTGCAATTGCGAAGCTGGGCGAACTGGCCGACGCTGTTAAAGAAAGCTATTTAGAGTTTGACAGCGGGCGCGATAACGTCATTAAAGCGACAGGCGCAACAGGTGAAGCGGCGCAGGAGCTGACAAAGAGCTATGCGAATGTAGCCAGGAAAGTAGTTGGCGACTTCGACACAATCGGCTCCGCGCTGGGCGAAGTCAATACAAGATTTGCATACACCGGTCAAGAACTTGAAGACACAACAACGGCATTTATGAAATTTGCCGATATCACCGGGATGGACGCAACCGCCGCCGTAAGATCAGTTAATAGAGCGATGCAAAACGCCGGTATACCGCTTGAAAACTATCAGGAATTACTTGACCAGTTAGCAGTTGCGGGGCAGGCTTCAGGAATCAGCGTCAGCAGTTTGGCAGAATCGCTTACCAAAAACGGCGCGTCAATGCGTCAGCTGGGATTTAATACAGAAGAAACTATTGCGCTGTTATCTCAGTTTGAAATTGCCGGCGTCAATGGTGAAACTGCGCTTGCAGGTCTGAAAACCGCGGTTAAAAACTGGGGCAAGGAAGGCAAAGACGCTAACGCAGAATTCCATAAAGCCATTGACACAATCAAGAACGCGCCAACAGACATAGCAGCAACAGAAGCGGCTTTTGAAGTATTCGGCAGTAAAGCAGGATCTGAACTTGTCGAAGCTATCAGAAGCGGGCGTTTCGCTTATGACGAACTGTTAGCAACAATTGCAGAATCAAACGGTACAGTAGAAAGCACGTATGATGCTACACAAAATGCATCAGACCGCGCGGCGCTTGCGCTGCAGAACGTAAGAGCGACAGCGGCAGAAATGGCTAACAATTTCATAACGAAGTATGAGCCGCAAATTCAAAGCGCTATTCAGAAAGTTATTGATATTATCGAAGAATACGCGCCGAAAATCGAAAGCGGCATTGACTGGCTGGAGTCTAACCTGCCAGAGATTGAATCCCTTGTTATAGCCATAGCTGTAGCTTTCGCTACATGGAAATTTGTCAGTGTAATTACTGCAGTAACTACAGCATTAGCCGGCATGAGCGCCGCGGAAGTGCTTGCCGCCGCGAAAATGTGGCTGTTAAATGCGGCAATGGCGGCTAACCCTATTGGCCTTGTAGTCGCCGCAATTGTCGGCTTGGTTACAGCTTTTGTACTTCTTTGGAATAAATCAGAAAAATTCAGAAACTTTTGGATTGGTCTGTGGGATGTTATCAAAAAGACTGCCGAAAAGGTATGGAAAACGATAACCAAAGTATTTACCGACGCGTATACAAAGGTAACAAAGACCTGGAAAGCGGCCAAAGCTTTTTTTGATACACTCGGAAAGGCTGTAAAAGCCGTATTTACGGCAATCAGAGATTGGATTATTAATACCACGTCGAAAGCCTGGAATACAGTAAAAAGTACGTTTTCAGGTGCGGCAAACTGGTTTAATAACACAGTCTTCAAACCGATAATGAAATTTTTCGAGCCGGTTATAAAATTCTTTAAAACATCATTTGAAGTTATTGCACAAGTCGCGGAGGGTTGCTGGAACGCAATAAAACTTGTATGGCAGGCTGTCGCTGACTGGTTTTCAAAGAATGTCATTGACCCGCTTACAAAGAAATTTACAGATTACTGGAACGCCATAAAGCAAGCTTCAGAACTTGCATGGAACGGCATTAAAGCAATCTGGACTGTAGTATCTACATGGTTTAATAATACTGTAATTCAGCCGGTTAAAAAGGTATTCAGTGACATGTGGAGCGGCGTAAAATCAGCCGCCGAAACAGCAGTAAACGGCATAAAAGCTGTATGGTCGGCAGTATCAGGCTGGTTTAATTCCAACATAATAGCACCGGTCAAAGATTATTTTTCTACTATGTGGGACGGCGTCAAGAGCGGCGCGGCGGCGGCATGGGACGGGATCACGTCTGTTTTCGGTCATGTCGCTGACTGGTTCAAAGACAAGTTTTCAAAGGCATGGCAGGCGGTTAAAGACGTCTTCAGCACTGGCGGACAAGTTTTTGACGGCATCAAAGAAGGCATTACGGCGGCATTTAAGAACGTCGTAAACGCAATTATTCGCGGCATTAACAAAGTAATATCTATCCCGTTTAATGCAATCAATAACACGCTTGATAAGCTCAGAAATATTGATATTCTCGGCAACAAGCCTTTTGAAAATGTTATTTCACGTTTTGACGTTCCGCAAATACCAGAGCTTGAACGCGGCGGCATATTAAAGCGCGGTCAGGTCGGTTTGCTTGAAGGTAACGGCGCTGAAGCTGTTATACCGATCGAACGCAACACAGAGGGTTTGAAGAAAATAGCCGGCATACTTGCAGAAGATATGAAGCAGTCCGTCGCTATGCTTAATACAGGCGGCCAGACGGTCACAAATTACAACTTTAATCAGACAAATAACAGCCCGAAAGCGTTGTCCCGTTATGATATTTACCGACAGACGCGCAATTTGATTAACGCTGCAAAGGGGGTATAAAGCTTTGTTTACACTGAAAATAGAAAACGCTAACGGCGAAATATTCGAGCTAACGCACGATTCAAGAAATTATTCAGTTATAGGTGTTGAAGGCTTGACATACCCGCCGACGGCAGTTAATACCAGCACCGGCGGCGGGCTTGACGGTACATTTCACAACAGCTCCCGCGTAGATCAGCGTAACATAGTAATTACTATTATTTTAAACGGCGATATAGAAGCTAACAGACAGCGGCTATATAAAATATTTAATCTGAAAAAGCCTTGTAAAATCTATTTTCAGAACGAAAACAGAAGCGTATTTATTACCGGCTATGTTGAAACGCTGGAAGGTGATTTGTTTGTGAAGCGCGAACAGATGCAGATAAGTATTATTTGTCCGCGGCCATTCTGGGAAGATCTGAACACGATCTATACAGAATTATCAAACACGCTGAAACTGTTTGAATTTCCTTTTAGTATAGCTTTCAATAATCCTATACCGTTTTCTGATCATATCGACTATCCGCTTGCAGTAATTGATAACATAGGCGACATTGAAGCCGGCGTTATCATGAATGTATCAATAACTGACACGGTAACAGGATTAAAGCTTTATAACCTTACAACACAAAAGTATATAGGTTTTGACTACAGCTTTGCCGACGGTGACGAACTAACCATAGACACAATCAGCGGCGAAATGTCGGCAATGCTTAACCGGAACGGCGCAATGATAAACCTGCTTAATTATATGACTGACGGATCAACCTGGCTAAAATTATTACCTGGCGAAAATGAATTTTCATATGCAGCGACTGCAGGAGCTGACAGTGTATCATGCACTTTTAAATTGTCGGCATTATACGGGGGTGTATGAATGAATTTATACATACACAAGTTTAACGCCGGCATGTTTCCGAAAGTAAAAGTTATTGATTATGCGGCGTCAATTATATGGATTAAACGCTTCAAAGAAGCGGGTTATTTTGAATTGTACGTAAAGGCTGACAAAGAATTATTCAAGCTTGTTACTGAAGAAAAAATGATAATGATAACACGCGACGACGACAGCTCCGCAATGATCGTTAATTCTGTGAAGCTTACAACGTCGGCAGATACCGGTGATTATCTGACTATCAGCGGCAAAAGTGCGGAGGGTATTCTCGGCCAGCGTATATTTACAAAACAAGCTAATTATACAGGCACTGCAGAAAGCATTATCCGCAAAATGATAACTGATAACATTATTGCGCCGACAGATTTAACGCGCAAGATTATAAACTTTACACTGGCCGAAAGTCACGATTTTACCGAGAACACAGAAAAGCAAGTAACCGGAAAGAACCTGCTTGACATTGTATCAGAAATATGTACGGCTTTTGAATACGGCTTTAAAGTCGATTATGAAGGCGGCCAGTTTGTTTTTGATCTTTATAAAGGCGTTGACCGCTCTTTGGATCAGAACGAAAACAACAGGGTTATATTTTCACCGGATTTTGAAAATTTGGGAAATACAGAATTCAGCCGCGATAAATCAACGTACTATAACAGCGTATACGTAGCCGGCGAGGGTGAAGGATCAGACCGTGTTATTGTCAATTTAAATTCAGGCTTTACGGGTTTATTTCTGCGCGAAATGTGGGCTGATGCGCGAACGACTTCCGCGACCACAGAAGAAGGCGAGCTTACGCCGGCAGAGTATGAAGCAGTTCTTGAAGCTCAAGCAGTGGACGAACTGGCAAAAGTAAAAGAATTAACTGATTTTAGCGGTGAAATACTGGCCGGCAACAGTTACAAGTACGGTATTGATTATTCTTTAGGCGATAAAGTAACAGTTATCAACGAATATGGGATCAGAGGTACCGCGGTAATATCTGAGATAACAGAAGTAGAAGACGAAACAGGGTATAGCATATATCCGACGTTATCAGAATGGAAGGTGTAAAACATGGCTTTAACTTATGGCTTTTTTGACAGTGTAAACGGCGACAGAAAATATAGCGCCGACGATATAAGCAATTATTTTTTGAAACTGATCAGTAACGGCGTATTCGCAACGCCGTCAAATGCAATGCAGGTTCAGCCGTCAAGCGGAATGACCGTACAGGTAACTGCAGGCTGGGCGTTTATAAACTGTAAATGGCTTAACAATTCAGCGCCTTATCTTCTGACATGTGACGCGGCGGACGTAGCTATGCGACGCATAGACAGGGTTGTACTGAAATTAGATCCGTCTGTAGGCGTGCGCGCGATATCTATGTATATCAAAAAGGGTACACCGGCGGCGAGCGGGGCAACACCGCCAGCACTTACAAGAGTTGACGGCGGTGTGTGGGAGCTGTCACTAGCTCAGATAAACATCCCTGCAGGCACAACAGAAATAACAGCCGCGCATATTGAAGACGAACGCGAAGACACAAGTTTATGCGGACTGGTAACAGGGTTAATTGATCAGATAGACACAACAAACCTATTCCAGCAGTACAACGCTGCATTTAATCAGTGGTTTGATACTGTCAAAGATACGCTTTTATCAAATACTTTGGTTAGATCATACCAGGGCTTTTATACAACGCTTGACGCGGACGAAGATGTTATAACAATCAATGTACCGCAGTACAATTATGCACTTGATATCTTGAACGTGTACATTAACGGGCTGAAGCTTGTAGAGGGTGAAGACTACACATTAAACGGCGCCGCTGGTACGATCACACTGACCAATGCTTTAGAGGTTATCGGAACGCCGGTAGAATTCGAGGTAATAAAGAGCATAGACGGAAGCGACGCCGAAAGCATTGTTTCACTTGTTTATCAGCTTCAGATACTTGTTAATAGCGTCAATACGCGTATGGGTGGGCTAACATTTATGAAGGTGACACAGACACAGTACGATAACATGCAGAGCCACGACGCTAACACGCTTTACGTGATAGTTGACGCGGTTTAAGGCGGTGAAATTATGGCTATTACAGGCACAGGAACAGAGTTAGATCCGTATATTGTGCATGATGTTACTGAAATGCATACTGTATTGAGCGGCTATAATACATACTGGTACGCGCAAACAGAATTCTGGATGAAACTTGACGCAGACATTGACGCCGAAAATATTACATGGCCGATAATGAGGGATCAGTATAACTCATATTTACCGGTTGCTAATATTGATCTTCAGGGACATACAATAAGCAATATAAAAGCTGTAACAAATAAATCTTATGAAATTTTCAACTGCAAAAAAATTGAAAACGGAACGATAGAAAACATAGAGCTTTCTATAACAAGTCCGATTTTTCAGGAAATTAATTTTGTAAATATGAAAATCTCAGCGATTATAACATTTGATATGTCTGAATACAGCGGATATTATAATTGTAATTATGTTTTCAGAAGTAACAATTTTGACGCGTGCATAATAGACGTTGATATAACTTTTGCAAACTCAAAAACAAATTATTTTGAAGGTAGCGGCGTTTTCTGGTTTTTTGCGGATAACAAAACAATCCAGAACTGCGATATTAACGTTACTGCGCATAATGTCAAGCTGACAAAAACAACACAATGTTATGACCATATTTTTCATACCAATTCAACCAGTGGCTTTACGGCGACAGTACAAAACTGCCGCGTAACTGGCAGTGTTGATGATTCAACGGTATGGCTGCAGGGTTTTCTTGCTTCAGCAGTAATTGAATTAATTGAATGTGTAATTGAAATTGATTTTTCAGAATGTACAATACCGGCTGACGCTTCAAACGGCGTACTGGTAGAAGCTACAGCAGACACAACAGTTATTAATACTGATTCACTGGCCGCCGCCGGCCTAAATGGTAAAATGTCAGCCGGTACCGGCATGATCCCTTGTACAGCTTCAGAAATTCGCGATTATGACGACTTGACCGCGGTTAATTTTCCGGTAACACCTACAGGCGAAACACCGCCGGCAGGGTGGAGCTGGCTTATCACAAACGGTTATCTGCCATACCTTGAAAACTTCGACCCGCCGCCGTCGCCGTCAGGACTGTATATTGGTGATTACAATATACAGAAAATGTATGTCGGCGATACTGCAGTATCGAAAGTGTACCGCGGCAATACGAAAATACTTTGACATTTTCTTAAACTTATTCGATATATAATCCCCTGAGGGCGCGCCGATCTGTTACGGGTCAGCGCGCTTTCACTTTGTCAATAAACTATCATTTTACTGTCAAAGCGATAAAACGCGGAAATAGTTTGATATAGTTTATGTAAGGGGGTCAAAATATGAAGATTATCATTACAAAACAATTGCTTGACAAATTCATAACGGAGGGTTGTCTATCGAAAGAAGAAGCTTTTATTATGCGTACCAGAATTGAAGGCTGGAGCCGGCAGGAGCAGGCCGCCGCACTGAATACCAGTTTAAGCAGCATTGACCGGCGAATCAGACGCTTGAAAAAAGTGTATGATGAAGTTCAGAAAAACAACCCTGAATTTCCTAGCAGACTTGAAAAATAATCAAGTTTAGATTTAAAAACTTGCGTAACAGGAAAGTTTTAAATACTTGACTGAAACGCAAGTTTATTTTTTAAAACTTGATTAAAATGCAAGTTTTGATTTTAAATCTTGATAAATATGCAAGTTTAAAAGAGGGGATCACCCCTCTTTTTTTACGAAGTTTTTACGAATTTTTACGAACGTTTACGAAGTTTTTACGAATTCCAGCATCAATTATTATCAACTATCATCAATCTAACCCGCGTAAATACGTCGATTTCCTTAGAAAATACGCGCTTTGCGAAATGTGTTTATTATTTCAGTAAAATAATATAAAATCAACCTAAGCCGCATAAAACCGACACTTTAAAATTTATTTACGAAGTTTTTACGAATTCCAGACGCTTTAAAGGTTTAAATTTTTTCTCAGCTCTTGTATATCCGGGTGACCGTATACACTGCGCAGCATTTTTAAATCTGACCAGCCTAACATTTCAGCGATAGCAAACAAGGAGCGTCCTTCGTTGACCCATAAGCTGGCGCGGCTATGTCTGAGTTCATGCGGGTTTAATATTGGTATATCAATATTATCCTGCATATAATAATCATGCATACGCTGCATAAATGCTTTGTAAGCGTACCGGAATACGGTTGACTTCATAACGTCGTCTGATTCAGGATTAGAAATATATTTATGCGTGCATGTTTTCAGCCAGTCAGCCGTTTCTTTGGTTATTGCAATTTGCCTGTTTCTGTGGGCGTTTTTTGGCTCCGAAACAATCATGAACTGCGACGACTTCGCCGGCGCTATAACGGCACCTTTGTTTATTGACACAGTGAGGTTTTCAAAGTCGATATCCTTAACCATAATACCGAGGTATTCGGATAAGCTCATACCGTAAGAAAGAAGCATATGAACGTGAAGCCCAAACGGATCTGACTTGCAGAACTTCAGAACAAGTTCAGCCTGAGCGGGATTATATACCCGCTTTGTGTTTTTCTGCGGTTTTTTTATGCGTATATTCTTACACGGGTTAATGCTTACAACAGCATTGTCTATTGCATCATTGAAAAGTGCAGATAATACGCGAATATGCGCGCAGACGGTGGACGGCTTATGATCTTTGAGCATGTCAGCGGCGTATCTTTCAATGTCTGATTTTCGGATATCGCTTATTCTGATCTTACCGAAACGCGGTATAATATGCAGCGTGAGCGGGAGCCGGTAACCTGTTTCAAATGATGTGATTTTAACGCGGGTTTTCGCCCTGGTTAAAAAATCTTCAGCGTACACGCCAAACATCACAGCAGGATCATACTTGCTTTTTAATTCGGCTTTGTAAGCTTCGGCTTTGTTTCTGGCATCGGTTTTTGATTTTTTGCTGTAAAATGATTTGTAAAGCGGTTTACCGTCGAACTTGTGGCCTACGATCGTTTTGACTTCGTACAGGCCGTCCGATCTTTTGTTTTCTTTTTTCCTTGACATTGATATAATCCCCTTTGATAGTTTTATGACAGTTTTCTGAAAACACAGAATACTGTTTTTTCTGATATACTTAAAAAAGAAAAATCAACGTCGCGGGGTTTAATAAAATGATAAGTGATAAAATTAATGATTTTCTTACCAGTGACAATGCGAAAATAGAAGCACTGGTTAATAGCTATCCGGAAAGCGTTCCGGTAAGTAAAATTGCTGAATTTTTAGGCGCCGATGTTGTGAGCATCAGAGCCGCAATTGAAAATAACACCTTTGGCGCGAGCTGGCGAAAAGCGGGAAGCGCGCGGCACGGGTACTTTGTACCAACGGCACAATTTATCCGCTGGTACCTGAATTTATGAGCGCGTGGCGCTCATTTTTGTTTTACATAGCGAATATAATTTAATATTTCAGCTTTCTGTGGTTCAGCAAGCTGGTTTAATTCAGCCTTAATTTCAAGGTCAATTGCGTTTTCGGCGTTTTCTGATCCAGTCAGATATTCAATTGGTACATTGAAATACTGCGCGAGTTTTTGAAGCGTCGCAATGCCTGGCTTGCTTCGACCTTTACGCCATTCCGTGAAGTTGTTAGCAGATATGCCGACAGCTTCAGCAACCTGTTTGGCTGTTAAATTTCTTTGTTTCATTAGCTCAAAAATACGCGTTACAGCATCGTTTTCTGATTGAATTATAAACACCCTCTTTTTTGTAGAATAATACTAAACATATACAATCCCATTTGTATAGATGTAACGAAAACACAGGACTTTGTGTTTTTCCGATTTACAAACACAGAAGACTGTGTTATACTAATAATGCAACCAATTAGGTTGCGTAAACATTATATCACAGTACAAATAAAAAGTAAATAGAAAAGGGGTTATTGGTATGACAGAATTAATAGAAAAGCTTACTATCAGGGCATACAGTACAGCAAAATTAATGAATGAACATGCAGACGAAGGCGACTTAATGCGAAATAATACAAACTGCGGCGCGCTTTCTGAATTAATGTATGTGCTGCATGAGCTGGGCGTCAAAGAGATCACAGACGCAACATATAAAGACGGGGATTTTTTCAGATGCAAACAGCTTGTAATAGGTGATAAGACCTTTAATTTTTAATGAGCGGAGGGCAAACGCTATGAAAGATTATAACGAGTTATCAGCGATTCAGCAGTATTACATGAACAAAGCAACAGAAAAAGCAAGGGTCAAAGGCGTAACAGTAAACGGCTGGCCGGCGACTGTAGTTTTTAGCGAATATGAAGCACCTGAAAATCTGATTGCTGACTTTCAGAGCCAGGACGGCACCGACGGACATTTTTATTATATAGAAATGTTTATCTGGAAAGGCTTAAAGAGCTATTGCACCGGCAAAGAAATTTCAAGCGGTCACAGATATATGACCGATAAAGAAGAAGGCAACAAGATTTACAGACAGCTTTTAAAAACAAAGTCATTATCTTTTTAAAACTTCCTATAAGATAAAAGAACCGATCCGATAACAGCGGCGGCGGGGTGCAAGGCTTCGCGCGGTTCATAGCCGCCGGCGTGCGGCACATATCAGTACAAAAATATTTACAGAATCGAGGTTATCAGCAATGAAGAACAGAAAGCTTTACGCGAAAAAACGGGAGTGAAACTTACAAGGGCATGAAGGTAAAAGAAACTGAAGACAAGTATAACAGGGCTTTAATTGTATTTACCGGCGTCAAGAAGTTTTCGGAAGTATATGACTGGCTGTTTGAACACTATAACGGTTACAAATTCGGCATTGTCATAGACGTAAGCGGCACGGAGCGCGGCGCTGAGGATAACAGCATATACGTTAATTTTCTTGACGAACTGCAGGAAGAAGTTAATTATCACTGCGATTATGTCAGGGACGGTATGATCTACAGAAAAAGATAAATTATCATCGGAAGGCGGTGTTATTATGGCAACAGCATATTATGAGAGCATAAGACAGGCGAGAGAAAAAGCAGACCTTACACAAGAACAGGTTGCGGCTGATCTTGGCGTATCACGTCAGGCTGTCGCTAAGTGGGAAAACGGCGCGGGCAACCCGCCGACACTATCGCGACTGATCCAGCTTTCTGACCTATACAATACATCACTGGACAAACTTGTCGGCAGAGTTTAATCCGCTGCTTATCGGCAGCAAAAACGACGAAAGCCGCTGCTTAATTGAAAGCAACGGCTAAGGGCAAAATATTTTTATTTTCGAGATTATCAGTACATGATAATTATAACATAATATGGACTGATAGTCAAGGCTTGCATTGACGAAAGGATTTATTATGGCTTTAGAGGGAAAAGACTTAAAAACACATATGACCGCACTGTTTGAAGCTATGACAAGAGCATCAGCACAAACTAATTATACGGTAGATTTACACCGCTCAGAATATTACGTATCACTGGTATTTACGACTTACGATGACGGCGGTGTGATAAGCAGAAAAGACGAAGACGGCATTATGAACCGCCTGCTTTATAACGAGGTTTTCAGCGTCAGAAATGGTTATAAGACGGAATACCGAAAGTTTGACCGTTTCGACAAGCATGTTAATTTAGATGCGGCTGAAATGTTGCGTGAACTTTCTGCGAACTTCAAAAATCACGGCGTCGATTTTACGAACATTTACAGCGAAGAACTTGACAAGGCTATTCATGAGGAGATGAAAGCCAATGCAGAGTAAAAGAACAGACTTGACAAGGATTTACGTGCTGGCGCTTGTAGGTATACTAATTGATACATCGTTTTCTTATGTTGGCATACTTACAGAATACATGATCATTCCGCGGCTGATCTATGTACCGTGTTATCTTCTGTCCGGTATAGTTATCATACGCGATTCAATCAGAGCTGACAAAGAACGCTTTGAAAATACAATGAGTATCAGAAAAGAAGCGCTTAAAAAGCAGTTTGAGCGGGATTATGCGCAATTCTGCAGAGAAGTACATAGCAAGTAAAAACCATTGACAGACTGATTGAAACAAAATAAAACACGATTTAGGGGGATATTGATGAACGCTATTATGAACAAGAAGCTTGCAGAAGTGCAGAAAGCACTTAAAGCGCCAAAAAGCCAGTTTAACAAATTCGGCGGTTATAGTTACCGATCATGTGAGGACATACTTGAAGCGGCAAAACCGCTTTGTATTGAACACGGGTTGCTGCTTAAAATAACTGACCAGGTTGTTAATGTCGGCGAACGTTACTATGTCGAAGCAACGGCGGCGGTATATGACACAGAAAAAGACTGTGAACCGATCACGGCGACAGGTTACGCGAGGGAGTCAGACGTCAAAAAAGGCATGGATGAAAGTCAGATTACCGGCGCGGCGTCAAGCTATGCGAGAAAGTACGCGCTTAACGGGTTATTCTGCATTGACGACACGAAGGACGCCGACGCAACCAACGACCATAACGGCGGCAAAGGCAAAGCCGCTGAAGAACTGGCGAAAAAGGCAGAATCCGCGGGTGTGGGAGCGGTACAGCGCTATTGCTGTACTGACTGCGGTAAAGAGTTTGGCGCGTATAAAGATAAGAGCGGGAAGCAGTGGACGGCGGCGCAGGTCTACAAAATGAGCCAGGCAAACAATGCAGACGGCAAAGCACGCTGCAGTGAGTGCATGTCCAAAGCCGGCACGCAGAAAAAGGGAAAAAAGTAACGGGGTAATATTCAATCAATCAGACGGTCGTTTATTATCTTTAATAATCGGCCGTCGAATTTTAAGGGAGGTTTATATGCTAAAAAACAAAGATGATTTTAACACAATGATGATATCACTTATAAATGAAATAAACGCTTATAATCCATATAGTAGCGAAGATATTATTTTTTCTGATAAAGCAAAGGATTTAATTCATGAAATGGCTGAATATGCACGGAATAATAAATATTATCAGAAAATATTAGCAACAGAAACCGGGATGAATGAACACAATTTATATGTTGAAGCGGCAAAAGAAAAGACTGTTTCAAGGGTGTATTATGATATGCTGTATAAAATCGTTGAAGCACCTACATTTATTCATTTAGAGTTTACGCCAATGATGCTAATTCCAATCATTGACGATATGCTGCAATGCGAAAATCAAGGAGATTAAAAATTATATGGATAATATCATATATGATAACGGTGCTTTCTACGTATTTAGCTATACGTGGAACGAAAACGATAATATTTATACCGCTTACGGCATCAAGAAGACAGAGCGGCCAGAAGACGGCATGTTATTTTCACATACGGATAAATATTTCTGCATAGATATTGCAGATAAGTATAAAAACATTATCACAAAGGAGAATGAAACATGAATTTATGCGTTTTTAAAGGTCGCCTTACGGCTGATCCTGAGTTACGACAGACGCCGTCCAATATATCAGTTACAAAGTTTACTGTTGCGGTTGATCGTATCACCGGCAAGGACGGCGAAAAGCAGGCTGACTTTATCAGGTGTACCGCGTGGCGTGGTACCGCTGAATTTGTTTCTAAGTATTTCACCAAAGGCCAGGAAATATGCTTACGCGGTCAGCTTCGCAACAATGACTATACAGACCAGAACGGCGTAAAACATTACAGCTTTGATATCATGGTTGATAACGTCGAATTCTGCGGAAGTAAAGCCAGCACCAGCACCGGCACCGGTGGCGGTCAGCCTGAAAGTGTAGATATTGGCGACTTAGGCGAGTTTGAAGAAATACTTTCGGACGGGGAGTGTCCGTTTTGAGTATGAAAATATGCCGTGAGTGCGGCAAAGAATTTGAACCGGCTGACTACAGGCAAACTATTTGCAGTGATGTTTGCCGTAAGATCAGAAACCGCCGAAAGCAATACGACTGGATAGCCGCTAACCCTGAAAAAATAAAAATGAAAAGTAAAGCGGACAGTTTAATTCACAGTCAGAAATGCATTATTATCTGCAGCATATGCGGCGCGCCGGTCGATTCATATATTAACTGGGACGGGCGAATATGTCGCCGGCGTCTGCATGAAAGCTGTATTATGAAAGATATTGCTGAAACTGCACTTAAAGGCGATAAGTTAAGCGAGCTTCAGAAAAGCCGGCTTAGAAATCTGGGAACGACAAAAGAAGAAGTTTTGAAGGAGTACCGCAATGAAATTTGAAGATATGAGAAAACAGATAATTAAAGCTGTAAACGACGCACTGGAATCCGGGATTAAACAATATAACGATCTTATAGACGAAGACCCGGAAAGCACATACGAATACTGCTTAATGCGCCGCGCCGGTTGTATGGCTATAGGCAAGGGCGCAATTTCAGTTATAAAAACAATTGATATTTCAGACACACAAAAAGCGCGCCTGAAATCAGACGTTAATAAGCTGGTAACAGAACACAGGAGCCGATATCATGGATAAAGAAATGAAAAACGAAGGTGCTAGCTGGATTGTATTTTCTATGACGCAGATAGCAAAAGAAAAAGTGCATTATGGTTTTTTCTGCAGTAAATGCAATTATAGAATTTTTGATATTACTGATGAATCAGAGATACCAGAAGCTTGTCCGAGGTGCGGCGCGGACATGAGTATTAATTAATACGACCGTATACAATCGTATACGAATGTATAGAAACGAATACGAACGTATACGATTGTATAAGCCGTATAAAAACGAAAGGCGAGGGATAAAAAGTGGCAGATTATCATAAGGACAATACATCATTTGTCATGTTTAAAGAATGGGAAGAACTGTTTGAATCACTTGAAAATGACAAAGAACGGTCTGACCTTATCATGGCTATATTTAAATACGTCACAAACGGCGCTGTACCGTCGTTTAAGGGTGCTTTGAAGATGGCTTTTTTAATAATTTCAAAGCAGCTTGACCGCGACGGCGTGAAGTGGGAAAAGAGGTGTGAACGAAACGCCGAAAATGTACGCAAACGCTGGGAAAAGGCCAATGCAGAGAAAGCGGCGCAGGCTGAAAATAAACAATCGGATACGATCGTATACGATCGTATAGAAACGAATACGAACGTATGCGAACCTATACGAAGCGATACGAAAAATACCGATAATGATAATGATAATGATAATGATAATGATAATGATAATGATAATGATAATGATAATGATAATGATAATGATAATGATAATGATAATGATAATGATAATGATAATGATGATATAGATAAATCTATATCAAAAGAAAAAATAAATAAAAAAGAAAGTGAGAGAGCGAGAGAGCGAGAGAGCAAAAAAGAAATATCAGAATCATTCAATAAGCTGTGGGAACTGTACCCGAAACAGGAAGGCCGCAAAGCGGCTTTAGAAGCTTACACAAAAGCGATTAACAACGGTGCAGAACCGGAAGCAATTGAAAAAGGGATCAAGCGTTATCTGAAACACATTCAGAAGACAAACAAAGAGCCGCGTTATATAAAACTACTGGCTACATACTTCGAGGGTGAACACTGGAACGATGTTTATAACGACGCTGCTAATTTAGAGCCAGGAGAAAAAGCGCCGCCGGCTGGCAAAGATCCTAACCGCGGCTATTACAACAAAAAAGGCGAATGGGTAACGACGTCTTATGATTTAGCCGAGTTTGAAAAATACGCTGTACCATTCAGATAATAAAAACAGGGATTTAACAATTGGAGGGTATGAGAATGAAAGCAACACTTGAATCAATCTTTGCTGATATGAACGAGCTTGAAAGAATAATGAGCAACATTGGCGACGAGCCAAAGCGAATAAATGCGGATGAAATTATGATCATGGCAACTTCGCTGGCGTTCCTGGTTTACGAAGTCAGAAGAAAATACGAACTGACGAGCGGCTATTATTGCATAGCTGAAGATCAGGCGCAGAAGAAATACAACATGATCTATGATTGATAAATAGACGTTCATAAATCGAACTGTAACGCGCGTGAGCGGGGGAGTAGTATTTTTCTAGTGAAATTATACCCTTAAAAACAGACCCGTCTTAAAACGCGTCACAGGCGGTTTAAAATTGATTTATGAAAAGGGGCAAAAATATGAAATCGAAAATTGACAGGAACTTAATGCTTAGCAAGCAGGCGCAGAAAGAACTTGCTGATTTTAGGGTATTCCTGAAAGTCAAGGACGGCGTTGCACAACAGACAGCCGCGGCGATGCTGTACGCGTATCATTTACGCGGCTATCGCAAAAAAAGACTGCAGGCAATGTATGAACGCATGTTAAGCATTATAAACATGCCGCCGGTTGTTGGCGGTCAGCTTGAAGGCAACGACCTTATAGACTTCTTAACGAACGAATACGGGATTGACTTCGACCGGATCAATTTACATACCGAAACAGAAAGCGAATATCTGAAAAGGGTACTTAAATAAGCGAGGTGAAAACATGCTTTATCATGCACTTAGCACTGACAGTGATTATGAATTTTATTTTGAAAGCGATTCAATTGACCTGAAAGTACATGACAAGTCAATCGACTTTTACGAAGGTGAAAACCGTATTGGCGCAACGGCTTATTGCTTTGCATGGCCGCCGAACGGAAACGAAAAAATAATTTCATATATCAACGATTTTAACGTAAAAGTTATTGTTTTTCCTGTTAAGAGTAACGTTAGAAGCCTTGAAAGTATGCTTTCTGCACTAGGTATTACAGCGGAATTATATCATCAGTATGAATTTTAAACGCGAAAGAGTGATTGAATGACAATTGAAGAAACTTTGAAATCACGGCTGCATAATTACTATCTTGAATTACAGACTATTGCCAGAGAAGATAAAGATCCCGATATCAAACACTACGCTGATATATTCAGCATTTATTGCAAGTGTATACTGGACGCCTGCAGTGATTTATGCGGCGCGAGTGAAGAAATGATAGTTTATGCTGGAGAGCTGAAAGAAGCTTTAGCGCGTGAAGTAGCATTTTTGGAAAGACAACATGACCTTAAAGTTGCACGTCAAGGCCTTGAAAAGATTACCTGGTACCGTGAGCTTAGTGAATTGCTTCCGGTGCTAAGTAACGACGATCTTATTTATGTTTATAAGCATAGCGGACGCGCGGCTTCGACGTACATTGACGATATCGAATATTTTCATGGCATAATCGAGAAAATGCAAATAAAATATAATCTAAGGGTGAACAAATGAAAATCTGGTATGAAAAGCCGCGCGTTATACTGCCGGGCAGGGTCAAGGCGCTGATAAAACAAGAGTGGATCAGACGCACGGCGGCAGAGGGGTATATTTACATTTGTCCGGTATGCGGTAACCGCGAAAAATTCGTTTCGAGGTATTGCCGTAACTGCGGTACAAAATTGAGCCACAAGGAAACAAAAGGAGAAAGAAAAAAATGAATGAAAACCAAAAGAATTTTTTAAACGAATTAGCCGCACTGCTTGACAAGTACAGCATTGACAACGTGAACACCGCCAGCGACGAAAAGATTCATTTTCATTCAAACGGCCAGGTATTAAGATTTTTCAGATATGTCGGCGGCGTGTTTTATGGCATAGAAACCAATCTTAAAGAATATACACCGAGCGGTCAGTAATGAAATATACATGCAAAGATTGCGTTAAGCGATGCATGGAACGAAGTCGGGAGTATATCTGCCGCGAGTTCACGCCGTATGACGAAGCAGAGCGAGCGGGAAGCGGCGGCAAGCGTGACAAGAGTAAAACAACAGGGGCAAAAAAAGACCCGCCAAAAACGGGCGTACAGAAAGCGAGAAAGTAAAGTATGGTAAATATTAAGTCAGACGGATCTAACATTCAGGTCATGATATCAGGCGCGTCAATCAATGTACAGGCTGAAATCATAGAGTGCTTTATAGCCCTTGCCGAGAATATGGCAAGAGTTAAAAACATCAGCTTCGACAGTGCGGCGTTACTGGTCTATCAGCTTGGCACGTCGGCACTGCACAAAGCAGAATCCGACCGTTTAAGGAGAAACACATGTACAGAAAAACAAAAAGGAAATACCAGCGGCGAAAGCGATACTTCAGAAGCAAAAGAGAAACATTCTCAATAACTGAAATTGCAATATTGGCGCTGGCGCTGTATTGTTTCTGGGAGTATATATTAATGCCGTTTTTAAGGGGGTTACAATGATATTCACAGAAAAGCCGCATGAAATCGGCGAAAAAATAGACGGGTCAAGAATCATTTATGATTATGACGGCATAACCAAAGCTGAAGTATACACCGGCTGGCTTACCGATCTTGAACCGGCGGAACTTGAATGGCAAATAAATGACGAAAGTGCATATATGGCCGAAATCTGCGAGGGGTCGCCGTATTATCTGACACTTGACGACATCAGGGAACAGCTTGAAGACGAAAGCACGCACGGCATAACAGTAATCATTGACGACCCTTTAAACGGTGAAATTCTTTACTATGAAGGAACGCGGTGGGTGCGCGTCGGCGTGACAATGGGGTATGCATAATGAATTATTCAAAGAAACACTTAAAACGCATAGCTGAAAAGGATAAATCAGAATGTTATCATTTTCACGCCTGGTATTATTCAGAGAGCGGTTCACGTAACCGGATCTTCAGAGCCACCGCGCTGAAAGCAGTACGCGACGCGCTGGAACGAATAGAAGCAAGAAAGCAAGAAGGGGAAATTGATTATGCAGGGGAAAAGACACAGCTTTAAATTAAAAGGAACCGCTGATTTTAACGAGATCATGAAGACAATCAGCGAGAACCGAAAAAGAAAAAACACTGAGAAAAACAGACGAAACAAAGCACGACGTAAGGAGAGAAAAAGAGAATGGCGCGAAAAGAACGGCAAATAGATAATTATTTCTGGTGCGTTGAAATTGAAGCGTCAGACGGCTGTCCGCGCGATCTGACCGGCAACGTGCTTTGTGATGGGTGCGAATGTCTTAACAGCTGCACATACTGCGGACGCAAAAATACAAGTTTTTGCAACAGATGCGAAAGCAATAGAAATAACTGTGAGGTGGACACAAATGAGCTGTACATATTCTGACCCGCTCTTTACATGCAGAATCTGCGGCCAGCCAGTCAAAAAATATAAATATCATGACGGCTGCATAATTGATGCAATTTATAAATCATACGAAAACGGCGGCGAACCGGACAGGGCGCTTGTGGGTTTAGCGTATAAGCACGGTATAAACTATGTTGAAATCAGAAATGAATATCTTGAAGACGTCACGGCTGGAAGAATCTCAGGCAATGAAACGCTGCAGTCATGAGTGCAGACAATGTGAATCCTGCAGGGACTGCCGGTTTTATGACGCCATTATGAAAAAATGCGGGATAGGTATACCCGTTTACTGGCGTATAGAATTATTACGCCGTAAAGAAGCAGCAAAAAGGAGATCAGAAAAAAATGATTATTGAGGGTAAAAAACTAGAAGAAGACGCGGCGGCAATGCGTGCGGCTATAGCGTTGAAAAATTATTGCGAAAATCAGGAAGATTGCAGCGCATGCATTTTCGGTTATCGTAACAGCGGCTGTTTATGTATGGTCAATGACAAGATCCCGCGCGATTATGAACCAAATGAAACTTATTTGCAGTCAATGGGTATTCTTGACGAAGGCGAGAAAGAAGAACCAAAGACGGACGGCGGCGTAGATCACCCGTCCCATTATCAGAGCAAAGACAGGTTAGAGTGCATAGAAGAAATGCGGATCATGTTTGGTGACGAAGCAGTTAAAGACTTTTGCAGGCTTAACGCATATAAATATTACTACAGAGCGGGAAACAAGGCAGGCGAGAGCACCGAAAAAGACCGCCGTAAAGCTTTCTGGTATATGCGCTATTATGCGAAAATATCGCGGGGTGATAAAGTTGATATCAATAAAAATCAAACTTGAACCGAGGACAAAAAAGAACAGTCAGAAAATAATTCAGACAGCGGGACGGCTTATGGTGGTACCGTCGGCACAATACAAGCAGTATGAAAATGATTGTCGTTACTTCGTACCAAAGGGTTTGAATATTGATTATCCGGTAAACGTCAAATGCCTGTTTTTCATGAAGACGCGCCGCAAAGTCGATTTAACGAACCTGCTTGAAGCAGTGGACGACGTTTTAGTATATTACGGCATTGTCACTGATGATAATTACAAAGTTATTGCCGCTCATGACGGTAGCCGCGTTATGGTAGACAAGAATAACCCGCGAACTGAAATTTATATAACCGCTCTTGAAGATGATGATCCGGAAGGGGATAACGATGAAGATTAAAGACATTGACATTGATAAAATCAGACCGTATGCCGGCAATCAGAAAGAGCATCCCGAAAAGCAAATTGAAAATATCGCGACTTCTATCCGTGAATTCGGCTTTATTCAGCCGCTGGTACTTGACAAGGAAAATGAAATTGTAATTGGTCACGGCAGATTTTTAGCCGCTCAGAAATTAGAACTTAAAACGCTGCCTGTTGTCTATGTTGAAAATTTAACAAAAGAGCAAGTCCGAAAGTTGCGTATTATCGACAATAAGCTTAACGAAAGCGCGTGGAATGTGGAAAAGTTGAAAGCTGATTTAGACGAATTAGATTTTTCAGAATTTGATATCAGCTTTGACGATCTGTTTGAAACGCTTGACGAAATGAGCGGGAAAGAAGAACAGAGCATTGAAGAAGGCGAAACACCGCCGCCGCCGGCAAAGCCGAAAGCAAAGCCAGGGCAAATTTATAAACTAGGCCGTCACAGGTTAATGTGCGGCGACAGTACCAGCCGCGAAGACGTCGAAAAGCTGATTGACGGAGAAAAAATCGCGCTGGTACTTACTGATCCGCCGTATGGTGTTGACATAGTAGCCAGTGAAGACGGGCAGTCCGGTATTGTAGGCTTCGGCGAAAAAGGCAAAAACAAAATTGCAGACTGTAAAAACTATATGCCGATCAAAGGCGACGATACGACCGACACGGCGCGGCTGAATTATGAAATACTGAAAGACGTTTCAGAGAATCAAATTATATTCGGCGGTAATTACTTTACAGACTTCTTACCGCCGCGCGCCTGTTGGTGTATCTGGGATAAAGAGAATACCGGCAATTTTGCAGACGCGGAATTAGCCTGGACGTCATTTGACAAGGGGGCGAAACTGTACCGCTGGCTATGGAACGGGCTATGCAGAAAAGGCGAAAGAAACATTGAAGGCAAGACGCGAGTACACCCGACACAAAAGCCAGTTGGTATGCTTGCACTGATCATTAAAGATTTTTCAAAGGAAAATGACTGTATTCTAGACTGCTTCGGCGGGAGCGGGTCTACGCTTATGGCCTGCGAACAGACTAACCGCTCTTGTTACATGATCGAGTATGAAGCGGCGTATATCGACGTTATAATAAAACGCTGGGAAGACTTTACCGGTAAAAAGGCTGAATTAATAAGCGAATAAAGAGAAAAACAAAAGGGGGTTTTATCATGACCGTAGCGGAATTGATAAATGAAACAAGTGAAAAGACAGCGGCGGCGGTGCTGGATAAATTACAGAAATCAGGCACATTGAAGGACAGCAAGCTGTCAAGCTTTACAAAAACTGAGCGGGTATTGTATGAGTACCCGCACTGGAAAGGGACTGATATTACAGAAACAGCGAAATTCTGCGAGCTTGTAGAAAAAGCGCTTGACAGCATTTCAGATGATCCCTATTACCAAATCATTGAATTAAAATACTTTCAGAAATGGACGCATGAACGCATAGCTGAATACTTCGACGTAGAAGTTAGCGTTATAAGCAAGCGCCGCACAAAGTTAATTAATGCTTTGCGGCCAATTATATTTTCTGAAGATTACATAAAAGAGCTTAAAGAACTATAACCAGCAGAACCGGAAGCACTGAAAACCGCAAATGAGCGGCAGACAGTGCTTTTTTTATTTTATCAACAAAATTCAACAGCGAATAAAGCACAATACCGGCATATATAAAGCACATAGCAGAATATGGTTAAATACAGGTAATCGGGATAAAATTAAATTAAACTACAGGAAGGAGAAGAACGCGCACATGAGCAACGAAATAATAATTGCAGTTATTAGCTTTATCGGTACAGTTTTAGGCAGTTTTAGCGGTATGAAGCTTACAGCATACAGAATTGAACAGCTAGAAACCAAAGTTGAAAAACTCAATACTTACGCTGAGCGCATTCCGATCCTTGACGAACAAATGAAAGTTGTGAATCATCGGTTAAGCGATCTTGAAAGCAAATCCTGAGGTGATAGCATGAAGGACAGAATTAAACAACTGTTAGCGGTCAAGTCAATTGTAACTATTCTTTTGACTGCAGTGTTTTGTTATCTGTCGGTTATCGGCATTATATCGGGGGATCAGTTCTTAACTGTTTTCACGGTAGTAATTTCTTTTTACTTCGGTACGCAACATGAAAAGCAGTCTTCAGCAAAGGGGAGTTAATTATGAAAGGCATTGACGTTTCAAAGTGGCAGGGCAACGTTGATTTTAATGCAGTCGCAAAGAGCGGGATTGAATTTGTTATTATTCGCGCCGGCTACGGCAGAATATCAACACAGAAGGACAGCAAGTTTGATCAGAACTATTGCAACGCGAAAGCGGCGGGGCTTAAAGTCGGCGCATACTGGTATTCATACGCTGCAGATATTGAAGACGCAAAGCGCGAAGCGGCGGCATGCCTTGAAGTGCTGCAGGGAAAGCAATTCGATTTTCCGATTTACTACGATATTGAAGAAAACAGCCAGCTGACACGCGGCGCTGAATTCTGCTCCGGTATAGCACACGCTTTCTGTGAAACATTAGAAAAAGCGGGCTACTTTGCGGGGATTTACAGTTCTAAGTATCATCTTGAAAATTCTTTTGACGCCGATACAGTGAAACGCTTCGCGGTATGGGTTGCGCAGTGGAACGACACTTGCACATACAACAGCCAGTATGGTATTTGGCAGTATTCCGATAAAGGCCGCGTTATTGGCATTATCGGCGCCGTTGATCTTGACGAAGCTATAATTGATTATTCAGAAATCATTGTAAAAGGCGGCTTCAATGGCTATCCGAAAAGCCAGGAAAGCAAGCCAGCCGAAACGCCAAAAGAAAAAGAATCAGATTATATTGAATACCTGATTAAAGACGGCGATACACTAAGCGAGATTGCCGCGAAATATGGGACAACAGTGAAGAAGCTGCAGAAGCTTAACAGTATTAAAAACATTGATCTTATTTATGCAGGGGAAAAGCTGAAAATACCGAAAGTTTGAAAAGCATGAAATAGGAGGGGATGTATATGAAACGCGGCAGAAAAGGCAAGTATGAAACAGATATTAAGCCGCGATTTGATGAAATCACGCACTGGTTAAGGAGCGGCGCTACAGAAAAACAGATTTACGAAAACCTAGGAATAACAAAAGATACTTTTTACAGGTATAAAAGGAATTACAAGGAATTTTCTGACCTTTTAAAAAACGGAAGGCAAGCGTTAGTTATGCAGTTAAGAAACACGTTGATAAAAAAGGCGATGGGATTTGAATATACCGAGGTTAAACAGTACGCGCGCGAGGAGAACGGTAACAAAGTTACGTATGTAGAAAAGACTACAAAAACAGCTTTGCCAGACGTCGCAGCATTAAACCTTTGTCTTAAAAATTATGATCCTGATAACTGGGCGAACGATCCGCAGGCGCTAAAAATGAAAGAAAAAGAACTTGAATTGCGGCGCGAGATTGCAGAAAAGGATGAATGGTAACATGGATTATTTAGTAACAACAAGTAAATGTTTAAGAAAAACGTTCCGCGGAAGTATAACGATAGATTCTATAAGCGCGGGCGAAACCAAAGTTATAACAATTAATTTTGAAGATGCATTAAGTGAGGATGCGGTATGTGTAACAAGTGCGGTAGGCTGGCCGTTAGAATCAAGCGTGCAGGCTGTTAATACACACGCTGTTATTATCAGTGTAACAAATCAGTCAGAAACCGGCATTGCAAACGTGGATCTGAATTACCTTGTGTTATGAGTACGCCAAAGCTTCAGAAGTTTTATAAATCGCGCAAGTGGTCAAGCTTCGTCGAAAGCTTACGAAATGAGCGCGTAACTCCTGACGGTTTGATACTTTGTGAACACTGCGGCCAGCCGATAACAAAAGCGTATGACTGTATAGGGCATCACATAACAGAATTAACAGACGAAAATGTTGACGACGTTAATATTTCTTTGAATCCAGATAACATTAAGCTGGTTCATTTCAAATGCCATAATGCAATTCATAATCGCTTTCAGGGTTATCAAGGCAGAAGACAGCAGCATGTTTATATTGTTTACGGCGCGCCGCTTGCTGGCAAATCTGAATACGTCGCTGGTATAGCAGAATCAAATGATATTGTTATCAGCATGGACAGACTGTGGCAGGCAATAAGAGCTGACAAGAGCGGCGACGACAAACCGGCGGCTTTGAAAACAAATGTATTCGGCTTGCGTGACGCATTGCTTGACATGATCAAGGTGCGGCGCGGGCGCTGGGAGAACGCTTATATTATAGGCGGTTATCCTCTTGAAGCTGAACGCGAGCGACTGGCGGAGATGCTTGGCGCAGACAAGTTTATATTCATTGAAGCTGACAAGGAGCTGTTATTGCTGAAAGCCGGCGACGATGAACAAATGAAAAATTTTATTGTGGACTGGTTTGAAAAGTACTCCCCCCCCGTCTGAGTAAATCACCGGGGCAATGAAGAT
>Ga0265298_10001180_pt1 | contig 38539 bp, 27 predicted proteins | sample AusTroGonzalo_MG_3_FD_193486 | JGI IMG/M metagenome (GOLD analysis project Ga0265298, IMG submission 193486) | Bovine rumen microbial communities from tropical cattle in Woodstock, Queensland, Australia - Gonzalo_01 | ecosystem: Host-associated > Mammals > Digestive system > Stomach > Rumen ...
AATTTTTTTTTTTTTTATTCGTTTTTTTTTTTGTATTTTTGCGCAAAGAAACGAAAATCTGATTTATGAAAAAATTTTTATTTTTGTTGCTATTCCTGGTAGTGGCAGGAACGGCAGTATGGGCGCAAAGTACAATTACTTTGACATTTACGGGACGTGACCAGAACAATGCCCACGTCCGTTTGGATAATGTAACTATTCAGAACCTCACCCGCGGGTGGACGGAGGCGATTTTCTTTCCAGATACTGTTTATACGCTGACGATAGGTACAGGTATCGGTGATTATGTGGGGGAAAACGAGATGCAGGTAATGCCCAATCCCTTTGATGGCAGAACACAACTGAACCTTTGCCTGGCACAGGGCGAATTGGTGAGAATGATGATTGTGGATATTACGGGCAAGAAATGTGCCGAATATAATGGAAGATTGTCGGAGGGGGATAACATTTTTGAGATTATGCTGACCACCCCGCAGACCTATATTTTGTCCGTGCAGACTTCCTCAGGGATGCACAGTGTGAAGATGGTGAACACTGGTCGTGCGGGTGAGAACAGGATTTCGTTAGTGGGTGGTGAAGGCAATATGACGAAGGTGAGTATCAAGAGCACGACATCACATGTTTTTGAGTTGGGTGATGAGATGCGCTACACGGGCTACAGCCAGCAGAGCAATGGGCTGGTATCCAGTATTCCAGTTACGCAACAGCAGTATGAAGGAGAGGAAATAACATTGCATTTTGACTTGGCGAGTGATGCTTTGCCCTGTCCTGGCATACCAACAGTTACGGACTGTGACGGCAACATTTACCATACGGTGAAAATCGGCAACCAGTGCTGGATGAAGGAGAATCTAAGGACTACACATTATGCCAATGGTACAAGTATCGCATTGGGAAGCAGCACCTCTACAACAACTGCCTATCGTTATTATCCTGACAGTAGCAGTGCCAATGTGAGCACTTATGGGTATTTATATAATTGGAAGGCTGTGATGGGAAACTCGTCATCCAGCTATGCTAACCCCAGTGGTGTTCAGGGGCTTTGTCCCAATGGCTGGCATGTCCCGAGCAATGCGGAGTGGAACCTGTTGAGAGCCTATGTGGGCAGTCAGACGCAGTACCAATGTGACAATAGCAGTTATAACATAGCCAAGGCCTTGGCCTCTACCTCAGGATGGAACAGCAGCACGACTACTTGTGCAGTGGGTAATAACCCGGGCATGAACAATGCGACAGACTTCTCGGCCCTTCCCGCTGGCATCTACTTCGGCCACGACGGTCTTGGTTACGACGGTTTCGGCTACGTCGCCAATTTTTGGAGCGCTACGGAGTGGAGCGCTTTGGAGTTAGACGACTTCGCACACTATCTCCATCTCAGCTACGATTACGCCGACGTGGATGTGATCTACTACTACAAGAGTGGCGGCTTTTCGGTCCGTTGTCTTCACGATTCTTTATCGGGAGAAACCGTGACCATACCTACTGTTATCACCGACTCTGTTAGCAATATAACTGCTACCAGCGCCACATGTGGAGGTAATGTCACTTCTGATGGAGGAGTCCCTGTGATTGCACGTGGTGTATGTTGGGGTACATCTGAGAATCCGACGACAAATAACACCAACATGATTGATTTAGGCGAAACAGGCAGTTTCACATGTAATATAACTGGTTTGTCCGCTGGAACTATTTACTATGTGCGGGCGTTTGCCATCAACAGTGTGGGAACTGCATACGGTCAGGAAGTGAGTTTTACCACTACCTCTTCCAGTGGCGCTGATGGCCAACCCTGCCCCGGCACTGCCACAGTGACCGACTATGATAACAATACCTATAATACCGTGCAACTTGGCAACCAATGTTGGATGAAAGAGAATCTGCGTACCACGCACTATGCTAATGGCACAAGCATCCCATTAGGTACGAATCCAAGCACAACAACGGCATACCGTTATAATCCCAACAATGATGCCAATAATGTTCCTACTTGCGGTTACCTGTATAACTGGCCAGCGGTGATGCATGGCTCATCTTCCTCAACAACTAACCCCAGTGGTGTCCAAGGTATTTGTCCCACAGGCTGGCATGTTCCGAGCGATGAGGAGTGGACACAGCTGATCAACTATGTGAGCAGCCATACGCAGTACCAGTGCAACAATAGCAGTGAAAACATAGCCAAAGCCTTAGCCTCTACAACAGGATGGTACAGTATTACCACTGCATGTGCAGTGGGTAATAACCTGAGTACGAACAATGCCGTAGGTTTCTCGGCCTTTCCCGCTGGCTCCTACTACAACTACAGCAGAAATTTCGGCTCCTACGCCAATTTTTGGAGTGCTACGGAGTACAACGGCTACGGCGTATACGGCCGCAGTCTCGGCGGGAGTTACGCCAACGTGAGCAGGGACCTACCCAACAAGAACTACGGTTACTCGGTCCGTTGCGTTCGCGATTAGAGCAGGAAAGTAAGGTGTTATACAATTTCAGGCATCGCAGATGGAATGATTTGCGATGCTTTTTTTTTTGAATGATTAAGCTTCGGTTCTGCCCTTAAACAAATCATTTTGGGTTTAAACTTTTGATAGGAACGGTAGTCTCACTATAGTTTTAATTATTACTATAATGAAGAAGTATGTTGTATGGACACTGTTGTTGATATGGGGAACAGTGTCGCTGAACGCCCAGGAACAGCCCACTCGTTTTTCCCTTGAGGATTGTCTGAAATATGCGGAAGAGCATAATTACACGCTGCAGAATGCCAAATTGGACCAGTCGGTATCGGAGATCAACTACAAACAAGCCAAGTTGCAGATGTCGCCCACGGTGTCTGCCTCGGCTTCGCAGGGCTTTTCCTATTCGCATAGTTCCATGAATGGAGGGGCTGACTGGACAGGCAATTATGGCCTCTCTGCAGGTGTCACTTTGTTCAAGGGCCTGAATACTTTCAATACCATTAAGCAACGCAAGTTGGATATAACCCAGAACTCTTTGCTTTTTGAACAGCAGAAAAACCAATTGAACATCCAGATTGTGCAGGCTTTTTTGAATATACTGATGAATGAGGAACTATCGGTGTATCAGAAGGAGGTGATTAACAAAAGCAGGGAGCAGATGCAACAGGGCTATCAACGTTACAAGGTGGGACAGATTTTGGAAAGCGACTACCTGCTGTTGCAAGCTCAGTATGTGTCTGATTCTGTCAACTATGAAAACACCTTGCTGAATTTGAATAACAACTACATTACGCTGAAAGCCTTGTTGGCTATCAGTCCTTCAACTCCTATAGACATACAGAAGCCAGACACCTCATCCATGCTGAAAAACTTGATGATTCCCAGTTTGCAGGAGGTTGTTGACAAGGCTTTCGATTACTTGCCCGAGTTGAAATACAGTCAGAATCGTATCGAAAGTGCCAATTACGACGTAAAAATTGCTAAGTCGTCGTATTATCCTTCTCTCAGCCTGAATGCGGGTGTGAGTACGGGTTACTCTTCTAATAACGGGGCTTTCGGCACACAGTTGGGTGACCGCCTGGGGGAGAATGTGGGACTTTCGCTCAATATTCCCATCTACAACCAAAATCGTGCGCGAGCATCTGTGAAGATTGCGAAAATCGGTGTGCAACAGGCGGAAAATGACTTGCAAGAAAAGCAGATTAATATCCTGCAAGATCTGGAAAAGTATTATGTTTCGGTCAATGAGGCGGAAAATGACTACCGAGTGGCCACCATCCGTGAAAAAGCCTACGCTGCCAATTTTGAAGCCTACAACATGAAATTTATGTACGGTACCATCACTGCCGCCGATCTGCTGACCCAGCAGAACAATTATCTGTCGGCCTTGAATACCTATATGCAGAATAAATATTCGTTCGTATTGCAGCGCAAGATTCTGGATATCCTGACCGGTGTTCCAGTGACCCTTTAAATTCCCCTTCTTTTAGAAGGGGTGCCCGAAGGGCGGGGTAGTGACAAATATTATACCAAAAGACCTCGAAGAGGTCACATTTCAATAACCCCGCACAAGCGAAGCGCAGTGTGGGGTGACAAAGGAGAAACATAAAAACACACTATATGGAAGCAAAAAAGAAGAAAAAACTGATTATCTGGGGCATCATTGTAGCGGTGCTCATCATCTTGGTGGTCGTTATGATGGCATTGAAAAAAGGCAAACCACACGGCATGATGCTCAATACCGAACGTGCCAAAATTGACAGCATTGAGGTGACGGTGACCGCCACGGGCGAAATCCAGCCAGTTTATAAGGTGGATGTGGGTACGCAGGTGTCTGGTAAAGTGGAGAAACTGTATGTGGACTTCAATTCTGAGGTGAAGAAAGGGGACTTGCTGGCCGAACTGGACCGCTCAACTTTATCTGAGCAGGTGCAACAGGCGGAGGCACAGTTGTCGAATGCCCAAAGCAATTTGACTTTGGCACAGCGTACTTACGACCGTACCAAAGCGTTGTTTGATAATAAAGCCGCTACACAGGAGGCTTTGGATGCGGCTGAGGATGAACTGATCAGGGCCAAAAACCAATTGGTGACTGCCAAGTCCAACTGCCAGAAAACCAAGGTAGACCTGGGTTACGCCATGATTTACTCGCCAATTTCGGGAGTAGTGCTCAACAAGGCTGTGGAAGAAGGCCAGACTGTGGCCTCTTCTTTCAATACCCCGACACTGTTCACCATCGCCAATAACTTGACAGAAATGCAGGTGGAGGCCAATGTGGATGAGGCTGATATAGGTCAGGTGAAGGTAGGGCAGCCGGTGACTTTCACCGTTGACGCTTTTCCCGAGGATGTGTTTATGGGCACGGTAAAGCAGGTGCGTCTGGAGCCTACAGTTACTTCTAATGTGGTGACCTATACCGTGATTATCGATGCACCCAATCCGGAGGAAAAGTTGTTTCCGGGTATGACCGCCAGCGTGTCCATCATCGTGAAAAAGGAAGTGGGCGTTTCTGTGCCGATGGAGGCCCTGTACTGCAGCATCGACAAGACCACTATGGAAGTCATGATGAAGCAGGGCATTACCTTCAAGGAACTGTATGCCAGCCAGGAAGAACTGACCCAAAGTTTGAGGGATGTGGAATCCAAGACGGTTTGGGTGAAGCGTCAGAATACGGTGGAACAGGTGAGCGTGAAGCCAGGACTGAATGATGGAGCTAAAACTTTGATTACCGAAGGAATTCATGAGGGTGATGAGGTGGTGCTTTCCGTTTCCGAGATGAAGACGCCGGGCAAACCGCAGAAAGACGGTAATAATCCCTTTATGATGGGACCTCCCCAACGTAAACAAAGATAGGATATGAGCAACGAAATTCTCAAAATAACAGATCTGAAGCGTATATTCCGTGTGGGTAACGAGGATGTGCACGCTTTGAACGGAGTCTCCTTTTCGGTCATGGAAGGCGAGTTTGTCAGCATCATGGGTACCAGCGGTTCGGGCAAATCCACTTTGCTGAATATTTTGGGTTGCCTCGACCGTCCCACTTCCGGAGATTATTGTATTGATGGAGTGTCGGTCAATGCGTTGTCGAAAAAAGAATTATCCACATTGCGTAACCGGAAGATAGGTTTTGTATTCCAGAATTACAACTTGCTGGCGCGTACCACAGCCATCGAGAATGTGGAACTGCCGCTGATGTACAACTCGGAGGTGTCGGCCAAAGAACGTCGCGAGAGGGCTGTGGAAGCTCTGAAAGCGGTGGGCTTGGAGAATCGTATGCTACACATGCCCAACCAGCTGTCGGGCGGTCAGCAGCAACGTGTGGCCATTGCCCGCGCACTGGTCAACGATCCTGTTATTTTGTTGGCGGATGAGGCCACGGGAAACCTTGATACCCGCACTTCTTACGAAATCATGAGTTTGTTCCAGGATTTGCATGACAAAGGCAAAACCATCGCTTTTGTAACGCATGAACCAGATATTGCGGTGTTTACCACTCGTACCATCAAGTTGAGAGATGGCAATATTATTGAGGACAGCCTGGTGGAAACCCAGTCAGCCGCCAAGGCCTTACAAGAGTATAAAGAGTTTAAGATTTAGACTATGAATGTATTGAATCTTGTCAAAATAGCCATCAAAGCCTTGTTGCGCAACAAAAGCAGGGCGTTTCTGACCATGTTGGGTATCATCATCGGTATCGCTTCAGTGATTGCCATGGTCAGCTTGGGACAGAGTTCCACGCTGAGCGTGCGTGAGCAGCTGTCAGGCATGGGTTCCAACATGATTATGGTCATGCCTGCACGGCAGATGCGTGGTGGTGTCAATATGGGTAATTCAAGTGCAAAGTCTTTGGATATGAAAGATTTGCGTGCTTTGGAGCAAAATACTCGCTATGTGGCACATGTCTCCCCTTCGGTGAGCACGGGCGCACAGCTGGTGTTTGGCTCCAACAACCATCCCGGTCAGATTCAGGGTGTCTCTCCATGTTACCTTGATATACGTATGTACAAACTTGAGAGTGGTATCATGTTCACCGAAGCGGATGTGAAAACTTACAATAAGGTTTGTGTAGTGGGCAAGACCGTGGTGGATAATTTGTTCACCAATGGGGAGAACCCGATAGGGCAGGTGGTGCGTTTCGGTTCCATTCCGATGAAGATTATTGGAGTACTGGAATCCAAAGGACAAAACCAGATGGGACAGGACCAGGACGATATTGTGCTGGCTCCCTATACTACGGTACAGAAGCGTTTTATGGCGATTACCCATTTCAATATGATGTTTGCTTCAGCCACTTCCGAAGAGGAGTCGGAACTGGCCGCTACGGAGATTACGTATATTCTGCGGGCCAATCACAAGATTGCCGAGGGTGAAGAGGATGACTTTGACATCCGTACCCAGGAAGAGTTGCTGAGTACCATGAGTTCAGTAACGCAGATGCTTACGATGTTATTGGCCGCTATCGCTTCCATCTCACTGATTGTGGGAGGTATCGGTATCATGAATATCATGTATGTAACTGTTACGGAAAGAACCAAGGAAATCGGTTTGCGTATGGCTATCGGTGCCCAGAACCGCGACATCATGCTGCAGTTCCTCTCCGAAAGTGTGATTCTGAGTTTGATAGGTGGTGTGATAGGGATTATTCTCGGACTGATATTGTCGTATGCACTTTCCCATATCTTGAGCTGGCCGTACGTGGTAAGTCAAACCGCCATTTTGGTGTCGTTCCTTGTGTGCGCCGCCACAGGTATTTTCTTCGGTTGGTATCCTGCCAAGAAGGCCGCCAACATGGATCCTATTGCTGCGCTACGTTACGAATAGACTTGTCACATTGTGGCGGTTGTAAAAGTAGGGACGCAATTTATTGCGTCCGCAGTCAGAGTATTAGAAGGCTCATATTGTCTGATGTTATGTTAAAAATCATCATCATATTAGTTTTTATTTGTTAAAATATTACAACTAATTCTATAATTTATTGGTTTTCAATGCTAAAAAAATTTCGAAAAGGTGTTGAATGATAGGTTTTCCATTGTATCTTTGCTGTATGCTTTTGGGTACGAAAGCGAGGATTTGTAGCGGCAGACAAACATTATTATAAAAAGTGAAAAAATGGAAGATAAAGAAATTGAAAACCCTATTGTAGAGGCCCGCAGGTATGTGTCCAATGCGGCGGATATTATCGTAAATTCCAAATATGATCCAGAAACCAAGCTGTATAGGGACAAGAAATATGTCCGTATTGCAGGTGATACCCTATGGAAGGGCTGTTTAATTGCCTTGGATGCGTTACTGCAGGTGCGCCGGGGCAAGGGTCGCCCGTCCATAGAAAAATACAAGAAGGCGGCGGCACAACGTGACGGCAAACTGTTGTCATTCATATCAGCAGGTTATGAAACCATACACCTGGTGATGGGCTATGACGGTAATAAAAGCAAAAAAGTCTGTGATGCAGGCTTCGATTCTGCCAATGCTATTATCGACCGCTGTGCAATACTGTTGCCAGAAAAAACAAGTGCGTAAATTAACACATTAACACATTAACTAATTTGCTAATTTGCTAATTAATGGAACTCCCTAAACACCATCCCTCTTCCGCTGCTGATTTTTACGGTGAAATGCTCGCAGAGGGCTTTGTTCAGACTGCCTTCCCATAGTTGGGTGAAACGGCGGTCTTGGACGGGATATTGTAAGCCTTCAAAACTGAAAATCGCTTGTCCGTCAAAATTGAAAACAGACACCTCCTGTCCAGAAACAGAGGCAAATGACGTGTCTTTGTCAATAAAGGAAAAGAGACCGTAATTGCTCACCATGATGAGATCCATCCGTTCGGCATACATGTTTAATATGGACAAATTGGCTAACTGATGGTCGTCGCGCAGACCGGAGGCCCCCAACACAGCGACAGGTCCTAACTGTTGTTTTATGCAATACTTCAGGGCTTTCTGCAAGTCGTTGCATTCTTCGTCCGGATCTTCAATAATGATATCTTTAAATTTTGCCCTTGCTTCGTTAGAAAGCGAATCGCAATCGCCAATGACTATATCAGGTTGGACGCCTATGCGCAGGAGCTTTTCCAACGCTCCATCACAGCACACAATGAAATGGGCACGCAGAAGAAATTGCAGGGGAATTCTCCCCTGCGGAGTCTCGCCATTTCCAACAATGACGGTAGAGTAGTGCGTCAACTCGTGTGCAAAAAGATTTTCCATTATTCCTTGGCCAAAAAGTCTTGGTCTTGCAGTGCTTTCTTCAACACCTCTGCAAAAAACTCGTTGTCTTTCTTGGTGTATCTTCTTTGGGTGAAGACTTGCGCAAGATTTTCTAATTGGTTTTCTTCCAATATTTTAACAGTATTGGGATGGGCTTCTTTTTCTTTGTATAGTTTATTGATATCGTATTCAGAATAATCTTGATAAACTTCCTGATGAATCATGGCTTCCACAGGCAGTTTGTCGGTCAGTTCGGGTTGCTCATCGGGATGGCCAATGGAGATGCATGCCACGGGGATGACGTTTTTGGGCAGTTTCAGCAACTCGATAAACTTGTCAATCTGGTATGTGATGGTGCCTAACCAGCAGATGCCTAATCCTAAAGATTCGGCGGCTACACAGGCGTTTTGTGCGGCAATGATGGCGTCGGTAACGGCCCATTGGTATGACTGCAGATTGCTGTAGCAGTCGGTGGCGGCACCTCTGAACTCGCAGTAGCGGTTGAAGCGGTGCAGGTCGGCGCAGAAAGTCAGCATCAGCGGGGCGTTTGTGGCGATAGGCTGGTTGAAATGCAAGGGGGCGGCCTTCTCCATCATCTGTTTGTCGGTGCTGACAATGATACTGAACAACTGCATGTTGCCCAAAGTAGAGCCGTTGCAGGCGCAGCGCAATATCAGTTCCAAGTCTTCTTTGCTGACTTTTTCCGCAGTGAATTTCCGGATGCTGCGGTGCTGTAGTATGGTTTCGATGGTTTGGTTCATGAGGTGTATTGTTGAATTTTTTTTCGTTTAGACGTTAAGACGTTAAGGCGTGGAGGCGGTTTTAATTATCAATTCTTAATTCTAAATTTTCATCCTGTAATCCTGTAATCCATTAATCTCTTCTAACCTTCTCACCCTCTAACCTTCTCACCTATTGTGTGGGCACCTTCGAAAAGTCATGCTTCCACCGTCTATGGCTCCACAGCCAAAAGGCGGGCTGTTTGCGGATGCTTTGTTCCAACAGCTGCACATAGCGGTCAGTGATATAGCCATGCTCCGTTTCGTTAGGTTTTTCTGTAATTAATTCAAATTCAAGATGATAATGTCCTATGCGGTCTTTCGCCACTTCGTAATAAACGACAGGTAAGTCGTATTTTTTGGCGAAATGCTCCGCTCCGAATATAATCCCTGAGCGCTGGTTCAGGAAGTCGGTGACATAGCAGCTCTTGGGGTTGCTGGGAGACTGGTCGCTGAGCATCATGTAGCAGCAGGGCTGGTGTTCCGACTCATAGCGCTCGAAAACCTGACGTACCGTGTCGGCGAAGACCACCTCTGTGCCGTAGCGGGTGCGAGCTCTGTTGATGAGTTTCTCAAAGTTCTTGTTGCTGTTGGCCTTGCCTACTCCGATGCCATGGTGCTTGAACTGACTGTCCAGGCTCAGCACCATCCATTCCCAGTTGTTGTAATGGCTCGACATGATGATGACACTGCGTCCCTCGTCAAAAAAGCGGTTGACAAGCTCCGCGTTCTTGCTCCAGTAGCGTTTTTTCACACCACGGCGGCTTAGGGTCAGCATCTTCAGCATCTCGGCAGCCAACTGGGCCAGATGCCAGTAATATTGTTTTCTGATTTTGGCCAGCTCTTTCTCACTTTTTTCAGGAAAAGAATTCCGCAGGTTCTGGTCAATGACTTTTCTCCGGTATCTCACCACATAATTCAGGAAGAAATACAGAATGCCACCGATGCCGTATAAGATGAACAGCGGCAACAACGAGAGCGGGTAGAGTACAAACCAGAATAAAAAGTGCATAATCTGTGTTTTGCGATGTCTTTTTTCGTGATGCTACTCAAGGGCGTCACTTGAAGAACGCCCGGACGATATCCATGCCGTTGGCGTATATCAGCAGTATGATCAGCAGGGTGAAACCAATGGTGTTGGCTATGCCGATGAACTTGTCGCTGGGCTTGCGGCGGGTAATCATTTCAACAATGATAAATAAGAGATAACCACCATCTAACGCTGGGATGGGGATGATGTTCATGAAGGCCAGGATGATACCCAGGAAAGCGGTCATGTTCCAGAAACGCTCCCAATCCCATACTTTCGGGAATATGCTGCCGATGGTGCCGAAACCACCCAACTGCTGGGCTCCTTCTTTGGTGAACACCAGCTTGAACTGTTTCACGTAGGTGGCTAGGGTCTCGAAGCCTTTGTCGATGCCCACAGGAATGGATTCGAAGAAGCCGTATTTCACGACTTTGGAGGTGAGGAATGAGGCCGGGCTGACCGGATAAACGCCGATGACGCCCTCGTCGCTGACATGGACGGTGGTTTGATATAGCGAGTCACCACGGTAAAAACTCAACTCCACATCCTCGTTTTTGCTTTGGGCAAAGGTGGACTGATAGTCAAAGAAGGAGAAATACTCCTCACCGTTGATGGCCACCAGGGAGTCGCCGTGCTGCATGCCGGCAGCCGCGGCAGGATGGTCTTCCATCACCAGATCCACCACAAAGGGGAAGTTGAACTGGCAGAAGCCTGCGTTGTCGCCGGCAGCCAGCACTTGCTGTCCGAAGTTTTTGGGAATCTTGACGCTGACCGTTTCGCCATCTCTATCCACCAACACCTCTTTGACATCGTCAATCAGCAGGGCTGTGGCAAAATCTCCCATGGTTTCGGGAACTTGGCCATCCACAGAGATAATTTTGTCACCGTTCTGGAAACCGATGTTCTTGGCACTTTCGGTAAACTGTAAGCCATATTGGGCTTCGGTCACGGGCACGTATTCCACTCCGTAGTGGTACATGACGCCAACATAAATGATCAAGGCAGTGAGGAAGTTCATAAGCACACCGCCGATGATGATGAAAAAGCGCTGCCATGCGGGTTTGGCACGGAATTCCCATGGCTGGGGTTCGGCAGAAAGTTCTTCAGCTTTGGTGGTCTCATCGACCATGCCGTTGATGGAGCAGTAGCCGCCTAGTGGCAACCAGCCGATACCCCATTCGGTGTTCTCGGGGTAGTTCTTCCAGTCTTCCGGTGATTCGGAGGAGAAGAAACTGAATTGGTATTTGTCTCCGCATTTTTTCATCCTCATGATGGAAAAACCGGGGTTGAAAAAAAGATAGAATTTATCTACTCTCGTATGGAAAAGCCGGGCAAAAAGATAATGCCCCAATTCATGTACAAATACCAGTAAGCTTAAACTTGCAACAAGTCCTAAAATCTGCATTCCAATTCCCATAATCTCTCTGTATTAAAATTCAAAATTCATAATTCAAAATCCAAAACTCATAATCCCGTAATCCTGTAATCCTATCAATCTTCTCACCTTTTCACCTTCTCACCCTCTAACCGTGTAACCGTATAACCGTGTAACCTTCTCACCCTCTCACCCTCTCACCTTCTAACCTTCTCACCCTTTATCCTTCCTCTCACTTCTCTGTCAATCTCTAAATACTCCTCAATACTGCCAGGATGCGAATAGGGCACTTCCTCCAACTGCTGTTCGATAATGCGCGGAATATCCATGAAACCGATCTTGTCCTGCAAAAACTGTGCCACTGCCACTTCGTTGGCAGCGTTCATCACGCAGGGGCGGTCACCACCAGCCCTCGATGCCTGGTAGGCGATGTTCAGGCATCGGAAGGTTTGGGTATCGGGCTTCTCGAAGGTCAAAGAGGGGTAGTCGGCGAAGTTCAGCCGGGGCATTTTGTTTCTTTCCCGCTGGGGGTAGGTGAGGGCATACTGGATGGGCAGCTTCATGCTGGGCAGTCCCAGCTGCGCTTTCACCGAGCCGTCGGCAAATTGCACCATCGAGTGGATGATGGACTGCGGATGCACCACCACCTCAATCTGGTCGAGGGTGGCGTCAAACAGCCACTTGGCCTCTATCACTTCCAGCCCTTTGTTCATCAGGGTGGCGCTGTCGATGGTGATTTTGTTGCCCATGCTCCAGTTGGGGTGCTTCAGGGCCTGCTCTTTGGTGACATGTTCCAAAAAAGCCGCGTCTTTGCCTCTGAACGGACCTCCTGAAGCGGTGATGATAATCTTTTCAACGGGATTGTTCCATTCGCCGGCCAGGCACTGGAAGATAGCCGAGTGCTCCGAATCGACGGGCAACAGCGGTACATGGTGCTCCACAGCGGCCTGGGTCATCAGTTCGCCTGCCACCACCAGAGTTTCCTTGTTGGCCAGGGCGATGGGCTTGCCGCAGCAGATAGCGCGGTATACGGGCTTCAGTCCGGCCACGCCCACAATGCACGACAGCACGATGTCGATGCTGCTCATCTCCACAATGTCGCACAGCGACGACTCCCCGGCAAACACCTTGATGTCTTCGTCCCACAGGGCGTCTTTCACCTGTTGGTACAAATCCTCCTTGATAATGACCACTGCATTGGGTTTGAATTTTTTGGCTTGTTGTATCAGCATTTCGGCGTTGGAGTAGCATGCCAGCACCTCCACCTCGAACAGATCAGGCAGTGCCTCAATCACTTCCAGGGACTGAACGCCCATGGAACCCGTAGAACCCAGTAAGCAGACTTTCTTCTTCAATGGTCAAAATTTTAAGTCTGCAAAGATACGAAAATTTCCCTCACACTTTTCTCATATATTTACTCCACATCTTCTTGATTTTTCCAGCCATTTCCTTGCGGAGCCAAGCGGGTTCAAGTACTTCAATGTCTTCGCCATTCCAAAGAAGTTCTTGCTGGAAGTCAAAGGTGGGCCGGAGAAAATAGGTAAAAATGCTGTATTCTTCGTTCCTTTCCACTTCTTCCTGGGACTTGTGGAGGCGCAGGTCGCGGATATAATTGGCTTGGCCGGCACTTGCCTTTAATTTCACAGTCTGTTTATCAATATTATTGTCCACAATGATACCGAAACATCCGTCGAAAAACCCTTCTGCCTTCCAATCTTTGGGCATTTTGAATGTCTTTTCTGTTTTTGTGATGCTTTTGATTCTGTCAAGAGCATAAATTCTGCATCCATAACTTTGACCGACCATATACCAGCGCTGTCTGAACAGTTTGATACATAGGGGCATCACATCATAAGAGGTGTCTTCGTCTCTCCAATAGCTTTGATAAATGATATTGAGGTGCACACCTTCTTTCATAGCCCCGATAATGCTCTGAAGATGCTCTTGTCCAGAGGGTATGTATTCCAGTAGTATTCGGTCTTTCAGCTGTTTGTTTTCCATCATCAGATGGCTGACGGAAATGGTGCTCAGCAACCAATTTCGAAGTCCTCCATTCTTTATGTCATCAGCATTCTCGATATAGTATTTGTAGCCACCTTTGCGTTCGCATTGAATGATAAGACCGAACATTTCTTCTGCTTCATGAATCCAAGTATGGAAGGTCCGCTTGGGTATCTCAAGCCCTTCGCTAATATCGTCGGCAAGCCATTTCTTGTTGATTTCATCGTATGAAATGTACTCGTTCTTGTAGATGGTATCCACAAGCCAAACGTATTTGGTTAGTGTGTTTGTTGACATGATTTATTCAAATATCTTCTTTAATTTCTCGTATATTTGACCTAAATTTTTTTTCGTGATAGCCTGACTCATTCCATTGTTTGTTTTGTAAAAAATGACACCGTTATTATTGTCATTGTATATTTCGAAGAATGTTTTTTGATTGTCATTCGATAAATTTAACCACCCATCATTCAACAAGTTCTCCCATTTCGTTTTAGATCTCATTATTAAAAACCGTACATCTTTCTTTTCCGCCAAATACCAAATCATTTTTTTTATAAAAATCTGAGTTTCCAAATAGTTTGGGAATTTGGTCTTTTTATTTTTTAATGGAAACTCATGATCAGATTTTATAGAACTGTATCCATGGTATTCAATTAATGCTATATGTTTGAAAAACTCATCCTCAGTTAACTTATACTTTTCTTCAACTTCTTTTCGTAATGATTTTAATTTCTCATACCAATACCAATCACCAAGCATGTTAACAGCCTCTTTGAGTGAAATAGGTATGTCTTTGACGTCATCCTCTGGTAGAAATGATTCAGCTTCCAATAAAAGGGTCTTTTTCTTATAAGCCATAAGTTTTTGTCTTATAATTTTATTCGACTGAAGCAGTTTCGCCAAAGATTCATTCACCTCCGGCACATAGCCTGGGTTAAGGGTCAATATAATTAACTTGGCTTCTAATGGGTTTCCCCACCAAGGTTCAACAGGTATCGTGGTGATGATTTCGTCAGTAGTTCCTTTCCATTTTTTATTAAAATCATTTATTGCTGATAAATCATCTTCGCAGTAATATTTATTGTCCTGTCCGTATAAACAGTCATCATTGAGTGCAAGTTTGTCATAATCCTCGGCCAGTTTTTTCCATGGATTATAAGTTTTGATTTCATCGTCATTTTTAAATTTTTCTGGTATTTTACTCATAATTGCATCCTTTCATTATTATAGTTGTTGCAAAAATAATAATTTTTTTCAAACCAATTCTGTAATCAATTCCTCCACAACCCATCGTGGTAGAGCGATATTCTGTATATAAATTTCGAACATCGGCTTGAAGTATTGGGCGAATTCTTTCCGACATTCGTCGAAGATTACAATACTTCCAAAAAAATCGCATAGTACAAAGCATTTCTCGGGAGTTCTGTGTGCTTTTAGCATCAGCTCATATACTAGTTGCTGGTAGTCTTCATCTTCAACGACCATTTCATATTTCTGCCTGACTTCTCTTGAAGGATAGTTGTCTATGTAATAAACATACTGCTCAAATAGTTCTCCGTTTTCATCCGGGATTGTTTCTTTAAACGAGCTCCTAAAATAAACCAACACCGCATCATCATCCATTACCTCATCAATGTTCGAATAAGTTCTTGACCATCTCTTGTTTGACTCTGGCAGACCATCAACAAACACTGGCGCTTCCAGAGCAGAGTGCGCCTTTTCTCGTTCAGAATAGTCGTCAAATTGGTTCAAGCGCCATATTTCCCAAGGGTTGAAGATCTCAAACATTTCTTTTTTCAAATCATACAAAGTCGTTCCTGATTTTCTAAATCCGCCGTGTTCTTTTGCCCACGATAGGGGTACCGAGTGATTGTCCGCCATCAAGCAGGGTTCGTCAAAATTCAAGTATTGAACCATGAGCCTGTATCTGCCAAAATCGCAGCAATCGTAGGTAAAAATCTCGTTCCCGGCATCATCCTTAAAGCCAGTTTCAACACCGGCGAAAATCACTGGTACTGTTGACCATAAAGTGTTTGACATCTGGTCAGGCCTATGGTACCTTGTATAACTCAGATCATTTGTTATCAACATCATGACATTCCCAGTGTCGAAATAAAAATCTCCGAAATAACAGAAATCAAATTTTCCCATGGGGTTTACGAATCGTATTTTTCTGTCTTCTAATACATGTTTCAAGGGCTTGCGATTTAGAATATCTTCATGATGCTTTCTTTCCAAATCAAAAATACCCTGGTAAGAAAATAGAGGTGGATTCACAGTGCTATTGTTTTATATCTTCTGCAAAATAAAAACAAACATGTGCCAAATCATAGCACATGTTATGGAAATTTGTTGAGAGGATGTCGTATTTCTACCAAGTCCTGCCGTCATGGCGGGTTGCATGTCTCTCCTGCATACACACAGCTCTGATTACGCTTGTACTACCAGGGAAAAATTTCTCCAAAATACTTCCAAAATCGCATGTTTTGCAGTCATGTTTGGGCTGTATGAAAACATGCGTTTTTTGTGTCATTTGTGTTTTATTGTGAAAAAATGTCATTTTCTCAATCGAAATATGTAATTTTTAAAACATTGATTTTTAGAAAATTACATATACCAGATCATTGAATTTTCAGTATTAATATGGTATATTTGCAAGCAGTATATCATAAAAAATAAATACTATGGAAAACCAATCACAAAATCTATTGCTTCCGGAGGTGGAAAAGAAAATCATTACCTTAAGAAACCAGCAGGTGATATTGGATGCCGATGTGGCAGAATTGTATGGTGTGGAAACCAAGCGAATCAATGAGGCAGTTAGCAATAACCCTGAAAAATTTCCATATGGCTACATTTGGGAATTATCTGATAGCGAGAAAGTTGAACTGGTCGAAAATTTCGACCGGTTCAATCGACAGAAACATTCAACTGCAAAGCCAAAAGCCTTTACCGAAAAGGGCCTCTATATGTTGGCCACAATATTGAAAAGTCCTAAAGCTGTGGAAACAACCATTGCAATAGTGGAGGCATACGCTAAGTTGAAGGAACTTTCACGTTTGATTGTAGAGGTGCCACAACAAGAGGATAATAAACATGAACAGAGAATGTTATTGCACAGAGGTGGACAATTGATGGAGGAAATCCTATCGGATATGCTTCCCAAACAAAGTAGAGAGACATCCTTTGAACTAAACCTTGCGATGTTCAAGTTCAAACATTCCATAAAACGTGAAAATGCCGATGAAATAAAGCAACTAGAGGCAAAAGTGTCAGAGCTAAACAAAGCCTTACAAGAGCTGAAGGGATTAACAACGAATAATACTTAAAAGGCTTGTATAAAAATTATCCAAGAGTGTATTTAATTCGAGATTTTATGTATGTTTGCAATAGAAAAATACGGTGATATGAGACATTTGATTTCAATACTTTTATTGGCAGTCTTTTTCTCCGCTTTTGGCAACGAAATTAAGTTGACCTCGCTCATGGTGGAGATGCAGGACGGCAGCCAACCTTTGGCCACTGCCGAGCCCCGTTTTAGCTGGCAGTACGAGACGGAGGAAAGCAATGTGGTACAGACGGAATACCGCATTATTGTGGCCAGTAGCGAGGAAAATGCTCGACAAGGCATTGGCGACTTGTGGGACAGCAAGACGGTGGCTTCTAATCGGATGCTCTACATCCCCTACGAGGGCAAAAAACTCAAAAGCCGTGACTGCTGCTGGTGGAAGGTCTATACTACGGTTACCTATGGTTCGTATAATAATCGTCAGCGCCTTGAGAGCGACATCCAACGCTTCGAAATCAGCCTTCTTTCTCGTGACGACTGGCATGCCCACTGGATTGGTCGTGGTTATGAGGATGACAAGTTGGAGGGTCATACTGCTATTGCCGCTCGATACTTGCGCAAGGTGTTTTCCTTGAAAGAAAACATCAGCAAGGCGAGACTGTATATCAGCGGTTTGGGAGTGTATGATGCTTATATTAACGATGATGAGGTTGCTCGTGGTGAGTTGCTGAAACCTACTCTTAGCGACTATGCGCGCCGTATTTACTTCAACGCCTACGATGTGACCAATATGCTTTACAAAGGCGATAATGTTATTGGGGTTACCCTAGAAGCGGGCCGCTTTACCACCGTGCGCCACGATACCAATTACTTGGAATGGTGCGGCATCAAGCATGCTGCCCACTATGGTTTGCCGCAGTTGTTACTGCAGTTGGAGGTGACCTACCAAGATGGCACTACGGATACCATTGTGAGTGGGGAAGGCTGGCGTATCACCAACCGTGGTCCTATTCGCAAGAGCAATGAGTTTGATGGGGAGACATACGATAGTCGTTATGAGTTGGGACCATGGCTGGATACGGACTATGATGATGGTAATTGGCAGCCCGCTGTGGTTGACTATGACCGGCAGAATATGTACCGCGAGGATATTTACAATCCCCGCCATCGTGTGGCACGCGAGTATCCGGTGATTACCGGCAGTCCTCTGCCTGATGATTATCAGCGGCCCGATCCAATGTCACTACTTACTCCCCAACCTAATCCCAATATCAAAGTGCAGGAGTATGTAAAACCAGTTGCGGTTTTCAAGAAAGGCGATAAATGGATTGTTGATATGGGGCAGAATATGGTGGGATATTTTCAAGTGATGGAAGATGAACCACATCAAGGAGACACAATTACGATTCGCTACGCAGAAAGCCTTAATCCAGATAGCACTTTATATTTTGACAATTTGCGTGAAGCCGAAGCTACCGACAGGTTTATTATTCACGAAATTGAAGAAGGTTATGGTTTAGGATGGGGGCCTTCGTTTACCTACCATGGTTTTCGTTATGTTGAAATTACAGGTTTGCGTGCTGGCTTCAACATAGATGATTATTTCGCTTTGGGGCACGTTCTTTACGACGAGATGCCGATGACTGGTAGTTTTGAGTGTTCCAACGAGATGATGAATGCGGTCTATCGCAATGCCACATGGGGTATCCGGGGCAACTATCGCAGCATGCCTACCGATTGTCCCCAGCGCGATGAGCGCATGGGCTGGACTGGCGACCGCACTACCGGCAACTATGGCGAAAGTTATATTTTCAACAACCACCGCCTCTATGCCAAATGGTTGCAGGACTTTGAAGACTGTCAGTTCGAGAACGGCTCGCTGTCGGATGTGGTCCCTGCTTATTGGCGCAATTATACCGACAATATAACCTGGCCAGGGGCTTTTATTACCGTGGCCGATATGCTTTACACCCGTTTTGGTGATATTCAGCCTATTCAGCAGCATTACGACGCCATGAAACGTTGGATGCTCCACATGAAGAAATACTACCTTAAAAACGGCATCCTCATCCGCGACACCTACGGAGACTGGTGTGTGCCGCCCGAAAGTCCTGAACTTATCCACACTAAGGATACCAACCGCATGACCTGGCCTGCTAATCTCTCCACACCTTACTATGTTTACTATGCTGGCAAGATGGCTAAGTTTGCTCGCCTGTTAGGGCACGATGAAGATGTGGCTCTTTGGCAGAACGACATCAGTTATGTCACCACGGCCTATAATGCTAAATATCTTGATGCATCCACTGGCCGTTATGACCATAATACGGTTACGGCCAATATCCTGCCCCTTGCCTTTGGCATGGTGCCGACAGGATTGGAGCAGAGTGTTTTTGCCAATATTATCGACAAGACCGAAAATGAATTCGATGGACATGTTTCCACGGGTGTGGTGGGCATCCAGCAATTGATGCGCACACTTACCGAGTATGGTCGCGGCGACTTGGCATTACGCTTGGCCACTAACGACACCTATCCCAGTTGGGGCTATATGGTGTGTAATGGAGCCACCACTATCTGGGAGCTATGGAATGGCGACACCGGTGACCCCTCTATGAATTCGGGCAACCATGTGATGCTGCTTGGCGACCTGATCATTTGGTATTACGAGTACCTGGGCGGTATCCGTGCTCTGGAACCTGGCTACAGCACCATACAGCTGAAACCTTATCCCATTGAAGGTTTGGATTATGTCAACTGCTCCTATCAGTCTGTCAGCGGCCTCATCCAAAGCAACTGGCGACGTGATGGTAACCATTTCGAGTGGGATATCCTTATTCCGGCCAACACCATGGCTGAGGTGTGGCTCCCTACAACCAAAGGTTATGAAAAGCGGATTTTACCCAGCGGAAAGCATCGTTTGAGTAGTCGCTTATAGTTAATCAAGGTTAGTGTTGGTGTGAGAATGAAAGATCATCTCTGTAGGGCTGTCACATTGTGGCAGCCAGAGTGGCTGAATCCGTTCCGGCTGCCGTGATACGACAGCCCTACAAGGTGCCACATGATGTGCATACATGATGCTGATGTGGACGCATTCGATGCGTTCCCACATGTGATACCATGATGCTGCGTGCGGGAGCCTCACCGACGGTTGGGGCGTACGGGCTTGTGTGGTGGCACTTACCGTCGGAAAAGATCTTTGCATACTTTCCATCTTTGGAAAGTATGAAGAAAAATTTGTATCTTTGCACATTTAAAATAAGTACTGAAAAATGAGTAATGAGATACGGGCCGGTGGCTTCAGCATCCTGCCAACGGTGGTTAAAAACCTATTGATAATCAACTGCTTGTTCTTTCTGGCAAAGATAGTCCTTTCCAGCAAGATCGACTTGGATGCCCTTTTGGGCTTGCACTATTTTTCCGCTTCTGACTTCCATGTGTGGCAGATTATCACTTACATGTTCATGCATGGCGATTTCGGTCACCTGTTCTTCAATATGTTCGCTTTGTGGATGTTCGGCGCTGCAGTGGAGAACGCTTGGGGCGAGCGGCGCTTCCTTTGCTATTATCTGGCCACCGGTATCGGGGCCGCAATGGTGCATTACCTGATTATCTATTTCCAGCTCCATCCTTCTTTGGCGCTGATTGACGCTTTCCTCGCTTCTCCTTCGGTCGATACGTTTAGCCAGCTGACGAATGTGTCGCGTATTAATCAGGCGGCTATCGCCCAGAACCTGATGTATCTGCAGGCCCACCCGTCCGCCGTGTCGGAGTTTGTGCCCCAAATCGAGGCTTTCCGTGAGACTTTGTTGAATTCCTATAATATCATTGGTGCTTCGGGAGCAGTCTTCGGCCTCCTGCTGGCTTTCGGTATGATGTTCCCCAACGCCGAGATTTACGTGTATTTCCTTCTGCCCATCAAGGCCAAATGGTTTGTGGTAATTTATGGCGCTCTCGAATTGATGTATGGTGTGCTGGGATCTTCTGACGGAGTGGCGCATTTTGCCCACTTGGGCGGTATGCTGGTTGGCTTCCTGCTCATTATGGCTTGGCGTAATCACGACCGTAACGATGGTTGGACACAGCCTCGCAATCGCAATCGGCGGAGAATCAAGTTCGCCACTTCGTATGATGACGAGGAGGAAAGTTATACCCGCCCGATGAGCGACGAGGAGTATAACGCGAGAAAAGTCAATGAACAAAAACGCATAGACGAAATTCTGGACAAGATTTCCAAGTCGGGCTATGACTCCTTGTCCCGCGATGAAAAAGATATTCTTTTCAAGGCTTCAAAAAGATAATACTCCATCATGGCAAAACGAAACCGATATCAGAAAAGCCAAAAGAAAAGCAAGTTTTCCATTGTGGGCAAGATACTGAAGCTCTTGCTGGTTGTGGCGAATGTGCTGGTCGCATTGTCTTTGCTCTTGGCTTTCTTGTCGGCATATCTGCCCCCATCGTTGAGCATGACCGCCAGCTACTGCGGCCTGGCATTCCCGTATTTGCTGATGGCTAACTTGGGCTTTGTCGTGCTCTGGCTGTTTATCGACTATCGCTTCTCGCTGGTCTCCTTGAGTATGGTTTTGCTGAATATCAACAATATTGATCGTACTTTCCAGCTCCGCCCTACGGAAAAGCCTTCGGTATGTGCAAACTGCGTGAAGGTGATGAGTTATAATGCCAAGTTGTTCGGTCTGTATGACGAGGAAACCAAAACCATGCGTGATATCAAGCGGAACCAGGTATATGCGCTTTTCGAACGGGAACGTCCGGAAATCCTTTGTGTGCAAGAGTATTTCTACGATGGTAGCGGCAAACTGAAATTCCCCACCACCGACACGATTATGCAAATTTTACGTTTGGATAATCAGAAACGTAATTGTTACCAGTATTTTCCGGTGAACAACAAAGCCAAGGATTACCATTACGGTTTGGCGATTTTTAGTCGCTACAGAATCCTAAATGGAGATTGTGTCAATACCAACGACAGTTCTACCAATGCCGCGGTGTATGTGGATATAAAGTACAAGTCCGATACGCTGAGAATCTACAATGTCCATTTGGCTTCCATGCACATGGATGCGCATGATTATGCCATGGGCAGGGAAATAGCCTCCCGGGGAATGGATGACCCGAATCTGGACAAGAAGGCGAGACTGTTGTCCAAGAAGGTGGAGAAGGCTTTCCTTGAAAGACAGGAACAGGCCCGTGCCTTGCGCGCCCATATCGACAGTTGCCGTTATCCGATTATCGTTTGCGGCGATTTCAATGATTCCCCGGTGTCGTATGCCTATCATAAGGTAGGACATGGCCTGAAGGATGCGTTCCGCGCGAGTGGGGGAGGGCGTGGCAAAACCTATAATGGCGAAGCTTTTCCTTCTTTCCGTATTGACTATATCTTCCACGATGACCGATTCAAGAGTTTTGGTTATACTACCTATGATTCGTTAAAGGTCTCCGACCATTTCCCGATTTGGACGTACATCTCATTGCTGAAATGAAAAAACTGAGTTTCTTCTTGCTACTTTTTTCTTTGTTGCTTTCATGTTCCCGCATGAACACTGTGGAGTTGTCGGGAGAGCTGGAGCATGGCAATGGCAGGATGTTGCACCTCTCATTGCTAACCGCCGAGGGTTTGCAGCCACTCGACTCGGTCGTGGTGCGGCATAATACTTTCCGTTTTAAACTGAATACCGATGAGGTGGAAGGGATGGAGGCGGGACAGCCGGTTTTCCTGCAACTTGCGTTTACCCCTGATAATGGATTGACGACCTTGGCCCGTGGCGGGGAAAGCGTGATCCTCAGAGCGGATGCCGACCAACTGGTGTCGTCATATCGTGTAAGTGGACCGGAGGATGCCCTGTTGATGTGGAAATTGGATAGTGCGTTGGCCTCGTTTGTCCGTTGCACGGATACTCTTCTTCAAATATACCACTATTATATGGGTGTCGATAGTGTGCGCAGTGCGGTGGAACAACGCTATAATAAGGCGGTGGAGGACCATCGGCAGTTTTTGAAGGGCTTTATCCAGTCTCATCCACAGTCGTTCAGTACCATGATCGCTTTTTACCAGGGCTATAATAATTTGCGTTTTTTTGATGAAACAGAAGATGCGGATTTACTGCGTTCGCTGACGGATTCACTGATTTTTTGCTATCCTAATAGTCAGTATGTAAGTTATTTACAATCACGGGTCAGGTGATGTTGCAGAGGCGCTGTGCTCCAAGTTTTTACAATTTAAAATTCGTATTTGCAGAAATAATTTCATCAATTGGTGAAATTATCAGGATATTTATGTAACTTTGCACACGGAAAATATTAATAACAAAACAATATAATTATGAAGCATTTGATTTTAGCTATCAATCCCGGTTCAACTTCCACCAAAATCGCTGTTTTCGACCAGATGCAGCAAGTGTTCCTGAAGAATATCAAGCATACTACCGAACAGCTCTCTGTCTTCGGTTCTATCGCTGATCAGTATGATTTCAGAAAAAACACCATTCTGGAAGAATTGAAAAACAATAATATTAATCTGGAAGAAATCGCAGTGGTGATGGGTCGTGGCGGTTTGGTGAAACCTTTAACCTCTGGTGTGTATCGTGTTAATGACTTGATGAAGAAACATTTGCGTGAAGGTTATAATGGCCAGCATGCCTGCAACTTGGGAGGTTTGATTGCCGATAGTATCGCCAAATCCATCGGCTTGGAAGAGGCTTATATCGCTGACCCGGTGGTGGTGGACGAGTTTGAGGAAGTGGCCCGTATTTCCGGTCATCCCAAATTCGAGAGATTGTCCATTTTCCATGCTTTGAACCAGAAGGCCATCTCCAGAATGTATGCCAATGACAATGGCAAGAAGTATGAGGATCTGAACCTGATCGTGGCTCACATGGGTGGCGGTGTCAGCGTGGGTGCCCACAAGGAAGGTCGTGTGATTGACGTGAACCAGGCCCTCGACGGCGAAGGCCCGTTCTCTCCCGAGCGCTCTGGAACCCTCCCGATGAACCAGATTATCGATGTTTGCTTTAGCGGTAAATACACTTATGAAGAAGTGAAAAAGATGATTGTGGGTCAAGGCGGTTATGTGGCTTATTTCGGTGTTAACGATGCATACGCTATCGAAAAAGCCGCACTGGAAGGCGACAAGAAAGCCGATTTGCTGGAAGAGGCTATGGCTTATCAAGTGGCCAAATATATCGGTGAAGCCGCTGTGGTACTGAAAGGCAAGGTGGATGCAATCATCTTGACGGGTGGTATCGCCTACGGTGTGCCCGTGGTGAACCGTATTAAAAAGTATATTTCTTGGATTGCTCCCGTGGCTGTTTATCCAGGCGAGGATGAGATGAAAGCTCTGGCCATGAACGCCAATATGATTCTGGATGGCGAAATCCAAGTGAAGGAATACGCATAGTGAGATTCGCGGTCTACAGTCGCCATGGCGACGGGAATGATACCCTTTTTATAAGGGAAGTGCTTGCAGCCCTGCACGATAGGGGCTGCAAGTTGTTTCTGCATGAACACTGCAAAGAGGTGGCAATGTGGGCAACTGCATCCCGCAGTTGCGAGAAACAGCCCTCTGACGAACATAGTGAGAATCATGCTATGGTCAGCGGCTATTTTAGCAACCACGTGGAATTGAGTCAGTTGCATCCTATAGATTTCATGCTCTCTTTCGGTGGTGACGGTACCTTTATTGATGCGGCTAATCTGGTCGGAAACCTGGGTATCCCTATTGTGGGTATCAATATCGGAAGGGTGGGTTTTCTGACCGCCATCAACCGTGGTAACTACACGGAATGCCTCGATTTGCTGCTGCAGGGACGCTATGTCGTCGAAAATCGCTCGCTCTTGCACTTGGACTGTACAGGTCCTCTGGATATTGACTGTGATTTTGCCCTAAATGATATCACAGTCCGCACTTCTGACGAGAATTCCATTAATGCTATTAAGGTATGGGTGGGCAAGAAACCCGTTAATACCTACTGGGGAGACGGCTTGATTATCTCTACGCCGACGGGCTCCACGGCCTATTCGTTGAGTTGCGGAGGGCCCATTATTGTGCCTGATGCCAACGTGAATGTGCTGACCCCCATTGCCTCGCATACATTGGCTGTCCGGCCAATGGTCATTTCCGCCGACGAGGATATCCGGATTGTGGTGGAAAGCAGGAACAACACCTTCTCTCTGGCCCTCGACTCCCGTCGTGTGGTGGTGGAGAATCCAGTGGAATTGCATATTTCCAAAGAAAATTTCCAAATCAAAACCGTGTTGTTTGAGGATACCGATTTTTACCGTACGATCCGCGAGAAACTGCTCTGGGGCATGGATAAGCGGAATCTGGTATAGAACGGGAAGACACTCACTTCGTTCGTTTGGGGAGACGCTCGCTTTGCTCGCTCGGTCAGACGTTCACTTCGTTCACTCGGGAAGTCGCTCACTGTGTTCGTTCGAGGAGTCGCTTACTGCGTTCGCTCGATTATACGTTCATCCTCTCCCCGTCTCCTCGTCTCACCTTCTCACCGTTTAACCCTTTAACCGAATGCACGTAGTGCATGTCTCCCCGAGCGAACGGAGTGAGCGTCTCCCCGCACCCTAAAAATCCCTTCCTAAAACTTATTTTAAAATAATCCTTGCGCATATCAATATTTTTTGTATATTTGCAAGCTAAAATTTTACGATGGTGAATAAATCTAAATTATTAATAATCAAATAAATAAAACAATGCGTAACAAAGGTTTAATTCTGTTTTTTACAATACTTCTTGCATTAGTGTGCTTGTATTGTTTGTCATTCTCCTTCGTAACATGGCGTGTGGGACAGAAAGCCAAGGCTTTCGCCAATGATCCTGCTGCTATTGAAGAAGTGAAAAAAGCCGCTAACGGTGACGTGATGCGCGAGAATTACCTGGTTGACTCTTTGTTGTCCAGCAGAGAACAGTATTATCTCTCTAACATGAATGACTCTGTCATTTATCTGGGAAATACTTACAAAGACTGCAAATACAAAGAAATTAACCTGGGTTTGGACTTGAAGGGTGGTATGAACGTGACCCTCGAAATCTCTATTCCTGACGTGGTTCATAGCTTGGCCGTCAATACCGAAGACCAGTTGTTCACCAACACCTTCGAAAAGGCTAATGCCAAATATACTGCCGATGGTGGTGATTTCATTGACATTTTCGTGAATACGTTCAACCAGGAGAAAGTTGCCCTCGGTTTGGAGAACGCCAATCTTCGTACTTATTTCGGAGAGCGTTCCGGTATCAAGAATGCCAGCGATGCACAGATTGTTGAATTCATCAAAACAGAGTCCAGCGAAATCGTTGACCGTACTTTCAAGATCCTCCGTACCCGTATCGACCGCTTTGGTGTGGCCCAGCCTAACCTCCAGCGTCTGCAGGGTGGCCGTATCCTTGTGGAACTTCCTGGTATCAAGGAACCCGAACGTGTGACCGACCTGTTGAAGAGCACCGCTAAACTGGAGTTCTGGGAAGTGTATAACGACCCGGTGAACGGCAAGTCTATCCAACAGCGTTTTTACGAAGCTGATGCACAGTTGGCCAAGGAAATGAAGTCCAAAGAAGCCGCTGCTGAACAGTTGGCCGCTGCTACTCAGACTGCCGAGACAGCTGAAGCAGATACTACTGTGGCAGAAGTGAATGCTTTGGAAGCTCAATTGGGCGCCGCTGAAGAAGATGAGGACGAAGACGAGGAAATTGACACCCGTCTGGGTGCTATCATGAGCAAGGCTGTGGCCGGTACCGATGGTTTGGTAATCGGTTACTTTAAAGAAGCTGATGTAAAGGCTATCGATGCTATGCTCCCCGACCTGCAGCGTATCTTGGGTGACAAGAGCGCCGTTTTCTATTGGGGCTCCGCTGAAAAGCGTTTCAATAACGCTATGCCTTTGGTTCCTTTGAAAAAGAACAACGACCGCGTAGGTCCGAAATTGAGTTCTGAGACTATCGGTGGTGCTCGCGTGGTGCGTTCCGCTCGTCAGGATGTGGACCAGAATAACCGCGTGGTGGTGACCATGTCAATGGAAGATCAAGCTGCTGACGAATGGCGCAAGATTACCCGCGCTGCCGTAGATAATAAATCTAAGGTAACCTGCATCGCTATCGTTTTGGATAACTTTGTGTATTCTTATCCGAGCATCCGTAGTGAGATTCCTAATGGTAATTCAGAAATTTCTGGTAATTTCACCATCGATGAGGCTAAGGACTTGGCTACCGTGTTGAACTCCGGTAACCTCGAAGCCCAGGTGAATATCGTGCAGTCTGAAGTGGTTGGTCCTACCCTGGGTAAGGAATCCATCCGTTCAGGTTTGCTGTCTTTCGTACTGGCATTCGTGCTCGTGTTGATTTACATGGTTCTCTACTATAACCGCGCTGGCTGGGTAGCCGATATCGCTTTGTTCACCAACGTGTTCTTCATCATGGGTGTGCTCGCTTCACTGGGCGCTGTACTGACCCTGCCTGGTATCGCTGGTTTGGTGTTGACCTTGGGTATGGCTGTGGATGCCAATGTGTTGATTTTCGAGCGTGTCCGTGAGGAAATGCGTGCCGGCAAGGGCAGCAGAGTGGCTGTTGAGGAAGGTTACAAGAATGCTTACTCCGCTATCATCGACGGTAACGTCACTACCTTGATTACCGCTATTATTCTCTACATCTTCGGTTCAGGTCCTGTTCAGGGTTTTGCTACTACGTTGGCTATCGGTATCCTGTCTTCACTGTTCACCGCTATCTTCGTTGCCCGTCTGATTTTCGAAAGACGCTTGGCTAAGGGTAAAGAAATTACTTTCGGTAATCGGTTCACCATGGATACTTTCAGAAACGCTCATTTCGATTTCTTGAAAGTGAGAAAAATATGCTACGCGATTTCAGGAACTTTGATTGTGATTTCTATCATTTCATTCTGCACCCTGAAACTCCAGCCGGGTATCGACTTCACCGGTGGTAGAAACTATGTGGTTCGCTTCGACCAGGATGTGAAAACTAATGAGGTTCGTGCTGCTGTGGCTGCTGAATTCGGTGGTAATCCTGAAGTGAAGACCTTCGGTGGCAATGACCAGGTTCGTATCACTACCAACTACAAGATTGATAGCAATGATCCCGCTGTGGATAAAGAATGCGAGCATAAATTATATAATGCATTGAAGGGTTTCTATCAGAAAACTTCTATTTCAGAGTCTGAATTTACCCAGCAGGTTGATCCTCGTGGTATCCAGAGCTCTCAGAAAGTACAGCCCACTATCGCAAGCGAATTGTTGTGGGATGCTATCTGGGCTGTTTTGGTATCCCTCGTGCTGATTTTCATCTATATCGCTATCCGTTTCAAGAACTGGCAGTTCGGTATGGGTGGTGTGATCGCTTTGGTTCACGACTCCTTGCTGACCATTGGTCTGTTCTCCTTGTTCTACAAGGTGATGCCGTTCTCCATGGAAATTGACCAGTCCTTCATCGCCGCTATCTTGACGGTAATCGGTTACTCTATCAACAACGTCGTAATTATCTTCGACCGTGTTCGTGAGAACTTGGCACTGTATCCGAAACGCGACAACTATGACAACTTCAACGCCGCTATCAACAGCACTTTGGGCCGTACGGTGAACACCGGTGGTACCACCCTCGTGGTGTTACTCGCAATCTTCATCTTCGGTGGTGAGGTGATCCGCGGTTTCGTCTTCGCTATGTTCGCCGGTATCCTGATTGGTACTTATTCAGGTATCTTCGTTTCCAACCCCTTGGCTTACGATATGCTGAGGACAAAGAAGAACGTCAATAGAGCGAAAGTGGAGTTGAAATAAAAAATGAAAAAAATAATTGAGAAGACGCTTGTTTTCTCAATTATTTTTTTTAATTTAGCACCCTCAAATTTGAAAAGTGTAATTTTATGAAAATATTCAGGTCATTCGTTGTTTTCTTGGCGGTTGTTTTCATGACTGTAGGGGCTTTGAAAGCTCAGACTTTACGTGATGCCGACAATGATTTTAGAAACTGTAAGTACGAAAAGGCACTCGAGGAATATAAGAAAGGTATCAAGAAAATCAGCAAAAACCGTATTGAGGTTCAGCGTGTAACTTTCCAAATTGCTGAGTGTTATCGTATTATGGGTGACTTGAAAAAAGCGGAACAACAATATTTGCGTCTGGAGAAGAAAAACTACCAGAAAGATAATCCGATTATCCTTTTCCACTTGGGTAGCATCTACAATCTCAGGGGCGAATATGATTTGGCACTGAAATATTACAATAATTACAAAAAACGCGCTCCGGAAGACACTCGTGTTGATGTGCGTATTCAGGGTTGCCAAAAATCAAAGACTTGGTCAGAGAATCCTACCCGCTACGAGGTGGAGAACTTGAAAAAGTTCAACACCAAGCAGGATGAGTGGGCTATCAGATGGGGTAATCCTGAAAAACAGAACCAGCTGATTTTTACTTCCAACCGTGAAGGTTCTACCGGAAAAGGTACCGACCAATGGACGGGTGTTTCTTTTTCAGATATATACAAATCTGATAAACCCAAAAGCAAGAACACCGAATGGCCGGGTGAATGGTCTCCCATTACGCCGCTGGATGAAGGTGAAACGCTGAATTCGGGTGTTAATGAGGGTGAGGCTTCCGCCAACAAGAAAGGTACAGCACTCTATTTGACCAAATGTCCGCAGGATAAGAAAGTGGTTTATGGTTGCTATATCTATGTCTCTCAGAAAAAAGGCAAATCATGGGGCGAGCCGGAAAAAGTGGTGCTTGGTCCGGATTCATTCAACTATGTGCACCCGTTTATTATGCCGGATGAGTTGACCATTTATTTCGCATCCAACCGTCCAGGTGGTTTAGGAGGTTATGATATTTACAAGGCTACCCGTGCGAAGAAATCCGCTAAATTCAGCAATATTACCAATTTGGGCCCCAATGTGAATACTCCCGGACAAGAGGTATTCCCGACCATGCGTGGTGATAATGAGCTGTATTTCTCTTCAGATGGTCATCCGGGTATGGGAGGTCTTGACATCTTCGTTTCTGAACTGAAAGACGGTCAGTTCCAGCCTGCTGAAAATATGATGGTGCCTATCAATTCCTGCTGGGATGAAATCGGTATGATTTTCGATGATAATGAGTCTTTGGATCCTAAGTCCAAATCTCCATACCTCGCTAAGGGTTATTTCTCTTCCAACCGTCCTGGTGGCCGTGGTGGTGACGATATCTATTATTTCGTGCTCCGTCCGTTGGTCTATACCCTCGCCGGTTATGTGAAGGATGCGGTGACCCTGCAGTATATCGATGGCGCTGAAGTGGAGATTATCGGTTCCGATGGTACTTCCTATAAGACTACTACCGATGTGAAAGGTTATTATTTCTTCGATAAGACCAAGATCTTGGGTAATACTACCTACAATATTCGTGTTACTAAACCGAAATATTGGGAAGAGAACAACACTGCTACGCAGACTACTATTGGTTTGAGCGAGAATACTGATCTGAAACAGGATTTCGTCCTCGACCCGATTCCAACCGAACCGATTGTACTGCCGGAGATTCTTTACGATTTGGCAAAATGGGATCTGAAACCGCAATATAAGGACTCTCTGATGTACTTGTATGACATCATGGTGAAGAACCCGACCTTGGTGGTTGAGTTGAGGTCACATACTGACTACCGTGACTCTGACGAGAAGAATGAGATTCTGTCTCAGAACCGTGCCCAGACTTGTGTGGACTTCCTCGTTAACGAGAAAGGTATCGCTCCTGGTCGTATCGTGGCCAAAGGTTATGGTGAGTACAGCCCCCGTAAGATTGAGAAAGATATGCGTGGCACTTACCAAGGCAAGCCTTATTTCTTCCCCAAAGGAACGGTGCTGACCGAGGAATACATCCTCTCTCTGCCGAAGGCTGAACAAGAGGCTGCCAACGCACTGAACCGTCGTACTGAGTTCATCGTGCTGCGCACCGACTATGTGCCTTCAAGCGATGAAATCGCTGCCGCTCATGGTACCAGCAGCGCTATCGCAGTGGTACAGCGTCGTACAGTGCCCGTAACCATTACTGACAATGTTGTTGAGGGTAATTGTATTGCCAATAACAAATCATTCAAATTCAGAATCGGTGAGAATTCCGATGAGGTGGCTATCAGCTATACTTTGGCTTCTCGTTTGCTGAAGGAGATGATTATCAAGGCTAATGACTTCGAGGATGTGGAAACCGCTATCAATAAGGAAGACGGTTCTATTACCGAGAATGCTATCCTGTACCTTGAAGAGTTGCGTGTAGGTGACGACTATGATGAAAACGTGAAGGTTGTTGTTAAGAAAGGCCTCCCCGTTGATTTCGTTATCGGCGATGCCTACATCACCGACGCCTGGGGCAAATACTCCATCGACAAAGAAAAGAACATGATTGTTTATGATAAATAAACAAAACAAGAAAAAAAAAGAGCTCGCGACCGCGAGCTCTTTTTTTTATCCCAATTAACTAATTTGCTAATTAACTAATTTGCTAATTGTCTCAATTCCGTTCTTCACACGTACAATCACCTCGTCAACACCGAGAATATCAATGATTTCAAATAAATCCGGACCTTTGGCATCGCCTACTAAGGTCAGACGGAAGCTGTTCATAATCTGTCCCATGTTCAGCTCATTGCCGCGGATGTAATCCATCACTTTGTCGTGAGCGACGGCTTTGTCAAACGGCACCGTTGAGGTTAGTATTTCGGCAATATGCATCAGATGTTCTGCTGTGCCTTCTTTCCATCTCTTCTTGATGACCTGCTCGTTGTATTCGGTAGGTCTTGCGAAGAAATAGTAGCTCTGTGGCCATAAATCGTTGATAAAATACAGTCTTTCCTTGATTAATGCCACTACACGGATGATTTTGTCCATGTCCGCATCAAGTCCCTTGTCCTGCAAGGTCGATTTTAGGCTTTCTGCGAGCTTTTCATTGGGATAGGCTTGCAGATAGTGGTGGTTGAACCATTTGGCCTTCTCGAGGTCGAATTTGGCGCCAGACTTACTGATCTTCTCCAGAGAGAACAGCTTGATCATCTCGTCCAGAGACATCACCTCTTGGTCGTTGCCAGGGTTCCAGCCCAACAAGGCCAGCATGTTGATGACGGCTTCGGGCAGATAGCCTGATTCTCGATAACCTGAGGAAATCTCGCCACTCTTGGGGTCTTTCCATTGCAGCGGAAATACAGGGAAACCAAGGCGGTCGCCATCACGCTTGCTCAGCTTGCCGTTGCCGTCGGGTTTGAGTAGCAGGGGCAGGTGGGCGAAGCGGGGAGCTTCCCAGCCAAAAGCCTTGTACAGCATCACATGCAAGGGGGCGGAAGGCAGCCATTCCTCGCCACGAATCACATGGGTGATTTCCATCAAATGGTCATCTACAATATTGGCCAAGTGGTAGGTGGGCATGCCGTCAGATTTATACAAGACTTTGTCATCCAATATGTTGGAATTGATTCTGACCTCGCCTCTGATGATGTCGTTCACCAGAATCTCCGTATCAGGTGTATGTTTGAAACGGATCACATAGGCATCTCCGTTAGCCAAACGCTGTGCCACTTCTTCTTTGCTGAGTGTCAGAGAGTTGGTCATACTTTCACGGGTATGCCAGTCATACTGGAAATTCTTTTTCTCTGCTTCGTATTCCTTGCGTTTCTGTTCCAGTGCTTCCGGAGTGTCGAAAGCGTAGTAAGCCCAGCCATTGGCAATCAGCTGGTCGGCGTATTGCTTGTACATCGGCTTGCGTTCGGACTGTTTGTAGGGACCGTAATTCCCGCCAATACCAACGCCTTCGTCAAATTTGATGCCTAACCACTGGAAGGCCTCGACGATGTATTCTTCTGCACCCTCCACAAAACGGGTCTGGTCGGTGTCTTCGATTCTCAAAATCATGGCGCCACCGTTCTGCTTGGCGAACAGATAGTTGTATAAAGCGGTTCTCACTCCACCGATGTGAAGCGGTCCTGTGGGACTGGGAGCAAAGCGTACTCTTGGTTTCATTTTGTTTGTAATTTATTGAATATGAATATTTTCCTTTTGTATGTCAATAGGTTCGTTTTTCAAAGCCTGGCGCAATTCTTTGGAGGCTTTCTTGTTCTGGATACCTCTCACCATGGCCTTGATCATACCTCCTAACTGGATGCTGCCACCGATGCTGACCCCGCCAATGGCTGCCCATTTGCATATATCTTTTTTTGTATTCAGACTTTTTGCCTCTTTCTCATCGAGTGTCGCTGATGTTTCGTCATACTTTTTTTTGTAATCCTTGTACAACACGTATGAAGCAACGGCTCCTCCGTAGAAAACAAGTGATAATGCCATACATGCCGCACCCTCTTTCCCTTGCGTGGCGATTAATGTACCCAAGCCAGGAAAGAGACCGTAGAAAAATGCTTCTCCTCCAACGGTTTTGTATTTGGTGAGACTGATGTCCTGGAAATTCTTGTTGTTACAGTGTTTATATTTTGTCAGGAAATGGTAGGTGCCATAATGCATTTGGGGATCATTGGCCAGTTTGTCTTCTACTACTGGATTGATGGGATAAAGGGATTTGTTGACTATCTTTTTCCTTTTTTTGACAATAATCTGAGAATAACTGCCCCATCCCAAGTCAATGTTGAAAATGGAAGCGGAGCGTATGGGAATTTCCTCGCGGTAGCTGGGTTGTAATGCTGAATGCCCTAACAGGCTGGACATACGGTTTTGCAATACGGGGAGATTTCTTTCAACTGAAATAGTGTTGAAACTGATGATGTTATAGAAGGATTGATTGATTCCCATCGTGTCGAAAATGATGGAGAAATCCATGCGGAGAGAGCCGTTGTCAGTGCTGTTTACCAGTTGATTCAGCTCATTTTCAAGGGCATTGCGAAAATCGGAATATTGCTGGGGATTGCTTTCACTGTACTCGTAGGTGACCTGGCCGCGCTGCTGCAGGATGTCTAGTTTTTTGTTGATATTGGAAATGCGTTCAGTGGCATTTTGGTTATTGAGATCTTCTTTCAACACCTTGGCATACATTTCTTTAGCTCGTTCATAATCACCATTTTTGTATAGCCTGTCCCCTTCTTCGGTGTAGTTTTTGATTTTTTGCTCCTTGTATTGCTTTTTGATGTTTCCCAATTGTATGTCCACCCGTCCCATATATTCCGGTAGCAGGTCATAAACCTCTTCAAGCAGCAGGATAGCTTCGGGATAGGAACCCAGCTGGGCCAATGAATCGGCTGCGGCCATGTTCTTAAGAATACTCTGTTCTTTGATTTGTCTGGCAATGCCCAGTTGTTCTTGTTGAGCTTTGCTGTCGAGTATTAGTTGCTGCAGATTGTCGGGATTGTAGCATTGGATGAGGAATTGCCCGTTCCCTTTTCTTTCTTCGGGGAAAACAATACGGTGGCCTTCGTTAAAGTCGAAAGTCAGTTGTGATGTTTGTTTATCCGGTTTTGAAATGTTGAAAGTGTTGGGAGTGGCAATACTGTCAAAGGTTCGTAGGTCTTCGTTCTCATCGTACTGCTCCATGTATATTTCTTTGCATTCTTTCAACAATTTGTTGGCACAGTCGGCGGTGGTATTGTATTCCACGATATTGTAAAAACCTTCTTTGTAAAAGGCATTGACATAAATGTCGTTGAAACCCTGCGAGAATTGCCAGTTGCAGAGACTTAACTGCAAAGTGTCGTTCCCCCATACAAAAGAGGTGTTGTTCTCATTGGAAACCATAAAGAAGCGTTGCCTACCCATCATTTGCCCCATGCTCTGCACGTTACCGCTGTAGAGCTTGTACAGCTGGGCATGGCTGAGACATCCGTCAAAGTTCTGCTCCTGCCCCATGGCACGGTAGGTGCAAATGAGGATGAATAGGAGGAAACAAGTTCGGAAAAGTCTCTTCAGCATGCTTAAGTGTTTTATTTACAGTAACGTTTTGGTCTGCGAAAAATTTTGCAAAGATACTAATTTTTATTGAATTGTTGGTATGCTGAATCCACGCTCGCCATGTCGGCATTGCCTACATACGGTCGTCATTGGGCTAATGTCGCCACGAAATTGAGCATCGCTGATGAATGCAGGCCGTAGGTCTGCAGGGTTCGGTAGCCCAGGGCATCACCCTGGGGTAATGATTGATGTGGGTGTATGTCCGCGGCTCGGGTTAGATCTGCCCCGAAGCATAGGAGCGAAACGCTGCGGAAAGGTCACACCAAAATAGATGGTGGAAAATTGTAGGGACGTGATTCATCGCATCCGTAAAAATAGATGGTGGAAAATTGTAGGGGCGCGATTCATCGCGTCCGTAAAAATATAGAGGAAAATTGTCTTTTTTTTGGTATCTTTGCATTTCTTTTTTCTAAAGAGATGGATATGAAAAACTATGCCGCTTTGATTTCCCAGGAACTGGGACTGACCGAACTTCAAGTGAAAAATACACTGGAACTTCTGGAATCAGGTGCCACAATTCCCTTCGTGGCTCGTTACCGTAAGGAGGTGACCGACAGTATGGACGAAGTGCAGATTGCCGCTGTACGTGATTTACATGCCAAGTGGGTGGAGCTGGACAAACGTCGCGCTGCGATTCTGGATTCCATAAAGGAACAGGGAAAGTTGACCTCCGAATTGGAGGAGAAGATAAACAACGCTCTGAAAATGAGTGAATTGGAAGACCTTTATTTGCCGTATCGTCCCAAACGGAAAACGAGGGGATCCATGGCGGTTGAGAAAGGTCTGGAGCCTCTGTCCAAGATGATTATGCGTCAGGGTCCTATTGATTTGAAAGCCACCGCTGCCAAGTTTGTGGACCTCGAGAAGGGGGTGCGAACTACGGACGAGGCTTTGGCGGGTGCTCGCGACATCATGGCCGAATGGATTAGCGAGAATATCCATATCCGCGAGTCGCTCCGCAATAGTTTCAAAACATATTCGGTCATTACATCTAAAGTGGTGAAGGGCAAGGAGGAGGAAGGAGAGAAATATGGCATATATTTCAATGCTTCGGAAAAATTGGCCAAAGCGCCATCGCATCGTGTGCTGGCCATGCTGCGTGGCGAGGAGGAGGGCTATTTGCGCTTGTATATTGCCCCAGATGAGGAGCGTGCCCTCAAAATGATGGAGCATTATTACCTGCGCGCCGATAACGACTGCTCCAAACAGGTGTCTATGGCCATTGCCGATTCCTATAAGCGCTTGCTGCAACCCCAGATGGAGACGGAAATGCGCAAGTTCTACAAGGAGAAAGCGGACACAGAGGCCATAAAAGTGTTTGTGACCAATCTGCGTCAGTTGCTGATGGCTCCACCGTTGGGACAAAAAACGGTGCTGGCACTTGACCCGGGTTTCCGCACGGGCTGCAAGTTGGTGATTCTGGATAAGCAGGGTAAGTTGCTGCACAACGAGACTATTTATCCGCATCCGCCGCATGCTCAGTACAAATTGGCATCCGACAAGCTGAAACGCTTGGTGTTGCAGTACAAAGTGGATGCCATCGCCATCGGTAACGGCACGGCTGGCAGGGAAACGGAAAATTTTGTCCGCCATATTCCTTTTGAACGCGATGTGATGGCCGTGGTGGTGAACGAAAGCGGTGCTTCAGTGTATTCGGCATCCGAAGTGGCACGCGAGGAGTTCCCGGATTATGATGTGACCGTTCGTGGAGCGGTTTCCATTGGCCGCCGACTGATGGACCCTCTGGCCGAGTTGGTCAAAATCGATCCGAAGTCCATCGGAGTGGGGCAGTACCAGCACGATGTGAACCAAACCCGTCTGCAGGATAGCTTGCAGGAAACCGTGGAGAGTTGCGTGAATAAAGTCGGTGTGGAAGTGAATACGGCCAGCAAGGAATTGCTGTCATATGTTTCGGGTGTGGGACCGGCTTTGGCGAAGAATATTGTGGATTACCGCAACGAGAATGGGCCTTTCCCGCATCGCAATGCTTTGAAATCAGTGCCTCGTTTCGGTGCCAAGGCTTTTGAGCAGGCTGCCGGCTTTTTGCGTATTCGTGACGCCGAAAATCCTTTGGATGCCAGCGCTGTCCACCCTGAAAGCTATGGGGTGGTCAATGCGATGGCGAAGAAAACGGGTTGTACGGTTTCTGAATTGATGCAGAATGCTGATTTGCGTAAGAAAATCAATCTCCATGATTTTGTGACGGATAAGGTGGGTATACCCACACTGACCGATATTATGCAGGAACTGGACAAGCCTGGCCGTGACCCGCGCCAGGATTACGAGGTGTTTGAATTCGATAAATCCGTGACCTCTATCAATGATTTGAAGGAGGGAATGGTGCTGCCGGGTATCGTGACCAATATCACCAATTTCGGCTGTTTTGTGGATATTGGGGTGCATCAGGATGGCTTAGTGCATGTGAGCCGCCTCGCCAATAAGTTTGTGAAAGACCCTAACGAGGTGGTGAAACTGAACCAGAAGGTAATGGTGAAAGTCATTGCCGTGGAAATCGATAGGAAACGGATAACACTGTCAATGAAAGATGTTTAAGGAATTATGCGGTTATACGGTGAGAAGGTGAGAAGGTGAGAAGGTGAGAAGGGGAGAAGGGGATTCCTAATTGGCATATTAAAAACTCCCCTCGAGCGTAGCGAGACTCCCCTTGAGCACGAAGTGCGAAACTCCCCTTTAAATTAATTAGCACACTTGCTAATTAACTAATTTGCTAATTTAATTGGAGTAGTTGTTTGGCCTGGGTAATCAGTTCCTCGTCAATGTTGAAAATTTCGGCAATGCTGATGGCTTCCATCGGCACGTCGTCCTGCGTGGTTTCCACCAACTGGTAATCCATGTAGCGGTTGATGTTCTCCGGCGTGATATTCTTTTCGTTGTTCTTGATTTTCAATCCCTTGACACGAAGTCTGCGGCAGTCGGACTGCAAACCACCATAGTGCGTGGTGATCAAGGCATCGGTATGGTATTGCTGCATAATTTGGATAAAGCTGGAAACCAATGCCTTGCCTTCCTCTGGATTGGTGGTACGGGCCAATTCATCCACTAAAGCTAAAATTTGTTGTCCTTCTTTCACTGCCTTGATAATCTTGTCAATATTGAGGATTTCAACGGCAAAGGAGGACAAACCGTTCATCTCCGACTGTTGGTCTCCGATGCTGAACAAGATGTCATCTACCAAGGCTATTTCAGCGGAGGCGGCGGGCACGAAAAAGCCGAATTGGCACATGGTTTGCGCCAAACCGATAGTCTTGAGTAACACGGTTTTGCCCGACATGTTAGCGCCTGTGATGAGCGTTGGTTCGTGCTTCAGTTCAATGTCAATGGCTTGGAAATTACCCGTGGAGTGTTTCACCAGTGGATTGAAAAGCCCAGTGAAGATGCTGTTACCCTCTATGTTGCTGGAATTGTTTGGCTCACTTGGAGTTCTGTTGTCTTTTTCGGCC
>Ga0265298_10001181_pt1 | contig 38521 bp, 36 predicted proteins | sample AusTroGonzalo_MG_3_FD_193486 | JGI IMG/M metagenome (GOLD analysis project Ga0265298, IMG submission 193486) | Bovine rumen microbial communities from tropical cattle in Woodstock, Queensland, Australia - Gonzalo_01 | ecosystem: Host-associated > Mammals > Digestive system > Stomach > Rumen ...
CTGCGGTATCGTGAAGTCGAACACGGCGTCATATTCGTTCCCGACGTTCTCCACGGACGGCTGCGTTCCCGGATCGCCGCTCCTGACCTCACCGACCTCGATTGTGGATCGTTCGCCCCTCGGCCCCACGAGCAAGGGGAGCGGATCGCTCCATTCCAGTCCCGCCGCCGCGTTGCGGATGCGGTACCATCTCGCCCCCGATGGGATCGGGCTGTCCTCGGTAGCCGTGTACCATGACACGCCGTCGTCGGAGAGCTGGACGGCGAGCCTCGCCGCGAACAGGGCACGTATCTGCGCGGCGGAGTACGAGCCGTCCGGCACCGGCACGGGCGTCCCTGTCCCCGCGTCGGCGCGGCGGTTGCGGATCGAGATGTCGAACTGGAGAAGGAACGCCGGCGAGGTCTCGCCCGCCTCGAACCCCGCCAGCTCGCAGCCGAATGTCGCCGACTCGCTCTTCCCTAGCGCGGCGATCAGCTCTTCCGTGTTCGTTTCTGTGAGAGGGATGCGGACAGTGTTCCCCTCGACCGTGATTCCCTCCGTGACGCGAAGCTGCGGAGCGGTCGACGTATCCCAGTCGTTCGCTACCGCGAAGTCCCATGAGGCGTAGCCGAGCGCCTCGTCCGGAAATGCCTCGCCGTTCGCGTCCACGAGTTTCAGCACGAGTTCCGCCCGCAGGCCGCGCGTAAGCGCCGGGAGCTGGTTGATCGGTTGGTTCCATTCGTCGACGAGCGTCCCCTTGACGCTCGCGGCCCGTATGTGCATCGTTATCGTCTGCATCGCTATACCTCCTTGAACATGAATCCGTTTTCGCAGGCGTAGTCGAGCAAGGCCCAGAACCGGCCTTCGTACCCAATCTTCGCGCTGCGTCTGTGCGTCGCGTTGCCGTCGCTGTCGAAGTCGCTTGTCGGCACGGTCGAGTTCCTTGGGATCTCGTTCAGGCTCCCCACCATGATCCGCACATCGCGCGGGTCGTCCATGTGGATCCGAAACTCGTTCATCCCCTCGTCAAATCCAGTCTCGCCGGAGTCGAATACGCTCGTCGCCAGCTCCACGGAGTACGGCACGGGATTCTTCGGTCTCTCGACGAGGGCGTAGCCGAGGAAGTCGCACGACCTTCCTGCGAGCCACGACCGTACCTTCTCGATGCGGCATCCCGAAAGCTGTGCGTAACCGCAGTAGCCATTCTTGGACTCTGGGTCGTCCTTGCGCGGGCAACACCAGTGCGTGTTGCCGCTCCAGGCGTGGAACGAGGACGGGACGGAATGCGTCCGGCTCTCCGTCCGCTCACGCATCGCCTGACTCATCGCGTCGCCTATCGACTCGCCGAAGGGCGGGTCGTGCCGCGAGCCGCTCGCGCTCGCCGCCGTGCCGGTAATCTCCCCACATTGGATGACGTGTAGCCTGTCGAGGGCGTTCTTCATCGTCTTCAGCCACTCGCCGCCGTTGACGAGGAGGTCGCCCGACGAGGCGAAGGCGTACATCCCGCACCCACGCTCCATGACGAGTTCGCGGTACGTCCACATCTTCGGAAAGTCGGAGAAGTCCTCCTTGTAGCCGTCCCACTCGGCGTTCACGAATGAGGAAGCCATGTACTCAATCGCCTTCACGACGGCTCCCATACTTTTGAGCGAGACGGCTTTCCACGGTGAGATGGCCGTCACGTCTCGCGAGAGGGACGTGTGCAGGACGGCGGCGCGCTCCATGAGTGCCTGTCTGATCGCCATCGCGTAGTCCGCGCGGCGCGGATCGGGATCGTCCCAGTCCATGCCCTTGGAGTCCCACGAGGTCGGCATCTCGTATTCGATCACCGCCATATCGCGACCTCCCCAAGATACGCCTTGCCGGACTCGTCGCCTTTGACGTGATCGTAGAGTGAGACCGTGATGTCCGTTCCCGTGGCCTCCGATCCCTCCGGCTTCGTGAACCTGAATGTGACGGAGCCGTCCCGCTTCGGCTCCGCACCCTCGTGCCAGCCGGCGTCCGATCCCGGCTCGCCGATGACCCACTTGCCGGAAGCGTAGCGGATACGACCGTAGGTGAAGTGGCCGTTCGTTTTTTCGAGCGACCGCGTGAAATACTCGCCCCCACCCCTGAACCTCGGAAGGCCGAGCCAGCGCGTCCCCGTGGCGTCGTCCTGCGGCTCGTACTCCCCGAACTCGAAGAAGCCCGTGGCCGTCCAGCGTGTCCACTTGGCCGAGACCTCCTTCACCTCGCCCTCCCGGATCGAGCCGTGCGGCGTCATCCGCGACGTGCGGCCATTCCCCGAAGGAATTGAAAGCGTGTAGAAGGCGTCGCCCGTGTACTTCTGCTCCTGCGGATCGTAGTCCTCAAGCGGCTCGTAGCCGGGAAACATCCCGGTCATGTACACCCATCCCCACGTCTGCGTGTACCAGACCCCGCCCGACCAGTGGATGTAGCCGTTGATGGACGAGAACGACGGCTTGAGGACAGATCCGCCCACGACGAGCGAATAGCACAGCTCCTTCGTGATGATGCGACCGCCCCAATTTGAGCCTGCGTCGAACGCATAGTATCCCGCGTCCGATCCCTCGCCGCACCACATCCCGTCGGGAAGGACGAAGTTCGGTATCTGCGGCGTTCTGAACTGGCCCGGCACGTAGTGGAAGCTCATGTCTCGCTCCCTCCAGTCGATGACAACATCGCCTTGTGCCCCAAGATCCATGTCCCGGTGGGCAGGTTCGCATCAAGCGCGACGTCCGGAAGAAAGAGTATCGCGCTCTCCGTTCCCTGCTCGCTCCGTCCGTTCGGGTAGACGGTCACCTGGTAGCCAGCCGTCGCCGAGCCGCCTGTCACCTTGCACATGAGAACCTTGTCGTCCCCCTTGCCCGCACCAGCGCCGCCCAGCTGAAGGACGCACCATTGCTCGCCGCTACCGCCGGCCTTCCAGAGGATGCGCGCCGTGCCGGTCGAGGACGATTCAAGCTCGCCTTTCGCCGAACCCGCTTTCGGCACGGCGTAGTCATCGTCCGACGCCTTGATCGTCACCTTCGCAGGCGTGACGCCGAGAACCATCGCGCGTCCGATCTCTCCGGCCGCGATTGGCTCCAGCAATATCGCGTATGGCTTTCCCTCACGCTCCGCAGTCATCTTGAGTCCCTCGAACACGGGCGGGCACGACGTGAACTCATCCTCGTTCGCTGCCGCCGTGACACACACGCCGGTGATGGCGAGCGCAGAGAAGCGGTCATACTGCGCAGACTCCCCGTTCTTGATGCGCACGATCCCCACGTCCAGCCCGGACGCGACACCGCGCGCCCCCTGGTTCTGCCGCGCCTCCTTGACGTAGTTCGCCGCGTCCACAAACGCGTTCCACGTCGCCGCCTTGATCTTGACCGTCTCTCCCTGCCTTACCTTTTCCATATCAGTTCCCCAGTCCGAGGTTTCCGAAGTCGCCCTCCGGGTATACCTGCTCAACGTAGGCGGCGACCGCCTTCTTGACGAGGTTCTTCCTGTTGTCGGAGACCTTGTCGGCGTACCGCACCCAGAGGTAGTCCCAGCCTTTCTTTCCCGACACCCTAAGATCGCCCACGGACAGCGAGGCCTGATTGGGCGAGACGGCGAAGCGGAACGTGATCTCCCAGGGCGCGGTAGCCTTCTTCGACCGCTTCGTGCCGCTCGCGCCGAGGAAGAGAACCTCGCCGGCGGAGAAGCCCCGGAACGAGGACTTGTTGACCGTCCCCGTCAGGGCAGCGAGCGTCTTCTTGTATGAGGTCGAGACCCGCGATCCGGCCATCACATGCGTCTCGGTGAAATTGAGAACAGGCATCGTCACGTCCACGCCGTTCACGTTCCCCTCGTTGTCCACCTCGATGGCTCCTCCGAAGTCGGGCGCGGTGCTTGGGAACCTCCCAACGGTCTTGATCGACTGGTTGCGGTGCATCGTCCCGCCGCCGGTGTCGAACGCGAACGAGGAGGTGTCGTCGTCTTCGTCCGTGTCCGAGTCGTTCTCCCCGTCCTCGTCGGCCTCATACACGGCTTTCGCCTTCCAGGTGTCACCGTTGATGCGCTCCATCACCTCGACGGACTCGAGCGACATCCCGGACACCGGCCGCGCGGCTTGCCGCACGGCGGCGAGTGCCTCCGACTCGTCACTCGCCCCGAAAGCGAGGTAGGGGATCGCGATTTCTGTCACGTCGCCCTTGGCGTTGATCGTCTCGTCGTGTTCGCCGTATGCCTCTTCCACCCGTATCGCCATTGTTCTCTTTCCTTTCCGAGCGGCCTACTGGAACGTAAGGCTCGCGCCTCCCGTGGTTCCGCCCTTGAGCAACTCCGCCGTCTTCTTCGTGTGCTTCACGATCTCCTGCGTTGCCGTGTACATCCTCTGCTCCATCTGGCTGCCGCGCAGGTTCTGCGCCGCGCGGGCGTAGAACGCGCCCTGCGGTTTCGCGATGTCAGTTTTCTTAGCGGTCGCTTCCTGCGCGCTGCGGAGCTTCGCTGCGTACTTGTCCACCAGCCCCTCGGCGAGCGAGTAGGCGTCCTGCGCGCCCTTGACGCGCTTCTCCTCGTCCTCGGAGATCTCGCCGTCCGCCTGCGCCTCCGCGAGCGCCTTTCGGAACTCCTCCTTCGCGGCGGCGGCGGCGAGCTTCGACTGGAGGATGAGGTCGTTCAGCATCCGCATCCCCTCTGCGGCATCGTCCTTGAGCGCGGCCTCCACCTTCCTGTCAGTCTCGCCCTCGTCGCGCCGGCGCGCGATGTCCGCCGCCGTCTGGTCGAACCCCTCCTGAAGGTCGGCGATTTCCTTGTCGAACTTGCGCTTCGCCTTGGCCTCGGCTGTCTTGATCCGCCGCTCGGCGGTCGCGTCCGCCTCCGCGAGGCGTCCTTCGAGGTCGGCGATCTTCTCCAAGTCTTTGTCCTTCTTCGACTTTTCGTAGGAGAGTATGGTCGAGATGAGCCTCTTGTACTCGTCGCAAAGCTCCTCGATGTCGGCGATTTCGTTCTCCAGCTCGGAACGCGTCTCGCGGATGAGCTTCTTCTCGATCTCGGCGGCCTTCTTCGCGGCATCGTCCGCCTCGTCGGCAGACGCAGACTTCTCCGACCGCCCCTGCGTGACCTTCTCCTCAAGCTTCTCGTGTTCGGTCTTCCCGCCCGTCAACGCGTCCTTGTCTCCGTCCTTGATCGCCGCGAGGCGCTCGCGAGCCTCGGCGATCTTGTCCATCGTCGCGGACACCTTCTCGCCATTGTCCGCGATCTCACGCGCCGACTTGCCCATGCGGAAAGTCACCGTGTTCCACGTGTTGATCCAGAAGCCGCACAGAGACTTGTTCTCCTCGTCAAGCTCTCGGACATTCTTCCGCAGCTCGGCGATCTCCGCCTCTATCTGGTGGATCGCCTGCGCCTTCATGGCCTCGTTGAATCTCGACTGCGCGTCGGCGGCGAGGGAGATGGAGTTCGTCGCCCTGTCTACGGAGATCCCGAGGTCTCCGTACCGCGCCTTGAGCTGGCCGGAGAGCTTCTCGGCCTCCGTCATCTCGGCGTTCGTGAGTTTCTCTTTCTCCGCGAGCTGCTGGAGCCGCTCCATGCGGAGCTGGTCGGTGGCCCGGAGCTGGTCGCCCTTGTCGCGGAGCTTCGTCATCTCGTCGGAAAGCTGCGCCGTGTGCTTCGTGGCGGACGCCATGTACGCGCACACTCCTACGAGTGCGCCCACGATGGCGATCAGGACCCACGTGATCGGGATCGCGCAGAACGCGGTCGCCGCCGCCGTTGCCGCGAGGTAACCCGCCGCGACCACTTTCGTGGTGGCGGCGAGGGCGACGTTCGCAGTCGCGGCCACGCCCGCCGTCAGCGCGGCCTTCGCGTGGGATAGGGTCAACGCCCGTCCGACCGCGACGAACGCGGCGTGGGCCGCTGTAGCGGCCTTTACAGCGACCCCTGCGATTGTCTGGGCGGCGGCGTGGGCTTTCGCGGAGATCGTTGCCGCGATTGTCGCCCCGTTGAGGCTCTTGAGGGCGGCGGTCACCGCTGCGAACCGGCTCGCGATAGCCGCTTTCGCAGCAGCAGCGACCTCGGCGTTCGACATGAGGACGAGGTTCGCCGCGATCTGCTTCGCGCGGCTCTCTATCGGGAGGTTCAGGGCGGCAAGGAGCTTCGACGTGCCCACCATCGCTGGGATGGCGGCGTTCCTGTAGTCCGCGAACGCCCGCGCCATGAGCGAGAACGCCCCCTGGACCATCACTCCCTTCGAGACGAGAGCGTCCTGCACCCCGGCGAATGCCGAGAACACGCCGGACAAGGCGCCGACACCGGCCGAAAGCACACGGCTGACCGTGCCTATTGTGAGGAGCGCCGCCCCCAGAGCTGCTATCGAGCCGACCGTGACGGCGACAGAGGCGACCAGCCCCTTGTTCGCCTCGATCCACTTTGTGAACGAGTTGATGACGGCGGTTATCCGCTCCACCATCGGCTTGATGGTCGAGTTGAGGGCGTCGCCTGTGGCGTTCATCGCGCCCTCCACCGCAGACTGGAAGAGGCGGAACGAGCCGCCGATCCCGGCATCCATCGCCTTGGCGGTTGCCTCCGACTGCCCCTGTACGTCCTTGAGCTTCGCGAGGAATGCGTCAAGCTCCTCGACGTTTGCCGTGAGAGACATCCCGGACATCATTCCACGCACGTCGAACACGTCTTTCATGAAGGCGATCCGTTCCGCCGTGGGGAGCTTCGTCGTGGCGGCGGCGATGTCGCGCATCACCTCCGCCATCTTCCGCAGGTTGCCGTTCGTGTCCGTCGCCTCGACGCCGACCTCGCGCAGGGTCTTCTGCACCTTCACGTCCGCGAACTGCACGTATGCCTTGCGGAGCGCGGTGCCGGCGAGCGATCCCTTGACACCCATGTTGGCCATGACGCCGAGCGCGGCGCAAAGCTCGTCGAGCGATTCACCGGCCGCAGCCGCCTGCGGCCCCGCCATCTTGAGTCCCTCGAAGAGGTCTGTCAGCGTCTGCGCCGAGCCGTTTGCGGTTGCCGTGAGGATGTCCGCCACCTGCGCCATCCTTGACGCCTCCAGCCCGAAGATGCGCATCGAGTTCGCCGCGATGTCGGCGGACTCGGCGAGTTCCGTCCCCGTGGCACGGCTCAAGTTCAGAACAGACGAGATCGAGGCTTCAATCTCAGTCCGGTCGAATCCCATCCGACCAAGCGCGATCATCGCGTCAGCGACCTGCTGCGCGGTGAAGGACGTCTCCCGCCCCAGCCTCTGCGCCGTCTTTGTGAGCGACTCGAACGCCTCGCCCGTCGAGCTTGTGACCGCCTGGACGAGCCGCATCTTGTCGTCGAATCCCGCGAACGACCTCTCGGCGAGCGCGAACGGCAGCGACAACGCGCCGCCGAATGCGAGCATGTCGCGTCCAAGCGCCGTGCAGGTCTTGCCGAAGTTTCTTAGCTGCGACTGTGCCTCGCCGAGGTTCCTGCGGAACTTCGACGTCTCCGCAGTCACTTCGACGAATGCGCGTCCGGCTTTGATGTTCGATGTCGCCGACATTCTCGATTCACTTCCTGTTCCGGCAGAACGCCGCCTTGAGAGCCTCCTTCATCTCCTCGCCGCGAAGCACGATCTTTGGCGGCTTCGGGGCGAAGGGGTTGAAGTCGGACGGACGGAACGGCTGTCCTCGCTTCGGGTCGCGCTGGAGGTTAGCGGAGAGCGCCATCATCGATGACGCGATTCCCCACTCGAACCTCCCGCGCCCCTCCGCCATCCACGCGAGTTCTCTCAAGGTGAAGAGGCCGGGGTCTGTTCCGCAGATTCCGGCGAGCCGGTAGGCCGTCGCAATTCCGTCTTCAGCCGCTCCTCCAGCTCTGGGCTTTCGAGTGCCGCCTTGAGCGTCTCCGCCGTCTCTTCCGACCATCTCCTCGCGAGGCCGACCGCCTTCTTGAGGAAGATCCGCCTCGCTCCGGGGAAAAAATCGACAAGCTCGTCGAGGAAAGCCCTCGTCGCCTCTTCGATGGAGTCCCCTGCGAGGGAGCTGCCGAAGTCCTCATCGGTCACCCCGGCTGACTTCGCGCTCCTCTCGCAGAGGACCCAAAGTATGTCAACGAGCAGAACAGGGTCGTTCGCGATCCTGTCGACGAGATCAACCTTGACGCTGCCGTCATCGCCCGTGCTGATGACGTTCACGAGGTCGATTCCGAGCGCGTCCCTGATCCGCTTCATCTGCCAGACGTTGAGTGCCACCTCCCACGTCCGGCCCTTGCCGTCCTTGAACGTTCGCATGTCTCTTCGCTCCCTTCCCGTCCCTTACGACCCCGTCCCGTCCTTCCACGTTGGCGCGCGGCTGACGAGTGTCGGCTTGCAGGTGACGGATACGGTCAACGCCTCCTCAAGCGGTTCCGAACGCGAGAACGACGTGACCACGAAGTCCGCGTCGAGTCCGTTCCCGTCGCCGTCCGAGGCGAAGAGCGCGATTGCCGTGTTGTTGAAGTACGCGTTCTTGATGGCCTTGAAACCGGCGTCCGCCGTGTCCCAGACCATCTCGAACTCCAGCGACGCATCTTTGAGGGTCGCCGCCGTGATGCGCCAGCCCTCCGCTGCGCGGGTCGTGATGTCCGCCTCGCCCGTCTCCAGGTTGAGCGTCACGTCCTTGCAGTTCTTCATCTCCGAGGTGGCGGTCGATCCCGCCGCACCGTGGAAGAGTTTTGCATCTAGTCCGAGCTTGTATGCCATGTTGTTTTTACCTTTCTGTTTGTCGTGAAGTCACTTGACGGCCCCGTCCCACATCTTCGCGAGATGCGGGGTCGATTCCTTGAGCGAAGGCCCCATGAGAGGCCGTTTCGGGTATCGCTCCCTCCTGTATCTTCCGCCGAACTCGTGGGCGGACATCGATTCGCCGAGCTGGTGGAAACCCGGCCCGACGAGAACGGACTTCTCGCCGTCCGTCGCGAACACGATGCCGCGCCGGAGCGCGCCCTGCCGCGTGTGTGGCGGCTGTCCGGGCGCGGACGCCTTCGGCGATGTCGCCACCTTGCGCTGCGCGACCTTGCGCACATACGCGCCCGCGCGCCGCAGAAACTCTTTCGAGGCGCGGACGATCCGGGCGACAAGGCCGTCCTCGTCAAGCTCAATGTCGTGCCTCATGCGGGTTGACCTCCTTGAAGCCGAGTTCGATGACCCCGGTGAACTGCCGCCGCTCCCTCATGTGTTCGGGCGAGTAGAGCGGATTGTGGTTCGCCTCGACGCACCTCGCCCCGCAGACGGTCGAGTGCAGAAACCCCAGCGCGATGCTCTGCGCGTAGTTGACGAGATCGACCAGCTCGTCCTCCGTCGCCTTGCGAAGGATGCCGACCTGCACAATGAGGAGATCTTCGCGGAAGCCTCGCGCGAGCATCTTGTGCTTGATCCCCACGGGGACGACAACGATGCGCGTCTTCTCCTTCACGTCCTTGAGCGTGAACTCGGGCGCGAGCTCTACGTCTGCCACGCCTTCGCCGAGCGAGTCCGCGACCCCCTGCGCAAGCTGGATGATGTCCGTCATCAGCGCATTCCTTTCACGATCTCGAATATGAGCGTCCCGACCGCCGACAGGAGCGAGATGATCGCTGCGCCCATCGCGGCGTGGAGTGTTTTCTGCAACCCCGTCGCCGTGGCGCAGGGCGGCGTGTGGTGCGCCTTGTCTGCAAAGTGCATCTTGACCATGCCTTTCAGTTCCGCGATGTCCATCCTCGCTCGCGTCAGTCCTTCCCAGAGTTCGGGGAATCCCGGCGGCATCCCCGGATTGTGCTGGCTTTCCTGTTGGCTCATTCCTCGCCTCCTGTGTGCTTCGTGTGGATGCGGTACGCCGTCTTGTACGGGTCGCTCCACCTCCAAGGCGGCTCGCCGCCGGGGGCGAGGACTTCGTACTCCCCGTCGAGAAACAGGATGCTGTCGCCCACCTCCGGCGGATCGTCGAGCGCGTCCTTCTGGAGAATGAAGTCGCGCGTCTCGATTCTGATCCACGCACCGACATCGTTGACGGAGCGGAACACGGTGCGCCCCGGCACGACGGATATCCGCGTCTCCCGCCCGTCTCGCCGCACGTAGGTGGCGGGAGAGGCGAGGAACGCGGCCTCGGCCGCGCGGAGCGCACGTGTCCCTGACTCGATCATCGTCATGCGAGTCCCTGGCAGAGGCGGACGAGAACGAAGGCGTCCGCCTCCGCCGCCCCCGCGACCGCATGGCCGATCTTGACGGACGATGCCGCACCGGCGGCAACGGCCTTACCACTCGCCGCGTCCCATGCGACCTCCGCGCCCGCCGCGAACGCGGCGTTGCCCTTGGCGACCTCGTAGACCCCCGTGAGGGCGAGCGCGCCGAGTTCGCCGGCCTTGATGTCGAGTTTCGCGACGCCGACGAGCTTGCCGACGGCTACGATGTCGCCTGCGGCGACGTCCGCTGCGGGCGTATGGTCTATCGCCTCGCCGCGCTGTACGAATCTTGCGTTCATTGTTTTTCCTTTCGGTTGGTGGCCTCGGCGCGGGGGAGAGGGAAGAAACAAGCAAAGAACCCCTCCCGCCGCGCTTCGGCCGGTGATTGTTTAGGCCGCAGCCCCGTTGGACTTGACCATGCCCCGGTGATCCTGCTCGCGGATGCCCACGTCGAAGTACACGCGGAACCAGATGCCGAGGACGTTGAAGTCCAGGTCGCCGCGCTCCACCGTCGGCGTGCGCTTGCCCTTGAGATAGCCGATCTCGAAGGTGTCCACCGTACCGGGACGCCCGAAGAGGTACCAGGCCGCGTCGCTCGCGCCCTCGTACTTCGCGTTCGAGAGGTAGGGCGAGGAAACGATGGAGAGGTTCTCGTCGGCGAGTACGTTGATGGCCGGGCGGACGGAGTTCTCCGCGCCGCCGGACATGATGAGCGCGCGCCCTTGCGTCAGCTCCTGCGCGAGGAACTTGAGCGCGGTGGGGACGAGCAGAATGCTCGGCTCCACGTTGATGGGCTGGCCGTCGGCATCCGTCTGGTTGAGGAACACCTGGATCGCCCGCTTGAGGGAGTCCGCCGAAAGCGCGGAGTTCGCGCCGGAGAGGAGATTGCGGTGGGTTGTCGAGAAGAGCGCCTTGCCGTCGGACATCGCAGGGTTCGACATGAGCCGCTTGAAGAAGAGCTGGTCGACGAGACGTGCGGCGCGGTTGCCCATCGCCGTCGGCACCTTGAGGAACGCGCCGAGGTCGTCGTTGATGACCATCTTGCGCGTGAGGCAGAACTTCTTGGCGTAGGTGTCGAGACGGTTGACCGACTTCTCTTCGGAGACGCCGCCGTCCTTGATCTCCCCGTCCGCGCCGACAGGCTGGAGGTCGCCGATGTCCGTGAGACGGAAACGCTCGTTCTCCTTGAAGTCGGAGAGATCCGCCGTGGTGCAGAGGCGCGTGGCGATGATGGGCTGCGCGCGATACGCCTGCAAGAGCTTCTTCTGCGCGACGTTGGAGAGGATGCCAGGGAGCGACACCGTGGAGAACGCGGCCTTGATCGCGGCGTTGTCGATGGTGCGCGGCGGCTCCATGCCCTCGATCCGCATGCACTCGGCGAGGATGCCGGAAAGCGGGATGTCAGCGTCCTTCGCCGCAGCCTCCACGGTCGGGTCGCCCATCTCCTTCGCGAGTTCGTCCATGCCGATCCCGGCGCGGATCGCGAGCGCGGCCTCAAGCCGCTTCGCGTCCATCCTCGTCTCGCGCTTCGAGACGATGGCGGGGGGCGTTGCGACGGGCTGCTTCGCGCGGTAGGCGGCAAGCACGGCCTCGGAGGTCTGCTCCTTCGTCCAGCCCTCGGCGACTGCCTTGGCCTCGATGTCGGGGAATTCGCCTGCGCACACGGCCTTGACGGCTACGACGCGGTCGCGTTCGGCCTTCATCGCCTCGGCCGCGATGGCCTGCGCGTCGGGCGCGGGTTCGTGTTCGGGCGTCGCCGCAGCGACGACGGCCTTGGGCGGCTCCGTCGGCGCGACAGGCGCGGTGACGGGCGGCGTGTTCGCGGCTTCCGCGTTCGGCGGGGTCGCTTCATTCTTCTTCTCGGGTTCCATGATGGAGTTTCCTTTCAGTTCGAGTTTTGCCGTGACCTTCATGTGTGTTGCCTTGTCGGCACCCACCGCGACCACGGACACTTCGCGGAGGGTAGATTTCGTGACGTGGTAGAACGGGGCCGAATGCTCGATGCCATTCACCTTGCGCTTGCCGTCCTGGACGAGTTCCGCCGCCTCGACCTCGGCTCCTATCGAGAGCTGCCAGTCCGCGCCGGCCTTGCCCTGCGCGACGATAGCGTCGGCAAGCTCGCCGCCCGCGACGATGTCGCCGGAGATCTCCAGATGCCCGTCGACGGCCTTCGCAGCGACGAGTCCCACGCGTCCAAGCGTGTGGTTCTCGTGGTTCGCGAGGAGCGGCACGGTTTCCGGCACGGTCATGCCGGACACGTCCACCACTACGGGGCGCGACCATCCGAAGAGGCGCATCTTGCCTCCCGAATAGGCGAGCCCCGCCACCTTGTGCTTGCCGCCTTCTGCGGAAGCGGTGATTTCGAGATATTCATCTTTCGTTTCCATCGTTCTCCTCTTCATTTTCGTTTTCGTCTTTCGGATCGGCATCGTCGATTCCGAGATCCTTCATGAGCTTGCGTTCCTTGGCGATCTGCCGAAGTTCGGTCTCCCAGTCCTTGCCCTGCTTCGCGTATTCGCTCGCAAGTGTCGTGGTGTGCGACTCGAGACGCTTCTGCTGCGCGGTCGCCTCCTTGCCGGGATCGACGTGCTCCTGTCCGTCCCAGAACCACACATGACGGCAGTCGCAGCCGTCGATTGGCGTCGCCGAAGCGAGCGACCACTCGCGCAGCCACGCGTCGAACACGCGGTCGAGAATTTCGCCTTCCATGAAGGCCCTGTCCACGTTGAGCGACTTGTAGTACGTCTGGTGGTCGAGCCGCCCGGAGGCGTAGTTGTAGCCGGACGAGTTCCCCGCCGCGATGTTGAACGGCATCGAGAGGCAGCGCGCGATCTCGTTGAGGATCTCGCGCTTGAACTCGCCGTAGGTCGTGACGGGCTGCTTGGGGTCGACCTGCGACATCTTCCAGCCGCCGGGCATGGTGAGCAGCATGTTGCGCTCAAGCTGGATCGTATCCATCGCCTCGACCGAATCGGTCTCGCCGTTCGGCGGCGCATCCGTGTAGAGGATGCCGGAGAAGTCGGCCGCAGCCTCGGCGGCGGAGACGACCGCGAGCGTGAAGCGGCGGAGGTGAGCGAAGAGCGGAAGGGCCGCCGTGATCTCAGGGATGCCGCGATGCTGCTCCGGACGTTCCTGCCTGAACACGTGGATCATGTTCTCTGCCTTCACGTCCATCGCTTCGGTCGAGAACGTGTCCGTCCCGCCGGGATGCGCCTTCAGCACATGGTAGGACTTCGGGTTCCCGAAACGGTCGAACGTGATTCCGTCGACCGTGAGAGGATCGGAGTCCGGCTCGTCCTGCGTCACGCGGTCGGCCTCGATGAGCTGGAGGTCAAGCCGTACCTTCGGAGGGAGTGCGGGATTCTGCGCAAGAATGGCGAACGCCTCGCCGTCCTGGCAACGCGCCATCCGCATCGTGCGCAGCTTCGCGGCGAGGTGGATGCGCTTGGCCCACATGGAGAAGTCGTGTTCGACGAGGCGGTTCATGTCCTCGTCGTCGAGAAGCATCTGCAAGCGGGGGCCTGTTCCGACCGTATCATCCGCGAGCGTCTTTACGATGCCTCGCGCGTAGGAGTTGTTCTGCACCTCGTAGCGGGCGCGGGTGCGGAGCGTCTTGCGGACGGCGGAATCCGCCTCCGCGTCCGCCGACAGGAATTCCGCAGCCGCCCAGTGGCGGGCATTGTCCTTCGTGGTCTGCGCGGCGTCGAATCGGGCGCGCATCCACCTCGGAAGCGACAGTCTGATCGCCTGTCCCTTCGCCGACTTTCTCTTGAGGAAGTTCAGCACGGCGATCCCGTCCTTTCCATCGCCTCGATGCCAGAGCAGACGCTGCCGTACCTCATGTGATCGCGCCTCCCGCCGCCATCTTGGTGATGCGGATGGGCAGGTGCCGCCCCGCCATCGCCTTTTTCGAGGCGAGGTAGCGGTCGGCCTCGGTGAGATCGGAGAGCGAGTGGTTCGTCACCCGCTGTCCGTCCACCTCGACCTCCTTCGGCTTCGCAAGTGCCTCCGCAAGCGCGGTCTCTGTGTCCAATGTTCCCATCGCGGATTCCTCTTTACCGCGCGAAGATTTTTTCTACCGGGTAAAATGATTTTTTCTTTATCTTCCTTTCGTCCGCCGAAGCTCCGAAAGCTTCACCTTGGGCTTCGCGGGCGTCCGAGGCTTCACCACATCTGTGCCGGCAAGGACACAGCCGCACATCGACGCGGCGACGGCGCAGCCGACGAGTCCGTCCCACCAGTGGTTGTCGTGTGCTTCCGGCCGCATCTTCCACTCTTCAACACGTCGTCCACGTCCCTCTGTCTTCACCCGGTACTCGGCGGTGAGGTGTTCGGCGAGGAGCATGTGCGTCTCGGAGTTCCGTCCCCAGAGCGTCAGCGCACCTCGGTCGCCCTGCGAGGTCAGGAGGCGGCTCGCGACAAAGCTCTTCCAGTAGTTTGTGTCGAAGATCACGTGCCGAACCACGCGTTTCCCGCGTATGTTCGGCATGCGCCAGTTGTGTCCGACGCGGTCCCCCGGCATCTTCCTGTACTCTCCCATCGGCTTTGAGCTTGCGCCGATGTACTTGCCGTGCGAGGGTACGATAATGTTGGCGAACGCCGACTCGCGGCAGAACTGGTACACGACCTCGGTCGACTGCCCCCAGTTCGCGTCGATGAGGCATTTCTCGATCTTCATGGCCGCGCCGTCGTCGCGCGTGTGTTCCTTCGGGAGATACTTCTCGGTGAGTTCCTTGAGTCCGGCGTAGAGGCATCCTTCGAGTCCCGTCCTCGGATGCTTCGACTGGAGAGTCGGGCTGGCGTCCGCGAGCGTGAAGTACCGCCGCCGCTGTCCGGGCCATGCGCCGTAGTCTACCACCGCCCCCGTGAACTCGTCGCTCCAGGCGCACACGACGTAGAAGAGCAGCGTCTTCTGCACGTCGATGAACATCGTGAGGTGACTCGCCCAAGCGGGGACCGTCCCCTGGGCGTGTCCGTTCAGCCGATTCACGATGCCGTCCACCGTGAGCTGCTCGTCCGTTCCGAGATCTTCGGGCAGCGGCTCGTTCTGGTACTCGGCCCAGAACGCGGCCTCGTCGGTGAGCTTGAGGTTCATCGCGTGCTGGACTGCGGACAGCTCGTCGTAGTTGTGGCGCGCCGGCCACGACACCTTCGCGCCCTCGTCCATCTCCGCCCTGTGTGCCTTGTAGAACTCCGTCGCCTCAGAGAAGGTGCCCCGCTCGCGAAGCTCGTCGGCGCGGAGGTCGGCGTAGCGGTTCCACAGCTCCTCGTTCCTCGGCATCTGGTAGAGCATCTTGCACCGTTCGCCGTTCCATTCGGGATGGCGCGACTTGTCGAGTATCTGCTCGGCCATGTCGCCGGGGCGGATGACCGTGCAGGGCATGATGCCGGAGATCTTCTTGCCCGGCCCGGCGAGGCCGAGGATGTCGCCCGCGAGGACGCGGACGCGCTTGCGCGTCTGCTCCGAAGAGCCGGCCGACTCGCTCGTCTGCGGGTCGTCGATCACGACGAACTCCGGACGTATCGTGCGCCCGTCTGGCTTCTTGAACTTCATGCCGCGAATGCGCCCCGTGATGCCCGCGACGCGCACGAGGACGCCGGAGGACTTTGCGCCTGCGATGGTCGGGAGAACGATCTCGTTCGCCGTCCAGACGATCCGCGTCCGCTCCCCCTTGTGGAGCTGGCCCGCGCACCTGTTCGCAATGCCGTCGAGGCACTTGATGGGGTACGTCACCTCCGGGAAGTCCGCCGCGAGGTGTTCGTTCACCTCAAGTTCGGTCTTGATCGAGTCGAGAATTTCGAGTGCGGCGGACTCGCTCGCGCCGATCACCACGACGAACTCGCGGTGGCCATAGAGCATTGCCCAGATGGCTGCGGTCTCCGTGAGCGAGGACTTGCCGCTTCCGCGCGACATCGCAAGTGCGAAGAGCCCGCCTTGGAGGACGGCTTGCTGGATCTTCGCGATGGCGCGTAGGTGGTCTTCCGACCACGCGAGGACGTACACCTCCGGGAAGTAGGTCTCGCAGAAAAGCCGGAAATCGAGGCGGCATCTTTCCTTTCGCTCTGGGTTCTCCACCGCAGGGAGTTCGCCGATGTCGCGTCCGGCGAGCGACAGCTCGGCCTGTCGGCGCGACATCTCGTCGCGGTGTCGGGCGTAGTCACCGACCGGCTCCGGCGGCGTGTTGTGCCGGTCGACGAGCCACGCGAGATACGCGTAGAAGTTGATGCATCGCGGGTCAGTCCGACTTGCGATGCGATACCCGCCCATCTCGAAGTGGCGGTACACCTGCGATGCGCTCAAGACCGTGCCGAAGTCGGTCGAGTTCACGCACTTCACCACGTCGCTGGGCTTAAGTTTCGAGAGCGTGAGGGGGTTACTCGGCACGATACGCCTCCGTCTTGAGAATCCATGCCGCGTAGTCGAACAGGCTGATCGTGCCGTTCTCGTTCACCGGCGCACCGGCGGCGATGTCCGCCTCCAGCGACTCCAGGGAGATTGTTCGTGACCCGGCGTTCGCGAGGGCGCGGACGAGCGCGTTCTTCGGCAGCGCATTCGCGTCATATCTGGGCATTCCGGCCTCCGAAATAAATATCGATTTTCCCGCTTGCTATCGTCGTCACCTTACGCCAATATGTCGGCGTTTCAACAACCACAAACAAGGAGAACACAGAATGAGCACGAAGAAGAAGACCACAAAGACCGCAACGGCAAAGGCCACGACGCGGGGAGGGGCGCGCTCCCGCGCGTCCGCTCCCGCCACGCCCCCGCCGGCGAAGCTCTCGCTCCTCGCCGCAGCCATCGAGGTGCTGAAGGCGAGCGACGAGCCGCTCAACTGCCGCCAGATGGTGGCGATGGCGAAGGAGCGTGGACTCTGGTCCCCCGGAGCTGGCAAGACGCCGGAGCAGACTCTTTACTCCTCGATCAAGCGCGAGATCGTCGCAAGGGGCGACGCCTCCCGCTTCGTCATGTCTCCGGTCAAGGGACATTTCACCTACCGCGCCTCATAGCCGAAGAGACCTTTCGCGCAGGCTTCGGCGTACCTTGGTTCGCGGAGACCGAGCGACTCGATGACGTGCGACGCGGGGACATCCTCCGTCCGCTTTTCGAGGAGCCGGTTCTCCGCGTCGAGGAACGCGATGCGGATCTCGCGCCGCCCGATGCAGCACGAGATCGCGCACCGCGCAAGGTAGAGGTTCCTGTCGCGCATGAAATCGAGCGCCTTGACGCGGGCGAGAACGTTCAGGGACACGTCCGCCTTCGTCGGGTCCTTGCCCCACGGCGAGCCGCCGCCGATGCGGGAGTTGCCGCCGTAGAAGTCGGCGACGAGCTTTCTCCCTGTCGTGCCGCAGTCGCCTATCGAACCGTGCCGCACATACCGTCCCGTGCCGTTCACGGTCACGCGGCAGTCGCTTCCGAGCATCGACTGCACGAAGTTCCGGATTGCCCCGGTCGCCGCCTCCTCGCACTCTGGACGGATCGGGATCGCCACAACGCACTCCACTGGAAGACCGTCTTCGACGGTCACCTGCGTCTTCACGTCCAGCCCGCCGAAGCGGCGTGCGCAGAGGTCGTGCGCGATCTTGCGGGCGAGCCAGTAGTCCTTCGGCATGAAACCGCGCGAAGGCTCGTCCAAGGCAAGCCCCCAGAATATCCCCTGGTCTCCCCAGCCGTCCGCGTCCACGCCCTGCGCGATGTCGGGCGACTGCCGCGAGATGTGGCACGTCACGTCGAGGTCGTCCCCGCAGATGCAGTTCTCGCTACCGAAGAGCGACTGGTAGTCGCGGGTGTAGCCGATCCCGTTCACCGCCTCGCGGCAGAACCGGGCGATCTCCGCGTCCGTGAACCTGCACGAACTCGTCACCTCCCCCGATACGGTGCAGAAGTTGTCCTTGAGCTGCACCTCCAGGGCGACGCGGGCGTTCCGGTCGTGTTCGAGGTGGCGGTCGAGGATGTGCGACGCGATGCAGTCGCAGGTGCGGTCGGGATGTCCGGCGGCGCAGTATTCGGATGTCTGTATCATTGCCATTGGATCCTGTCTGTTCTGGTTTTGTGTTTTCTGGTGTGCAACTACGGCATCTGTCGCCGCCTGTTGTCCGCTATCTACTGTTGTCTTCGCCGGAACGTGTGTTTCCGGCGACATCTATAGTGTCCTGTGGTACCGTCGCCTCTGGTGCGGTACCGTCGGCTGTCGGCGTGAGCGCAACCCAGTCGCACCCCTCGCCGCGCATGAACTCAGCCCAGCGACGGCGTAAGGCGTCGCAGTACTTCGGGTCGAGTTCGATTGTGCGGCACACGCGCCCCGTCTGCTGGCATGCGATCAGCGTCGAGCCGCTGCCGCCGAACGGGTCGAACACGACGTCGCCACGCTTCGTGGAGTTCTTGAGAAGGTAGGCAAGCATCTCGACCGGCTTCATCGTCGGGTGGAGGTCGTTCTTCTTGGGCTTGTCGAACTCCATCACCGTCGTCTGCGAACGGTCGGCGTACCATTCGTGCGCGGCTCCGTCTTTCCAGCCGTAGAGGCACGGCTCGTGAATCCAGTGGTAGTCCTGTCGCCCCAGGACGAGCGAGTTCTTTTTCCAGACGAGGCACTGGCGGACGCGCAGCCCCACGTCGAAGCACGCGCCACGGAAGTTGTAGCCCTCGGAATCGGCGTGGAAGATGTAGAACGCCGCTCCTGGACGCATCGCCTTTTCGGCGGTTCCGAACGCGGCGCGCAGGAACTCGCGGAACTTCGAGTCCTCCATCGAGTCGTTCTGGATCGACTGCCCGTCCGAGCCGTGGTAGTCCACGTTGTAGGGCGGGTCGGTGAGGAGACAGTCAGCCTCTCCCTCGCCGCAGACCTTGGCGACGTCCTCCGCCTTCGTCGCGTCGCCGCAGAGGAGGAGGTGGTTGCCGAGCCGGTAGACCTCGCCGGATTTCGAGACGGGAACTTCGGGCGTCTCGGGCACCTCGTTCGGATCGGTCTGCCCGACCATGTCCGCCGTGCCGCCGATGAGTTCGTCCAGCTCCGACGTGTCGAAGCCCAAGGCCCCCATGTCGAAGCCAGCCTCCTCAAGAGCCTTCAGTTCGGCCTTGAGCAGCTCCTCGTTCCACTCGGCAACCTCCGCCGTCTTGTTGTCGGCAATCCGCAGGGCGCGCTCCTGCTCTGGCGTGAGGTGGTCGACAACGATGGCCGGGATCGTCTCCGCGCCGATCTCCTTCATGGCCTTCACGCGCGTGTGTCCGTTGATGATGACGCGATCCTTGTTCACGATGATCGCGCCGATAAAGCCGTACTGCCGGATGGACGCCACCACGCCGGCGACAGCATTGTCGTTGTAACGCGGGTTGTTCTCGTAGGGCACGAGCGAGTCGATCCGCAGGTTCTGAATCTTGGGCATTTTCTTTCCTTCCGGTTTTTCCCATGTGAAATAAAGTCTCTTGGACAATTCCCGTCCTTCCCGCGCCCGTTCCTCTTGAGGGGTTCAGGGGGGAACCGCCCGTGCCTAGCCTTATTACCGCCCACCGGGATTTTCTACCGATATTTTTTCGAGAATTTTCGCCGTAGCCCGTTGACTTTCATGAGTAGATGGGGTATCTTACCCGCCGCTGCCGCAGATGGTTTACACCGGTGCTAATCGCTTTGCACCTTTTCTCACCGTCTGCGGCCGCATTTTCTTTCCCGCTGGCCTGTCGGTCAACGCTACGCGCGCGCGATACGCGCACACCGCATTTTGAGCGCGAACGGCTAAAAACGCTGCGCCGCGTCACCCCGCCATTGACTTATTGACAGATGGGGGAAAAGAAGAAGAAAGAGAAGAATTCCCCCTCTTTCTCAGTCCGTTCCTCATTTTGGCACGTCTGCTATCTGTCAATGTATCTGTCAATAAAACTCATTGACGGATTGACATGCCCTCTCCCGGACACGAAAAAAATGTCAACCCGCGTTGACGCAGATTGACATATCATTGACAGATGAAGATTGTGGCTCTACAGCTCGGCGAGGATGCGCTTGCGCTGATCCGCATACTCTGTTTCCGAGATGATTCCGAGATCGTACAGCTTCTTCAACCGCCCCAGCCTGTCAGCCATCGGGTCGGGCTTGGCTGCTGGCGGCTGTGGTTCGCTCGGCATTGAGGGCTGCGCCGCCGGCATCGGCCTGGTCATTGCATCCTGCCGAGCCTTGACCTCGGCGAAGTTCCGTCCCGGCGCAGGCTTGGCTGGAGAGTCCTCGCCGAAGGGATAGACCTTGATTGGGTTGATCCCGACTGCCCGCAGCTTCGAGTACGCCTCTTCCCTGCTGTCGGCGAACAGGTCGCCCTCGCGCCTTTCATTGGACGTTGACCCCTTGGGTGTGTAGTAATACGCGAAATGCGACGAGCCGATCTTGAGCGCGGTAAAAGCAGCATCCAGCTTTCTGCTCGCTTCTTCCTTCTTCAGCTTCTCTTCCTCGGCACGACGTTGCCGTTCCAGTTGCTTTGCGGCTTTCCGTTCTTCTGCTTGGCGTTTCTGTTCGGCCATCCGCCGCTCATGTGCTTCACGCTTCTGCCGTGCCGCCTCCTCGCGTCGAACTGCCGCCTCGGTCTGTCGCGCCAAGTTTGCGGCTTGTCGCTCGCGTGTTTCGTACCAGACCTTGCCAGAAGAAAATTGATCCACCGCTCCTTTCACAAGCACGCGATCTGGGAACTGGAATCCGCACAATGCTCCGCCTGGTTCGAGATACGGCGTCGTGGGCAGAACAATGTAGCCGAGAATCTTGCGAATCGCCTCGACTGTCTCGAAGCGTGTCCCTTCCGGCAAGGAGATGGCGATGTCATGAGCCGTGAGCTGGCGGCATATCTCGTCCAGGGCCTCTCGATCCCCCAGTGCCGAGGCATCCACCGGGACGATGCGGCACTCGGGACGAGCTTGATGGAATACGGACTCGTCGATTGTGTATTTCGGCGCGTGAAGGGTTCGCAGATGGTGGTTGAAGGAAACGAGAAACGTTGCCGAAAACTCCAACGATCCGCGAAGGGCATCTTGCCGAAGGAAGAACTGCGTGTCGGAGAGAAGTCTTAGGACACCTCGCTCGGCATTCTCATCAGAAAAGAGCGCAGCGAAGATATCGCCGTCGTCTCGCCGTTTGGCCGTCACGGCGAAGAGCATCACTTCTCCATTGCCGAGCGCGGCGTCCACACGGACGCGCGAAACCGGCCTGAACATCGGCTTGCCGTCGCGCTGCCCGTCCGCTGACACGTCGAACAGGCCATACTCGCCGCCCATCATCTCGCCTCGAAGCGTGAAGGGATTGAAAGACGATCCTCTCGGAATCGCGCCGACCAGCATCCTCCCGCCGTCCTTCAGCAAGAAGAGGCGCGACCTCTCGATGGCCTCCTCCCGCCACGAGATGCCCAGCAGACGGTTGTCGAAAAGAATGCGGGATCGGCCAGACGGCTGCGCAGGTATGAACTTCTCCGAGAACTCTGGCATCAACTCCGCCAGCGACGCTTTCGGCTGGCCGCTCATTCTTGCCGGCAGAGAGTATTCCCCATTCGAGTGCAGGTTGAGTCCGAAGAGGTCGGCAAATCGCCAATGGTATTGAATGACGAGCGTCCCCCACATCGTGAGGCTCTTGAGACACTCTGGTACGGGCATCTCGTTCTCTCGCAAGCGTTTCTCGATTATGCGGAAGAGATCGTCGGGATTCTGTCCCGTCACGACAGACACGAGAGGGTCTTGTCTGATTGCGGTGAGGATGCTGTTTGCGCTTCCGCACATTTCGCCCGGCATCCGCTCCAGAGTCCGCTTTGCAAGGGCGACGTACTCCTTGTGCATGAGTGCCATCGCCTCCGGCACATGACGCGCCCGCTCCAGATCTGCGGCAAGGCACAGCTTGCGGTAGGTCTGCTCCGTATAGCCCAGGGGCGTAAGCGTAACCTCTATCGTGCGTTTGACCTTGTAGAATCCCGTTCTCGTCAGCTTGTTGTCCGTCGTCTCTTTTTCGTCCATCGCCTGTTTCCGTTTTTGCGGGGGTCATATCTCGGACAGGATCGAGGCGCGTCTCTGCGCGCGCTCCTCCTCCGTGATAAGACCCTTGTTGAATTGTTCCTCTATGTCCGCGAGCTTCGCTTCAATCGGATCGGCCGGAACAGAGTCTTTCATTTTCGTCTGCCTGTCCCCGAAGAGCGTCGTGAGCCAGATGCCGACGGCCACCTCGTGCGCGGGGCGTATGATCTGCTGCCGCCCGGCCATCGTCCCCGTGTATACGATCCGCCTGAATTCGCGCTTCACCGCATCCATGAGATCGTCGGTCACCTTCAGCGGCTCGTCAAGCACCTTGACGCGCAGCCCCTCACTTTTGCGGCCACCGTTCCTGTTGTCGGAGATCGGATCGCTTTCGATCTTCTCGATGAACAGCCGTTCGAGTTCCGTTGCAGTTGCCGCCGGCACCACCTCCACGAGCCGCTTGCCCTTGAGCGCGGAACGGTCGTTCTTCTTTTTGGCCTTGCCCTTGTCCTCTGTCTCGCCGCTCTGTCTCGCCCGCTCCTCGCGCCAGGACACGCGCCCGTCCTCGTCCTTGAACGCGCGGTCGCGCAACTGGCATCCGCAGTAGGCTCCGCCAGCATTGCGCGGCCCGATTTCAGGCAAGTAAATGTACGAGAGAGCCTCTACGGCCTCTTGCAGATGGTCTTTGTCCGTTAGCAGCACGGCATCGCGTTTGATGCACTCGATTGCGGCGTTGCGGACGTCCGTCAGTCCCTCCGCCGGCCATCTCACGACCGCGCGTTTCGCCTCGTCCGGATAGGCATCAAGGTAATTCTTCCAGGAGCGTCCCTCGAACTTGCGCCCCTCGCGAGGAACGGTGGGGTTGATCGTGAACCACATGTCCACCTCGACGTCCTCGTCGGAAGCTTTCGCGGCGATCTTCGGAGTTGAGGCGCAGAACACGCAGGGCGTGGCATTGTCCGTCGTGAACGTGAGTTCCGCAGCCCATTTCGCCTCCCCGAAATCGACCGAGTAAAGGTAGATGCGCCCCTGCTTGGCCAGACGATGTATCTTCTTCCAGTCAAACTTCTCCGTGGTGATTTCCACGTTCTCTCTCGACCGTGTGCCGTCCTGCGAGAAGCAGCGGTATGCCGTCACCGCCAGACCTTCCGCGTCGCCCTCCGTATACGCGAGGTCTCGGTCATGCTGGTACATCGCGTATTTCGGAATGATCATCAGATAGTACAGACCGTACTCGCGCAACACCCATACGGCACCCTTCGGGAACTCGATCTTCGCGTCGCCCTTGCCGACCTGCGGCGTCCAGAGGCGATGCGCCTTGAAGGGACCGAACAGGCAATGCCGATACCAGCCGCAGCTGTCGGCGAGCGGACGCACCCGTGCGGTCTGCACGAGCTTTTCCATCGTTCCCGCGCTTCCGTCCAACCCAAGAGCTTGTTCGCAGGCGAGCGCAAGGGAAAGGTCGGGGAGCTTCAGCACGCCGGCGTTCGCCTGCCCGTGGAAGAGGACGATTGGCGAACCCTCCATCATGCCGAGTTTCCAGGCCGCCTTTTCGACAGCCGTCCTAGCCCCCGCATCGTCGATCCGTTTGCGGGCATCCTCTTCCGAGAGGCCGTTCCGCGCCGCCACGGCTTTCGCCGCGCGCGCCATCAGCACGTCTACAAGCAAGTTCCGTTTCGCGGCGATCCGTTCCGCGCCCTTGTCGCGCGTCATCCTCACGAGGTGCGTCACGTCTGTATGCCGGATGACGCCCTCGCTCTTGAGAACCATCCGTCCCGGCAGCTGGTAGCCGCGCAGGATGCCGCCCGGCTCGTCCGCCCGCCTGTCCGGGAATGTCACCCAGAACAGGGCGGTCATCAACGCGCGGCGAAGATCCTCCGGCGGTTCGCCGTTCGTAAGGGCGCAGCCGTTCTTCAGTACGACCTCCCGCGCCACGTCCTCCGCCTTCGCCGGATCGGAGATTGCAATCGGACGATTCGCCCATTCCTTCTTCCGTTCCAGCATCACGTCGATGTTTCTGAAGCTTGTCTTGTCGACGGCGAGGTACTTTCTTTTCTGCGGATTGAAGGTCACACTGTACTGCATCGTGAGACGGTCGTTCATGTCCTCTCCGTGATCAGGCTTCATGAACACGGCGAACTCGCGCGCAAGGTGCGCGTACACCTCTTTCGGGTTCAGCTCGTTGTCCGTCACGGCATCGAACAACGGATCGGCCTCGATCCTGAAAATACACAGTTCCCTGTCTGTCACCATCCGCCGTAGAAGGGCGAGGTCGCACGTCCCCCTGCCGATACCATCCCGCTTCGTGAGCAGAAGCCGGCTGCATGCGCTCTCGCGCCCAGCCTCGTATGTGTGTTCGATCTGGTCCCACCAGCCCCAGCCGGCCTTCAGCATCACGGCGAGGTGCTTCACCCCATTGATGATCGGAAAGAACACGCGGCCGCAGCGCATGTGTTCCTCAAAGCAGCAGTTCCCGAACACCTGACATCCGAATGACAACCGGATGCGCTCTGGGCGGGATGTCGTCGTGGACAAGGTGGTCATCCACGACGAATGCGTCCGCCAGGCATTGAACCATCTCGGCTTGTCCCTCCCGTATTGCGCGTCCCACTCTCTGAGACGCCACGCCGGCGTCCTCTCCGTGTTCCGCGACATCATGGCCTCGCGCATCTCGTCCCACGTCTCCCAGCGGGCCATGTCGAGCATCGTGACCGTCCCCATGTTGCTCAAGGTCTCCCAAATGGGCGTGATCTTCACCTCGAAGCGACATTGCCGGCTCCAGAGGCCGATGGCTTCACTAGGGTCGGTGATTTCGAGAAACGGATCTGTGGCTGTTTTGGTCACGCCGAATATTATATCATGTCTGCCCGTTCATAACGAACACCTCGCCGCCTTTTTGTCCCTGCTCAACGTGGATGTCGCCGCGCTCGATGAGCGTGGCGAGGACGCGCTTCAGCTCGTCCTTCTCGATGCTGATCGACCGCAGCAGCTGCCGGTACGAGAGCCGCCCGCCACCCTTGATCGTGATTTTCTGCAACACGCGCTTCATGAGCGCGTCGAACTCGCTGTCATACACGTACAGCCCTGCCTGGTACAGCATCCGCCGCGTCGCATGGAACACCAGCGCACGCGCCCACTCTACCGCTTCCGGCGTCACCACGGGATTCAGGACGCTCTGCGAGACGGCGTACACCAGCGAATACTTCGCCACTTTCTCCGCCGCCCTCGCCCAGAGCGCGAGCGCACAGGCCGAGTTCGTCTTCTCGAACCGCTTGTAGTGTGCGTCCGCCTCGTGCCGTACCTCCTTCAGCCGCTCCCTCGCCCGGCTCTCGATCCCTACGATCCTCGGCTGCGGGAATTCGCTGAAGAGTTCGTTTTCGTGTCCGATCCGGATCAGCTGTGTGATGTCGTCAAGCACACGCTGCGGGAAGTCCTCCATGATGGGGTTGTCGTTCGCGTCGCCACGTGGCCCCGCTTCCAGCACGAGGCATCTGGCCAGCAGCCCGTTCTCCATCACCCGTTCCGAAAGCGCCTGGTACAGGAATCGCGGCACCGCCGTCCCCAGGAACGTGAGGTGCGGCTGGATGATCGTGGTCGACGCGGCGTGCTGTCCCCGTTGAAGGGCCTTCTTGCGCATGATGTGCGCAGAGGAAGATTCCGAATAGAAACGCAATAGCATCGAATTGATCATCTCCGCCCGCGTGTCCTTCATCTTCACAGTGTTGAACAACACGTCGCACTCGTCCACCTGAAAGAAGCTCGCCGGCGAAACGAGCAGGGCATCTTCCAGTCCCTCGCCCGAAGCGAAGTAATCCCCCATCTCGGACGCAAACCCCTTGAGCGCGGCGAGCGAAACGTTGACGGATCGCGGATGCTGCTTGCCCGACCCCGAGTTGGCCAGCGACAGGATGTACACGTTCGGGCGTGTTCCGAACTCGTCCGTGAATTTCCTTCCGCACAGATGCGCCAGCATGGCAAACGCCCCCGCGAACGCCAGCGCCTTGTTCGGGTACGGCGCGGTGCGCAAGGTATATCCCATCAGTTCCGAAACAAACCCCGGCACGTTGAAAAGCTCGTCTGGTATCGGCCCCGGATCGGGAAACTCAACGGTGCACTCCTCGTCCTCGCCAGATTTCCCGCTCGGTTTACTGCCCGTTTCCCCCATGATCCCCGAAAGATCCACGCCAAGGTCATCCTTTTCCACCACCCCATACCCCTGTGCCAGCAGATCCTTTGCGGCCGCCGTAAAGTCACCCCCGTGTGTAAGTATCGCGTATACCTGGAACGCATTGTACCCCTTGCCCGGCTCAAACGGGGTTGCATTCGTCGAGAAAACATAAAACACTCCGTCCTTCAACGTCGCCGAATGCCCAGCCTGCGCGTTCTTTCCGGGGCGCGTCCACAGCTCGTTTCCGTCCGGGTTCTGGCCACACATCGTCCAGCCGCACGCGGTCAGCAGAGGCCGGATGTCGCCTCGACGCGCGAAATCGTCCCCCGGTCTTTCCAGAAAGGCCCCACAGTCGCCCTGTGTCGCGTTCTTCGGGGCCGGTTGGGGTTCTGGTTCGTCCAGCTCGCGGGCGGCGGACAGGAGGGCTTGTCGCGCCTCCTGCGAAATGGTCGGGACGTGTTCAAAGTCGCCCTGTTCCAGCGTGTAGCCGGGTGTCGGTGCGCACAGGAAAAGACCGCCCTCGCCACGAGTCTCGATAAGCGTCTTGATCTTGCCTTCCCTCACGCCCCTCGCCAGTTTCAGGTTCCCCTCGATCTTCCCCCCACACCTGTACACGACATGTTTTCCACCCGAGGGAGTCGCCTCCACTACGAGCCCTGCGAGCACCGTAGTGTCGATCTTTGCACACCATGCCGGATACGCCTCCGCCCTCTGGTCGAAGTCGATGCATTCGAGATTTCCTGAAACCGAACCCGCCACGATGCACACGCCGTCGTGGGTGTTCGAGAACCACGCCTCCTCCTCCACCTCCGTGGGGAGCCGCTTCGCCCAGGTTCGCCACGCGCCGATGGCCGGCCTTTTCTTCGCCTTTGAGGCTGGAAGTGCGGAAAGCCCCGCCCGCCTGTAGCCGAGCGCGGTCTCAACGGCTATCGCCATGTCCGCCTCCCTCCACGGCCTTGCGCATCGCGCTGTTGACGGTCGCTCTCCAGGCATCGTAGCCGCTCGTCCGCGCCCGTCTCGCCAAGACGATGCAGAACACCGTGACCACCGCCCCCAGCAGGGCGGCGCAAAGAGCGACGCGCAAGCCGCGCACGATGGCCTCGTGCCGGCGCGCGAACTTCTCCTCGTACTCGAAATCGTCCTCGTCCATCTGCTTCACCTCCACCTCGCGTTCAGAACGGCAGATCGTCGAGATCGCCATCCTCGAAGTTCATGTCGTTCGGCCCGCCCTCCGGCGTGTCGCCGACAACGCTCGACACGATGTCCGCATATCGTTTCCCCTCCGTCTTGCGGATCGTGATCGACTTCGTGGTCTTCACCATCCCCCCGAAGACAGCCTCAAGGAACTCTGCTGCCGTCGCCGGAATGAACACATCCTCCGCGATCCGCCTTGCCTTGAACCACTCCACGAACTTCCGCCTCGCGTAGCCGGAGTGTTCAGGGCAAACCCACTCGCAATGGCGCTCGTTCATGCCGCACCAGTATGTCACCCGTATGGTCTTCGGGTAGTCGGGCGGCGCGCCGCGCTTCGCCCACTCGTCGTAGTCGACATGCGTCACCTCCAGCGTCTCGAACGTCGTCTCGCCGGAGATCACCCCCAGCGTCGACGCCGTCGCTTCGATCTTGACTTCTTTCTCCTTCCTCTCGAACTCAAACCCGCATTCGGGGCAGACCATCAACGGAAGCGGCATCATGGTCTGGCACTTCGGACACGCCTTCGCAAGCGGCCCGCGTTTTTCGCCCGTCTTCTCGCCCGGCGGGCGCAGGCAGTCGAGGCATCCGTGCCGCTCGATGTTGCCGCCGAAGTCGAGGATAAGGCAGTCTGTCTTTCCCGTTTCGGGCGACAGCCGCGTCCCTCTCCCGCACATCTGCATGAGCAGCCCCGGCGACATCGTCGGACGCAGCAGCGCCACGCAGTCGATGTTCGGGGCGTCGAATCCCGTCGTCAGGCACTCGACATTGCACACGAATTTCAGCGGCGGCTTCTCGTTGCCGAAGAGGTCGGCCTGCACGCTCTTGCCTTTGAACCTCTCCAATATCTCCGCTCGCTCAAAGGATGGTGTCTCCCCCGTCACGATGGCGCACTCTGTGCCGGCGAGAATTGAAATCCGCTCTGCGACCTTCTGGCAATGCGCCACGGACGAGCAGAACACGATCACGCTCTTCCTGTCCTTCGTCAGTTCCACGATCTCGCGGCAGGCCGAGGAGACGATGGCATCCTCCGTCATCGCCCGCTCTACTTCCTCTGCGACGAACTCCCCGGCGCGTACGTGAAGGGCGTCGAACTTGGCGATGTTGCGCCCAGACTTCGCCGTGAGCTTCGAGAGGAATCCTTTTTCAATCAGCTCCTTGAGGTCGATGCGGTAGCAGATCTCGTTGAGGATGTTCTCCGGACGGCAGATCATGCCTCCCTTGAGCCGGTAGGGCGTCGCCGTGCATCCCACGATCCGCATCTTCGGATTGATCTCCTTCAGCCCCGCGAGGAGTGTCCTGTACATCCCCTCGCCATCCGGCGGGATAAGGTGGCACTCGTCGATGATGCACACGTCCCGATGGCCGATCTCCTTTACCCTGCGGAAGATCGATTGGACGCCGCCCACCACCACCGGGCGGTTCGCCTCCCATCGATCCAACCCTGCCGAGCAGATGCCCACGCCGATGTCTGGCGCGACGAGCCGTATCTTCTCGGCGTTCTGTTGCAGCAGTTCTTTCGCGCCCGCGACCACGAGCGCGCGTCCATTCCACGCCTTGACCGTGTCCGAGGCAATCTGCCCCAACACCCAGCTTTTTCCTGAGCCGACGGGCATCTCCACGCACGGGTTCGTGTCCTTGTGCCGCAGATGTTCGTAAACAGCCCTTACGGCGTCCTCCTGGTAGTATCGAAGTCCCATTCTTGTTTCTTCTTTCCGATGTTCATTCTAGTTCTTCCATCCGTACCTCAACCCGCGCCTCGCCGTCGGGTTCGTTCATCACCACGTGAAGCACTTTTATCTGCGAGTCGTCGTGCATCGTGCCGGCGTGTGCAAGCGAATCGAGGAGGGATTTGAGAACATTGTCCACATCCCTGCGGCGGCGATCTTTCGGGTAGAGCAAGGCCGTGAAGGACAAGCGTCCCTCAAGCGGCCTCGCTCCACTGAGGCGTGACACGACCATCTTCCGGTACTTGCGTCCCTCTCTGCTGATCAGGACGCGAAACCCTACACTGCGATAGTAAGAATTCACGCTGGGCGGATACGGCAGAATCGTCTCGATCCGCCTCACCAAGGCGCATTCCCCGAAGCGGTCGGCTGCTTCTGTGCGCCCGTTCCGTTTGGGGCGGCGGTGTTCTGTGCGGCGGTGTTCTGTGCGGCGGTGTTCTGTGCGGCGGCATTCTTGCCGCCGTTTCCGCCGCCGTCTTTAGGCTTCCAGCCCTTGATCTCATTTGAGGGTTCGCCGTTCTGGTTCTCCCTCACGACCACCTTCGCGATGAGCGGAATGCCGTGCAGCTCCTCCTTGCTCTTGGGGCGCAACACGCCTACCGCATGGCAGATTGCCGAGAGTTCGCGCTTCGCGATCTCCACCGCAGTCGCATTGGGGTTCTTGAGGTTAAGCCGCGCCCAGAGGTTGCGCTTGTCGTAGTCGCCTCCGACCACCTGGCACTTCAGCTCAAGGAACGAGCCGGTGCCGGCCTTCGTCGGCCTCCACGTCGATTCCGTGATCACCACCTCGTACTCCCCAGGAGGGAGAGGCTCAAACGTCCCCGCCGGCTCAATGCCGGTCGCGTCGAAAAATACATCGTCCATTTCAGTTTTCCTTTCTCGTTATGCGTTTTCAGTTTCATTGGGAGCGGCTTGCCCGTTCGCGGGCGGCTCGCTCGTTGCACTGGAAGGGTGAGCCTCGCCAGCGTTGCCATTCATCTTCGTGATGGCTTCCCAAATCACATCCCATGTGAAGGGATGCGGCCCCGGCGCAATGCCATAGCGATTCTTCGCGAGGCGGTGGATCGTTCCTACCGCGTACATCTCACGCTCGCCGCCGTTCTTGCCCACGATCATGCGGTTGCCGTTGGCGTCCTCGATGGTGCGGAAGTCGGCAGAGATCACGATATCGTTCCACTCCGCCACCCAGTCGCAGATGCCCGCGATCAGGCGCGGCGCGAGGCGACGGTCGGATGTCCCGTCCGCGCGCTTGATATTCTCCACATGATCGTGCGCAATCTGCACGATGGCCATGCTGCGCTTGCTGCGGATCTCGTCGAAGAGGCCGTACACGTCTTTGCGCAGCTGCGTGAGCGCGGCCGACTGCCCCCGGTTGTACCCGCCGTAGGCGGTTTCGAGGAACTTCACGCCCGCCGCCTTGCACACGCCGTCCGTGACGAGGTTCTGCAACGCGGTGAGCGAGTCGATCACGAGCGTCTTGTAGCCGTGCGGTTCGTCGCGCACCGCCTTGAGGCATTCGACGAACTTCGCATAGTCCGTCACGTGGTCGAACCTGTCGCACTCGATCTGGTCGAGGCCGTCCTCCGTGGGGATGAATATCGGGCTTGGCGCTTGCGCGGCCCAGCTCGATTTGCCGACACCCGCCGGCCCGTACACGAGGATGCGCGGCGGTCGTGGCCGCGCTCCTTTCGTTATCTTTTCCATGAGTCCCATGGTTTCTTTTCCTTTCGGTTTTCTGTTTTTTCTGAGCGGCACCCCGCCGCCCAAATTCCGTTCTGTGCGGTGGCATTCTGCCGCCCTGCTCTCGTTCTGTGTGGCGGCATTCTTGACGCCCCAATTCCAGTCCCTTGGTAGCCAATCCTAGATTTGATGGCCGAACTCTCCAGATTTGATGGCCGAACTGTGTTCGGCCTATATCCTCGTCAGCGGCCTCGTCTCCTGGAATCGCGTCTCCCACACGTCCCTCTCGCGGCAGTCGATCAGCTCGCGTATCGCGCTCGCGTTCTCGGCCTCCGCCTGGTCCAGCACGTCCTCGGCGTAGCGAAATACACACGCCCTGTAGGGCTCGTGCTTTTCCACGGCGATGATGTACACCGGGTATCTCGTCCCGCTCACGATCTCCAGAGCCTTGCGGTAGAAGGCCATCTGGTAGGCGTACTGAAACTTCCGCGCCTCGCTCTCGAACCATTCGAGATCGTCGCCCGTCGTCTTGAGGTCGACGATCCCGTAGTCCGGCGTGAACCAGTCGAGCCGCGCCTGCGCAGGCGTTCCGAAGAAGTCCTCGACGCGGATCGTGCCCTCGGCAACTCCGTTTTCGAGGAGCTTCTTTGCCTCCGGGTGGTTCCACACGTTCTCCGCCATCTTCTCGATGGCCTCGAACTCTCGGCACGAAACCACCTCCTTCGTCTGCGTGGCCATGAAGTCGATGAACTTCTGGCTCGTCCGGCCGAAGGGCTGTCCCGTCTTCGGGTTCACAGGCCCGTCCGTCACGACGAACTCGCGGTTCCACACGTCAGAGTCCTCCAACGTGAAGCAATGCGCCGCCCGCCCGAACGCGAGGGCTTGGGTTTCCGGCTTTCGCATCTTCCCCGTCATGGTGAGATGGTAGCTGCGCGGGCACTTTCGGAACAGCGCCAGGTTGTGTGAAGAAAGATAGCGGCCCGACGCGGAATCCGCGTGATACTCGCTCGCCTTCACATCCAGCAAGAATGGATATTTCATGTTGTCGTTTTCCTTCCACTCGGCGGTTCGGAACCATCCTCCCCGCCGGTGCCATACCTCTTTACCGCGAGCCGGAAAAATCTACGGGGGTATCTTTGTAAAACTCGCGCACGAACTTCCTGACCCTCGGCCACAGAACCACCCAGAGGCGGCGCGGCTTGACGCCCACCATCCCTGCGATCTCCTGCATCTTGTGCCCCTGATAGCGGAGGACGAGGATCTCCGCAAGCTGCGGATCGTGTTTCTCCAGCGCGGCAAACATCTCGCGCAGATCGAAAGCTTCCGCGAGGCGTCCGGCATTTGCGCGCGTGTCTTCGAGAAGTTCGAGGAACGTCATCGAGCCGCTGCTCGTTTCGATGTCGAACTCCCGCACACAGACATTGAGCGAGAGCGTGTTCCGCCTTTTCTTCTCCTTGTTCCAGGTGTTGCGCATGTAGTTCTTCGCCGCCCAGTCGATGGCATGGCTTGCGAACGAGTCGTATGTGCAGCCCTTGTCGCTCCTGAATTTCTTCCACGACTTGACGGCTGCGGTGATCAGTTCCCCGATGATGTCCTCGCGTCGGATTTCCCTGTCGACCTCGTTTGCGTCGCGGTACGACAGCTGGATGACGCTCGCGTGGATTTGGATTTTCTCCCAGACCTTGGGTGTGATCGGCGACTCCGGTCGCGGGTGGATCGTTACTTCTTTCTTTTGCATTTCGCAGTTTCCTTTTTGCCGCCGCCACGCACCATGCGAAGCGGCCCGGAAACGGCGAAATGGCCTTTGACAACTGTGACATTTTCGATGTCAATTTTTCCCCATGTCTACTCACTCGCTGTTTTAAGCCCCCTTGGGACACACCCCAGCCTCAAGACTTGACATTTCTGACATTGACAAACCCCCTGCCGGTTTTGTCAATATCTGTTTTCATTTGTCAATATCGCCGACGAGGGATCTGGCGGTTCTGAAACGGCACACGGAACCGTGGGCAACTTGGTATCTCTTGCGACTTGCAACGGGGTAATACGGAAAATACACTTCGTACTCATCCGTACCGAATAATATTTTTCTTTCCGCCCCTCTTTACAGCCCAGATAAGGTTGTGATATACTACCCTCCGTTCACAACCGATAGGAAACGTATAGATGAATTTTGGAGCCACATTGACCCGCCTTGATGCCGCCCGTCTCCAGCAGACGGCAAAGGCCACGATCCAAGGTAACGGTCGGTTATCGTTCAGCGTTGAGGCCGGTCGCCTCATGAATCTCACCGATGATGCCAGCCTCATCATCTTCTCTGCCGAGAACGGTGATCTTGGCGCGACGGTCAGCACCAAGGGTGACCCGCAGGCGTTCGAGCTGAAGAAGGCTGGCGCTTATTACTACATCAGTTTCAAGAATTATCTTCAAGAGATGGGGATCAATTACAAGAGCCAGCGCATCCTCTACGATATCACGCAGCTCAACGAGCAGCTGGAAGGGCGCACGCTTTTCCGCTTTGCCCGTCGTGTTCTCCCCAGGGAGGCGAGCAATCTTCCTCTCACGAACGGCACCGTGCCGGAGGTCTCAGAGAGCGATTTCGAGGAACCGGCCGACAACCCGCCGGATGATTTCGGTGAGGATGGCGGGGTTCCACCGCCGGCCCAGGAGCAGGTTTCGCCCGTTCCAGTCCCAGTGCCAATGCCGCCGATTGTCGAGGATCCCGCCAAGAAGGTTCCCGTGCCATCCTCCGCGCCGCCATCCATCGGCACGAGCGTCCCGCCAGTCCTGTGCGGCGATAATTCCGCCGCAGGCAATCCGACGGTCCCGTCCGGTAGCGTTCTTGCCACCGAAAAATCATCCTCCATCGAGAATTCCAATGTACGCTAAATATCCAAGGGGCTTTTCGTATGTTCAACAGTATTGGCACTTACCTTGCCAGAAAGGTTCACCACCACCCGGCTGACGACCTCACTGAGGTCGTTCCCGTCGGTAGTCCGCTTCTCTCCGAGGGGATCTTCGTCGAAGATTATAACCATCCTGAAACCCTCGTCGTGTGTCCCTCATGCGGAGGGGTTTCTTGTTATGGCGAAAAGTGCGATGGCTGCGGCGCGCCGATCCCGTCGACCGTCGAGCAGTGGGAAAGCTCGTGTTTTTCCCACGTCGGCCTTGAGAAGTTCATCGGCCGGTTCTTCGGTTGCGGGCGCGGCATCGTCCACTCCGGCAATGTGTGCTGCTACGGCACCATCCGTCACCGCCAGTTCTTCTATTGCCCCAACCCCAAGCCCAACTTCTTCTCCATGCACGGCGAAGATGCGTCCATCATCTTCGGCAGCAACGAGGCCACTCAGCCCGCCGGCTGGAGTGGAAGGGCGGTTCTGTTGAGCGAGCTGTTCTCCGTCGACGAGGCGAACCACAAGATCGTCGCCCAGCCCGGCCCGCTCAACCACCTTTTCCCAGAGAAGGCGAAGCAGCCGCGCTTCACACGGATTCGGATGAACAAGCGGCGCAACGAGTGGCTCCAGTATCTGCTGAACTACATCTCCGGCATCCAGCAGACCGACCAGTCCAAGCGCAAGCGCAAGTACAAGCGTCCGGGGTTCAAGCAGATTCGCGACTGGTTCGTCGCCAACATCGCCGGCGCGTCGACAAGCCCGCGCACCTACCGCCGCGACATCGAGGGCATGACCTCCTTCGACGACGAACACGACGCCTACGACAAGCGCGACCACCTCGTGAACTTCATCTGGTCACACATCGAGGATCCGGATTTCCTCTTCGCCCCCAAGGCCACCGAGGTGATCCTCCGCGAACTCGCCAAGATCAACGCCGACGGCACCATCGATTCGGAAGCCTTCTGCTCCGGCCGCACACCTGCCTGGGAGGGTGATTCCACCCGCACCCTGCGCTCCGCCCCCACCCTCGATATCGACAAGGATCTCCGCACTCTCTGAAAGGCTCCCCCTTAAGCGTTTTGCCCCTAAAAAAGAAAGGCCCTACCAATGAAATCCCCCCACCTCAAATCCATCCTCGCAGCCACCACTTTCGGCATCGCACTCATGATTTCACAATCGTCACATGGCGCAGGTAAAACTTTGCCATCCTTTGTGGAACAGGCAAGAATTCTTGAGCGGTCATGTGCATTTGTTATCCATACCAACGGCAATCCCATTGGAACCGGTTTTTTCGTGGCGCAACACATACCGGAACCAGGCATCTTTTTTGTTACGGCGCGCCATGTGCTAGAGGCCCCTGGCCTTTTTGCAGCTAAACACGCAGTCCTCAAACTACGCATCAATTCTGTCGATGGTAAGACTGGCGAAACGACCTCAAATCTGCTCGCGCTTGATGGTGATCGTCCGTGGTTAGAACATAAGAATGACGCTGTAGACATCGCCGTAGTGCCGATACTTGCAGCCCGACAAGAACGAGAGGGGCAACAAATGGGGTTAATGAGCATCTCGTATGTTAATCGGCCGATTAAACCGATCATCATCGATAATATGAGAATACTTACATTAGCGTTCCCTCGTGACGACAAGGTGAACTTTGCCAATGCGCCTTTTCGGAAGCGTTTTGGAATCGATGTTGGTTCCCCCATACTCACGATGGGTCTGGTTCCTATGATCGAGGTAGCAAACCCCAAAGGCAATCTGCCAAATTTGATCATGCAAAAGCGAGGCTATATTGGTGCGATGCCCAAAGTGCCAATGTTCATTGGGTATTTGCCGAATCACCGTGGTTATGCCAAGTCTATATTCCTCGATTGCCAAGTAGTACATGGCAATAGCGGCAGTCCTGTATTCGTGCAAACCCCATCAACGACCAATCAAATGTCGAATTCATACCATCTGCTTGGGATTGTTAGTGCGATTACGCCAGACGGTACGTTGCCACCACCGACGGGCCAAGGAACTGACATTTCTGCCATTGTCCCTGTCGATTACCTGTGTGACATTCTCGAATCACCCGAAACAGAGGCTCTGCAACGGGAACTGCATCGGTGTTTTAGAAAGAAGGTAGAGTACCACAAGGAAAGAGAGATCATCCTTAAACAATGTCGAGAGATCCAGGCAAGCACTAGTCATGTTACAAACGAGGAGGAGGTTGTGGTTTTGCGCGGAAAGGTCAATCAACTGGCAGAGCGTTCAAAGAGGCTGTTGGAGTTAGAAAAGGATGCCAATCGCAATCTTTTCAAGCGGTACAGAACCGATGATTGGGACGAGCCTCGCGACGGTCTTAAGCCGAAGCCGTACTTCAACTACTGGTGAATTATTCATCGTGTCCTGTCCGAGTTTTGTAGGGCGCGCCCCGTCGCGCCCACCCCTAAGAGTCTTGCCCCTAAGCGTCTTTCAGCCCCTCCCCTGCCCTCCCCTGCCCCTCCCGCCCCGCCCACAAACTTTTTTTCTTTTACCCCCTTGTGCACGCAAACCGAGTGTGATAAACTTCGTGCCGTTCCGCTTACAGGAAGTTGGCGATGCGGTTTCTTTCGAGTGAAGGAGATTGGCGGCCAATGGAATGACGGCGATCCTCGATACTCGTGTGTTGAGGAGCTTGAACAACATCAAAGAACAGGAGAGTCATGCAATGGCTAATGCGATGAACGTTGCGGCGAGAGCCGTGAGATCCCCGGCGGAAGCCGAGGCGGCTGCCCGTGAATGGGTAGCCCAAAATCCCATTGAGGCGCAAGCGGCACACGATGATCTGTACCGCATCTTGTCCGAGGCCCCGATCCACGCAGCTCTGCTTGGCGAATTTGGCGCAAGGCATAATCTCCCCAAGCCCGTCTCCGGCTTCGTAAGGCTTTACAGAAGCGAGTTTCACTTTATTCCTTCGGGGAAGAGTCGAACGGGGAGTCCCGCCATCTGCCTTTTCGGCAAAGAAAATGACTATGTCTACTGGACGATGTTCCGTCGCAAGGGGCTTGAGGCCTCCGCCGACCAGCCCATCTTCAACCCCTGGGCCGTCCTCGGCATCAGCAACGCCACCGCCCCGTTCGGCGAGAATCGCATCCGCGTATTCGAGGCGTTCTTGTGGGCGCACTACGGCATCTCGACACTCAAGGACATGGCTACCGTCTGCGCTGATTTCAGGCGCGAAAGCGGCGTCCCGTTCGCCTCGTTCTTTAATGGTCTCCGCCCTGCGGAGTTCCAGAAGACCCCACTCGCCTCGGAGCGTTTCACGTGGTCGTGGTCAACCGACAATCCTCCTTGCCTGTCGTGTGCGGTCAAGTCCCGCTATGCCCTTGACATTAGGCAGCCATCTGTCGTCCCGAACGGCCTGCATGTCGCCGCCCTCACCAAGGAGGCCGCAAAAAAGCTTCCGGAGGATATCGACTTCGCCCGCATCGCCATGAAGTTCAACATCACTGAAACCGCCGCGCTGGCCGCTTACATTCCCGCGCTGCGCTCGGCGGTGCAGTTTGCGATGCTCAACAAATCTGCCGGCTATGCTGCCGCGCAGTTCTCTTCCACCCCAAATCAGAAAGGAGGTTCATCGCTTGCGCAACTTTACAGACAAGCGCAAACCGTAGCCAGCGCGGTAGAGGCCCTGATGGCTGAGATCAAGAGGCTTGATCCCACCGTCGGTTAACAAAAAACAGTTATCGTTTCGGTCGGACGAGTTCTTAGGAGAAAGACCGTCCACCATTTCATTCGGTGCTAGAAAATGGCACCAAGGAGGTTCAATGCAAGACGAAAGAACTGGAACGGAGATGCACGATCTCCGAAAAGTGGATCCCGATACCGGCCGCCAATCAAACGTGGTGATGCAGCCGGTCAAGAAGACTGCGGACAGCAAAGCTTACCGCTTCCTGTTCCTCAGTAGGTATGACAAGAGGCACGAAGACATCGTTGCCAAGATTCAGATCCAAGCCCCAGACGGCCGCATGTTCTGCGAGCGCGATTACCATCAGCGTGACCGCCGCTTTGCCGAACCAGTGGCGAGGGTCTTGGCAGATACGCTAAGCATCATGAAGTTGGCGGGGGCGCAGAACCTCGACCACCTCATGTCCGGAAAGGAAGCGTTCACCCTGCTCATGGAACTGCCCATAAAGCGGTTGCGCGAGATCGGATGGACGTTTCGTCAGCTCCCAGAACCCGGTGCAATCTTCGTCAGAGAGGATGTAGCCCGCAAGGCTCGCCTCGCTGGTCTGTTGCTCGACGGGTCGAACATAGTCCGTAATGGTCGCCTCGGTGCAAATGGCGTTCGCGCGCTAAAGGCGTTGCTCGACAAACTCGACAACGACGGCACTTGGTGGCACCTGTACTTCGACAACTCGATACGCTGGTGGTTCCATGATACGCAGAACGCCGAAGGGCTGTCTCTGCTCGACTGGCTCTACAGCGAACGACGCAGGTCTGTCACGACCGCCAGGAATGGGCGTTCGGCAGACGAGATGATACTCCGCTGGGCATACAAGCAGGGGCGCCACATCGTGAGCCGCGATGGCTTTCAGGACGATCCCGCCTGCGTTTGGCTCCAGGAATCGGCAAAGGCGCAGTATCCGCGCCTGCACAAGTATTACTCGCACGATAACGTGATCGAGATTCCGAACCTCGGAATCGAGGCCACGTTCAACATGGTTGCATAAAAAACACCGCCCGGCTGCGGATGTACCATTCGTGGCCGGGCTACAACAGAAAGGAATCCAAAGATGTA
>Ga0265298_10001182_pt1 | contig 38502 bp, 44 predicted proteins | sample AusTroGonzalo_MG_3_FD_193486 | JGI IMG/M metagenome (GOLD analysis project Ga0265298, IMG submission 193486) | Bovine rumen microbial communities from tropical cattle in Woodstock, Queensland, Australia - Gonzalo_01 | ecosystem: Host-associated > Mammals > Digestive system > Stomach > Rumen ...
ACTGCGAGATCCAGATCTATTCCGGAGATGACAGGGATGTACTTGTCACAACGGCACAGTTTAACTTTGACGGACGGAAGGGGATCGCAAACGCGGACACAATCACAAGGGATCCGTCGTATCCGCTGCTGGTTTCCCTGATCGCGCAGGTCCGGTCTCTGATCGGTCATGTGGGCGATATGACCAGAGCGGAGTATGATCCGGTCGAAGCGGTACGGCTTGCCGGAGGAATTCCTGATTATGTAGACGGCGAGCTGGCAGATTTTGCGGATACATACTTTCCGCTGAGTGTAGCCAATGGAGGAACGGGAGCTGACAATGCGGCAGACGCGAGGACAAACCTTGCTGCAGGGCAGGATCCAATCCTGTTCAGCACGACGCTTTCAAATCTTCCGGCATCGTTCATCAAGAGCGGAGTGACTTCGACGATGAGGGTCATAGGGTATGAGATTGGCACACCGTCAGCTCTGACATCCGCTCTGACCTGGAACACCTTTGACGGGAGCATTACCTTCAACGGCAGCCTCGCAACGGGGCAATCGACATCTATCAAGCTATACCTGAGTGAAACCAGGTAGGAAGGAGAATCACAATGGCAACTTTTATCGTAGTCAGGATCTATTGGAACGCATCCGGAACGCGGTCAAATTCGTGCGAGGAATTTGATACGTTCGATCTTGCGAAGAAACGGGCGTACACGATCCTCGGATCCGACATCGGCAAAGACAGCGTCCAGTATGAGATCGTTTCGATCCTTAACGGGGCAGGGTTGCAGATGTTCCTTGAAACGGTAGACAACCGCGTGGAGGAATAATATATGAAGAAACAGCTTAACAATCTGTTCATAAATGGGGGGGGTATTTCCTCTCCGATCAAAGCCGAAAGGAGGAGCGTACTGGGTTCTAAATGCTCCTCCAACACCTCCGAAAGGGGGTCAGAGGCGGTCTGTGTAAGCGGACTATGGCTGAGTGATGCGGAGGTGATCCGCATTGGCTAGCGGTAGCATACCGATCCTTCTGACAAAACCAACGCTGTCATTACACGCCAATCTGTCTGGTGATATTCGCTGTGTCTATATTGGCGGTGGTGCATATATCCTTATCGGGAATTTAACTGTTTCCGCAGATATTGCATCGTATACCAATCTGGTGACTGGGTTGCCGTTTGGAGCAGATTCGTTTGTTACTCCTGTGGCAACATACATCAGCGGAACAAGTTACGACGGTCGTATCAATGACTGCTTGTATGTGCAAACCGGACAGATCAAGGCAAGAATCGCATTAACAGCAGGACAGACGATTCGGTTCTTTGCAGTAATGGCATCAGGTTCATTTAAGAGTTAACGAGGGATCCACACTCAGCCGCCGAGTTTCGGAATGGCATCAGGAACGATACTTTGCAACAACTTTATAATCAAAGATTATTCATTTACATATAGCATACCGTATAACAGCGCACTAGCAATATCAGCATCTGATTTTAATATCAATGCTATATCTGGGTATGAACCGATTGCGATCATATCTGTAACAACTGGCGACGATTCTGCACTGATACGGTCTTATTTCCCACGTATTTCGGGTAATGTATTGTGGCTTCGGAATGTATCATCGGCTGCAATCAATGACAAAAGTGCTGTGATTAGAATACTCTTTGCACCATCGAAATTTGTTGCATCGTAACCAGTACCAAATGGTACATGGCAAGCGGAACAATACCAGTCAATACCAATACTGACGAAACGAGAACACTGCATAGCGTTACCGGGTCAGCAGATACAACTATCCTCGGTGGTGGGTATATAAAAATCGGTCTGGTGGTTATAGTTAGTGTGAAATTCACTACGACGGAATCGCACACGTCGAACACAAATGCACCTATTCAAGGGTTGCCGAAAACAGCAAGCAACGATATTCCATTGGTTCTAACAGTATCTGGCGGTGTGGCAAAAAGTTGCCGTGTGTATAACACATATGCTTTCCCAAACGAAACTATAGCGGCTGGAACGTATACGCTATCAGGAGCATACATTAGTGCAACATAACGAGGTTACATCATGAGCATCAAGGTCGCAGAGGCTATCGGATCAGAAACCGGCGGTAAAGACGGAGTGCCTGGGGATCAGACAGGCAACGAAATTCTGATCCGGACATTCAAGAAACGAAGCTACAACTTCTCACAAGTTCTACGATGTACAAACCGGACAATGGCAGAACAGGCCGCGTCGTATGCGAAACGAATAGCGGAGTGCAGCCAATTCGGTTACAGCCAGGAACACAGATGGGACGGAGCGAAGCAGATCGAGCGCGTAGGCGCTGACAATCTGGAACACGCAGGGGCAGGAGATTTTGACTGCTCCTCGTTGGTTTTGGAGTGCTATCGACTCGCAGGTCTTCCGATCAAGATGACGGGATATACCGGGAACATGGGGAAGATCCTCCTTGGAACCGGACAATTCCGCGAGGCAAACGAAGTGTTGACGGACATTGAGTACGCTCAGATCGGAGATGTGTTCATAGCGCCGTCGATCCATACGCTGATCGTTATCACGGACGGATCGAAAGCGGAACACGACGAGGACATTCAACCGGATCCGATGCGGTACGTTCTGATCAAGGGCGACAACGTATGGGTCCGCGAAGGTCCTGGAACAACAGCGCCGAAGATGTTCGTAGCGCACAAAGGGGCAAAGCATCCCTACATTGAAACAGATCCAGCTACCGGCTGGTACTGGATCAGTACACCGATGGGAACCGGCTGCATAACCGGCAAAACAAAATATACGGAGGTCATATAACATGGACAAAACTCAGAACAGATTTAAATCAGTTGTAACCTGGGCGAGCATTATCGCTCTGATCCTTAACTGCCTTGTACAGTTTGGAGTGCTTCTGCCGGAGCAGAGCAACGCCATCAGCGGAGCAATCAGCGGAATACTCAATGCGCTGGTCATCTTCGGTATCCTTAACAATCCAACAAATCCGATAGAGTTCTGAACGGGAGGCGGTCACATTGGATAGTGATCTCTTGATAACATTAGCTTGCGCGATCATAGGGTCCGGAGCGCTTCAAGCGCTTGTATCGGAATGGATCCGGAAGAGCCAGGAGAAGAAGGCGAAACCGACAGCTCTCGAAACGGCAGTCAAACTGCTGCTTCAGGACCGGCTCTCGTTCCTCATGACGCGCGACATCCAGGCCGGACAGACAACGCCGCGGATGCGGTCCTTCATCAGTAAAGGGATGGAGGCATACAAGGGGATCGAAGGCAACGGAGATATGAAAGCATTGTATGCGGACTATCAGAGAATCCCTGTAAAGTATGCATAAACGGCTCTGAAAAATGAATCCAAACACATGATTTCATGTAACATTCATGTAACAGACGCTTTCGCCTGAGCGAAAAAACGTTCGTTTAAACGAAAATTTCTTCGTTTAAACGTTGCATTTTGACCAGTAAACATAAGGAAAACCCCACATTTAGTGGGGTTTTTTAACTTTGGTGCGGCAGATGGGACTTGAAAACGTAAGCGATCCAGTAACCACGGGCGTTTCAAGAATTTCATGTAACAGCCATGTAACAACTGCCGTACTTGTCCTTGAATCAGACTGATACATTATACACTATCAACAAGCTGCTGAAAATATGCATCAATCTTGTTTGTCGATTCATCCATATCGGACGTAAAGGTGTGCTGGTATACGCTCTTCATGATATGAGGAGTGGACCAGCCGCCTTTTTCCATGAGCAGCTTTTCCGGAATCTGGAGCCGGACACCGACAGAGGCGAATTCGTGCCGGAGGTCGTGGAATGTGATACCTTCGATACCGGCCTCTTTCATGACGCGTCTGAACCGGTCGTGAATGGCCTGTCCGGATCTTGTTTCGATATAGCCTTCGCCATTCTTCCAGGCGTCCGTCTTTTCGATCAGCTTCATGATGTACGGAGGGATTCGGTTCTTCCTGTTCCGATCGTAGGCCTTCGCAGCAGCCTTGCTGACAGGGAGGCCGTTGATCTGCACGATTGACTCTTCGATGTACAGGACCCCGTCACGGATCGAGCTGACCTTGATCCCTCGGATCTCGGACACGGTGAGCGACATCCACATAGCCAGGAGCGCCGGGAGTTCAATATCCTTGCCCTTGATGGCGGCAATCACTTCTGCCGGTTCCGGTAATTGCTTGTAGGTTTTGACCTTCTTCGGAAGTGTTACGTCCGGATGAAAGTCAGGGCGTTCTTTCCTGAGCGCGGCAGAGATCAGGCCGTATGCGTTGATAACCGATTTTGAAGAGATCTTCTTTTTCTTCCTCGTTTCTATTCCGCACTCGGCATTGACCGCGTCCTGGAGGATCGCGTTCGTGATGGTTCCGACCGGAAGTGTTTGCAGGTTCTGGAATCGTTCCTTCTGATAGCGCTCATAGCCTTGTATGGTCGCAGGACTGAGAAGGTTGCGCTTACTGTTTATATAATTCGTGATTGCCGTTTCCAGCAATATGCCGCTTTTCTTTTCACGATCAACCGCGTACTTAGCGGTATACGCCATCCGCTCCACTTCCGTCTTTGACGGGGAAGTGAATGAATGGATCTTCCCGTTGATCCTTGTCTTTATGTTGTAATTCCCTGAAGGGAGCTGATTGATCTTCATTCTCCAGCGGCCTTCTTCGCCCGTCGTTCACATACAAGCAGCGGTTTTCCGTTGCGGAAATCGTCGTTCTCGATATGGTTCATTTCATGGTCGTATGCCTTGCGCTGTCCGTTGTATCCGTACTTCGCGTTGACATACAGGTTGTAGTCGCCGTTTTCATCCTCCTGGACTGATGCACCCACGCTACAAGTATCAAAGTCTACAAGTCTAACAATCACCATCAGTCATCCTCTCCTCTAAATGCTTTAATCATCGCGGCTACTTTCCGCATATCCTCCTCAGTACAGTTTTTTGTGGCATCAAACAGCAAACGCATCCCTGGACGGTTACGCAGCTCTTCAGCAAGCTTCAGCGTTTCGTCCTCAGGCTCCGGTTTTGAATCGACATCCCAGCCAAGCAACTGTGACGGGGTAACATTAAGAAACTCTGCCATAGCCTTTGTCTTGTCCATAGGAATGTTCGTGACGATATTCATTTCATACTTATGAATCGTCTGCTTTGTTGTACCGATAACATTTGCCAGCTCTTCCTGGGTAACGCCAGCATCAGTACGGGCCTTCTTGATCCAATCACCTTGCGTCATTTTGTTACACCTCTCTATGCAATATTTTACACAGTAACTTGATAAGATGCAAGATTTTATGAAAAAGATGAAAAAAGTTGCTTGACAGGTTACGAGGCCAATGTTAAGATGGTAGCGTGATAAGTTACTTGAAGGGAGGTGCTAAGATGAATCGAAATAAGTTGAAGGGCCGAATCCTTGAGATGGGATATACGCAGACATCTTTGTCGGAAAAGATCGGTATGCCGTATCGTACATTTCTCTGGAAGATGAAGCGAGGCAAATTCGGAACGGACGAGATAAAGGCCATCATGAAAGTGCTGGCAATCGAAGATCCGGTTCCGTATTTTTTTGCCTAAAAAGTAACGCGGCAAGTTACCGGAGGAAAGTGATGAAAACGATAGGACAGGAGATTTTCGAGAACATTCTCGCGGAGGCCGGTCGCCGGATGATCAGCAGAGCGGAATTGCAGAACGCAATGGGAATCGGAGGCACGGCGTTCAACGAGAGGAAACGGGATCCGGGGATGATGCGGATCAGCGAGATAGAAGGGGCAGCGAGGCTCTTTCACATGAAAGCAAAGGATCTGGTTGAAAGGGGGTAACGAAGGAAAGTGAAGGTGCTGGTAGCGTGTGAAGAATCGCAGACCGTTTGCAAGGCGTTCCGCGCCAGGGGGCATGAGGCGTATTCGTGCGACATCCTTGACTGCACAGGCGGTCACCCTGAATGGCATATCAAGCAGGACGTTCTTCCACTTTTAGATGGAAACTGCAATTTCTCAACTGTGGGGGGGGGGTGGATGTAACGATTGACGGACCGTGGGATCTGATCATAGCGCATCCTCCTTGCACATATCTAACGACAGCGGCAACGCAATGTCATTCGACAAAGGTGTACACGAAGGAACAGATCGCAAAGCGAACGCTAGATCGGATCGATGCAATGAGATTCTTCATGAGATTCATCATGGCAGATTGTGAGCGAATTGCGGTGGAGAATCCGACGGGAGTCATGAATACCTGTTTTCGCAGACCGGACCAATTCATTCAACCGTATTGGTTTGCAGAGTCAGAGAAGGATACCGCGAATTACGCAACGAAGAAAACCGGCTTGTGGCTGAAGGGCCTCCAGGATCTGCACTACGAATGTGATCTTCCAAATCCAATGGACAACGCTCCGAGATGGGGAAACGGGAAAAAGAAAAACTGGACCGAGAGCAATCACGGAGGAACGAACAGAAGCAAGACATTCCCTGGTGTAGCAAAAGCAATGGCTGAGCAATGGGGATGACAAAGAACGAAGGAGGTAAGTGATGTCAAAAGAACAAGGTTGGCTGTGCCTGGAATGCAGAAAGACCTTCGATTCACCCGTGGACTACGGTAGCAAGACCTACTGGGATCCGCCGGAATGGGGATGCCCGTACTGCAAGGATGAAGAGATTGTCGAAGGTTATTTCAACTGCGAGGAATGCGACGGAGATTTCGAGAAGGAGGAGATGGAAACAGAGTGGTGCTGCAAGGAATGCGCTGACAAGGCAATGAAGGCGCTGGGCGAATGCCTGGACGGGAAACCGATCACGGACAAGGTAATGATTCAGAGGATCAAGGACTTAGTAAAGGAGTGGCGTGATGAACATTAACGAAAAGCTGTATGCAGCAGGGATCGCGGTGATCTTCATCGCGGTGGTAGTCGGGGGAACATTCGTCTGGGCGGCAATGTCGATCTGGCTGAAGAACCGGAGAGAACAAAGACGCTGGGATGGTTACCAGAGGGAGAAGGACAGAGAGGACCGGCTGGAGAAGCAGAGGAACGAATGGATCGGGATCATCAAGGACCAGAACGAACGGTACGCGAAGATGGTCGAAGAAGTGGCTCAGATCTCTGCTGAATGGGCGAAGACACAGAACAACTACGAACGAGCAAAGCAGATCATGCAGAAAGTAAATCTTGAAGGATTGGAGATTAAGTAATGGAACAGATAAAAGAAAATGCTCTGCCTGAAGCTGGCACTTCAGAACAGAGCGAGCAGGTTAAACCTCTCTACACGGATCTTAGCATTTCCGCTCGGATCATGCAAGTGTTGATCCCAACGCTGGAGATCATGCGGATCCTCGGCAACGGTGACAGGTTGATCACTTTTTACGCCAACACGAACGCAGTCACCGTTTATGAGATGAAGCATGACAAGGAAACTGGCAGGACGGAATACGTTCACGAGTGGGTCAACGTCTATATCGACAACAACCTGTTCAAGCATGACAAGGTCGTACAAGAGCTGGACTGCGCGATTGATACCATGACGGATCTGTTGGGATCCATCAGGAAGGAGATTGAGGATGGCAAGGAGTGAGAATCCGGTCGTATCGGCGGTCCGCGAAGTGTTCCCTGGATTCGATCTCAGCCTGTGGAGCAAGTCGCAGTATCCGGACCGGTACGGCATCAAACTGGTTCCTCGCGCGCAGCTCATTGCAGACAAGGCTCAAAAACGTCCTGTGAAGAAAGATGGTCATAAAGGACACACAATATCGTGGCGCGCGGAAAAACCGCTTCTGGACCGTTTGCAAACGGCGAAACAGACGCTTGGGATCATCACGACGCAGGAGTTCATTACGGTAGCGATTTTACATTTACTGAAAGAAATGGAGGAGGAATAAACAATGGCACTCGGAGTATTGATTATCGGAAAGAGCGGATCCGGGAAGTCTACTTCCCTTCGCAACTTCAAGGACGATGAAGTGGGAGTTATCAGCGCGACGAACAAGCCGCTGCCGTTTCGGAACAATCTGAAGCGGACGTTCACGACTGACATCGACAAGATCTGCAAGATCCTTGTCAATCCGGAAGTGAAGGCAAAGAGCATCGTCATTGACGACGCAGGGTATCTGATCACGGACAAGTTCATGAAAGGACATTCCCTGACGGGGAAGGGCAACGCGGTGTTCGAGCTGTACAACGATCTGGCAGACAGTTTTTACCGTCTGATCCGGACGATAGACGCGGCTCCGGCAGACAAGATCGTGTACGTCGTCATGCATGAGGACAAGAACGATTTCGGAGATATATCCGTCAAGACAATCGGAAGGCTGCTCTCTGAAAAGGTGGACATCCCTGGCCTGTTCACGATCTGCCTCCGGTGCGTGGCGAAAGAGGACGGGAAACACGCGTTCCTCACGCAGTCGTCCGGATACGACGTAGCGAAAACGCCGATGGGGATGTTTGACACGAAGGAGATCGACAACGATCTGAAGATGGTTGATGACACGATCCGGGAATATTACGGGATGAACGAAATGAAATCTGATGAAGCGGAGGAAAAAGAAAATGCTTAAACCGATCAACTGGGGGAACGTACAGCCTATGAAGGGTGGAGAAGGATTTCCGAAACTTCCTGCCGGTGGGTATGTGTGCAGGATCACGAACGTAGTGGACGTGCCGGACAAGGAATATCTGATCATCGACATGGACATAGCGGAAGGACAGTTCAAGGAGTATTTCGAGAACCGGTACGTCCGGTTTGGCGGCAACTGGGGATGCAAGAAGTATCAGTCGTACAAGGAGAAGGCGCTGCCGTTGTTCAAGGGATTCACGACAAGCGTGGAGGAAAGCAACGACAGGTACATTTGGGATTTTGACGAAACGAAGCTGAAAGGAAAGATGGTCGGCGTGATATTCGGTGAGGAGGAATATCTCACGGCGAACGACGAGATCAAGATCATCACGAAGCCGCAGTTCTTCCGGTCCGTCAAGACGATCCGCGAGGGAGGGTTCGAGATCCCAACGCTGAAAACGCTCAGCTCGAACACGAACGCGCCCCAGGCCGCCTCGTATGAGGGAACGCTGAACGGCGTACCGCAGTACAAGGTTCCGGACAACTCAAGGTACAAGCTTGAATCCATGCCGGATTTTTCCGGAGAAGTTCCATTCTGATGAACGGCGTACGGGAAGGCGACAACAGGGAGGGCAAGCGCTCTCCCTGTGCCGGGGGTGAGTGAGATGGACGTTTGGACAATAGGCGAGATCGATTCATACGGATTCGATAAGCGCGCGTACGAAACGGAGGACACGCCATTCCTGACGCTGTTCACGATGTACGGAGCGGACAAGAATTCATCAACCTATCTGCAAGCCGCGAACCTGCTGAAGGAACACGCGAGAAGCGCAGGAGTATCCGCAAGGAATTTCGACGCGCTGCTGAACGCGCATCGGAAGGACTGGATGAAGAAGCAGTCCGGATCCGCGCAGCCGGTGATGGAAGTCGTGGCCCAGCCGGAGGTTCACTTCACGGAGTTCGGAGAGAATGAGCCGGGGAGCGTGTGCTGTGGGAGGTGGCAGACGGACGGGCATCGAGTGTTCATGATCGACACGCACGGGCAGGTTGCTGTGGCCTGTCCGCATCCGATCCTTCCGCTGAAGCGATTGACGAATGTAGATACCGGCCTCGAAAAGGTGGAGATCTGGTTCAAGAACGGAAAGCGCTGGAAGTCGGTCATCGTGGACAATTCCATGATCGCGTCAAGCATGAAGATCGTCGGACTGTCGGACTACGGAATTATCGTGACGAGCGAAACGGCGAAGCTGCTTGTTTCCTATCTGAAGGACTGCAAGGTATACGGCGCGGAGCAGATCGAGAACGTACAGTCGGTCAGCCGACTGGGGCATATCAAAGGATACGGGTTCTCCCCGTACTGTGAAGGACTGACGTTCGACGGCGAGAACGCGTACAAGCGGATCTATGAATCAATCCAGCCGCACGGCGACTATCAGATCTGGAAAGAGCATATCGCGGAAGTGCGACGGATCCGGAGGAACGAGCAGGGCGAGATTGTGGACCGCGCTCGACTGGGTGCGCGGCTGGTGATTGACGCGGCGTTCGCGTCGGCAATTCTGCACGAGCTTGGCGACCTGTCGTTCTTCGTGCATCTGTGGGGAGTGGAAAGCGGAACGGGCAAGACGGTGGCGCTCATGTGCGCTGCATCCGTGTGGGCCGATCCTGCGGAAGGGAAGTACATCCAGTCCTTCAACAGTACGAATGTAGGTCTGGAGCGGTACGCGGCGTTCTTCAACAATCTGCCGATGATTATTGACGAAACGCAGCTCGTCCGGAGGAAGGGAGGCATGGACCTTCAGACAAAGATCTATGAGCTGGCCCAGGGCGTAGGACGGACGCGCGGAAACCGGAACGGGGTTGACGTGACATCGTCATGGAAAACCTGCTTTATAACGTCCGGAGAAACGCCGATCACGCAAAGCAACGACGGAGCCGGTGCTATGAACCGAGTCATCGAGATCGAAACAGAATCCGGTCATCCGATCATCGAGGACGGACACAAGACAGCGGAGATCGTCCGGAAGAATTACGGACACGCCGGTAAGGAATGGGCCGATCTGATTGAGTCGGACGACGAGGAATTCCATACAGAGCTGAAGCTCTTGTACGACACGGCGTTCCAGTACCTGCAGGAGCAGGGCATAACCGGCAAACAGGCTATGGCGTGTGCGGCGCTGTATGCAACGGATCTGATGATCAGCGGCTACATATTCAACGCAACGGAGCAGGGCAACTATCTGGATCCGTCTGATCTGCTCGATTATCTCAAGACAAAAGAGGACATCGACATCAACCGGCGCGCGTATGAATTCCTTCGCGGATGGATCGCAAGCAATATCAACAAGTTCCAGGGCCGGAACGGTGAGGCCGCACTTTCAATAGAAACGTATGGGCGGCTGGGGAATAGGTCCACGCTCATTATATCAACGGTTTACAAACAAGTGCTTCAAGACAATGGGTATCATCCTGGGGCGTTGTCAAAATGGATGAAAGAAAAAGGGCTGCTGGTCCTAAATCCTAAAAATGGATCCATTGCAGTTTCCAAAAGCATCAACGGAAAATCAATAAATTGCATTGAAATTATTGATGAATAGCAGAATTACTCTAAGAAAATTTAGGAATTTAGGAATTCAAATCCTAAATCCTAAAAAAATCCTAAACGCTGAAACCATTGTGGTTATTGGTTTGCAAAAAAAAATTTAGGAATTTAGGATTTTTTTTCAACATATATCGCAACGCGCGAGAGCAAACACATTTTTGTTTAAAGCGATTCAAATTCAAGCATATATGTTTTCATTCCTAAAATCCTAAATTCCTAAAAACAGGAGGTTATCAAATGGAGATATTCAAGAGATTCAAAAAGGACCGGATCGTCATCACGACCGGCAAGGACAAGGAGATGGGATACAAGCGGTACTGTGCGGCTGGCGCTGCGGATGCGCTGAATATGCTGGCGTATGCGGTAGCGAGAGAGCTTCAGTATATGTGCCGGAATACCAGTCAGATGAAGGATGCTGTGCGCGAATTCGAGAAGGGTACGCTGCGGATCGCTTGTGAGCTGTACAACGCACGGGAGAAGATCCGCGTTCCGAAGGATCCGAGCGAGGAGGCCGGACATGATCCTGATTGATACGCGCGAGCAAAAGTACAGTCACATATCGGAATACTTTGACGCGCATGGCGTGAAGTATGACCGGTCCAAGCTGTACGTCGGAGATTACACGCTTTCGACCGATCAGCGGATCTGCATCGACCGCAAGCATAACATGGCTGAAGTGTATGGCAACGTCATTCAGCAGCATGAGCGGTTCCGGAACGAGCTGATCCGCGGCAGAGATGGCGGTCATCAGATCATCGTACTGGTGGAGGATCCGAGGATAACGAAGCTGGACGAGGTCGAGAGCTGGAAGAATCCGCGGTTCTTCGCCTGGATGAAAAGCCGGGGGAGGATTCCAAAGCCTGCGGATTCTGAAACGGTGATGAAGATCATGCAGCGGATGGAGGAGCGGTACAGCGTGGAGTGGCGGTTCTGCCGGAAGGAAGAAACGGCGAGGACGATTCTTGACATACTGGGTGAGCGATATGAAGAAGGTCAATCTTAATTCAGTCAGAGAGAGCTACAGGGTATTCGTCCGGAGATGGTTTTATTCAGAGATAGACGATCCGTACTGTTCCGAGTGGGTGCTTCTAGGTGAAACAACGGCAAAGAGTGAAGCGCAAGCGATCAGTAACGTACGACACAACAAATACGGGGATGTTTATATGACCGGAATCGGAGAAGGGAGCTGGGGAATTGACTTTGAATTTGAAGCGTTTCTCAAGAGATCCGGAAATGTTCCGGAAGGATACAAGGGTGCGTGTGGAACGATTGGAGAGTATGGATTGATCTATGCCTAGATACTACGGACCAGGACAATCACGGACAGAGAACGAAGCGCTGAGGAATGTATGCAAGCCGGAAAAGCCTGAGCAGAAACCACAGCGACGGGTGCAGGTATGGCAAGCGCCGGAAGAAGAGAAGGAATCACTCAAGCGATTTTTAGAACAGATGGAGGAGAAGCATGACAGCTAACCTGGTAGGAATCATAGTCTGCGTGGCAATGGTGATATGCGGTATCGGTTGCTATTTCATCGGCAGACTGCACGGAATCGAGTGGGCCAGCGAGAACATGAAGATAGATCTGGCAAAGCTGGATATACATCAGGCAACGCCGGAGGAAACGGAAGAGCTGTTCCGGTTGATGAAGGAGGAGCGAGAGAATGACAAGAGCGGATCAGATCAGGGAGAAGGATGATGTACAGCTCGCGGACTGGATCTGCTCTGTGCAGCCAGACTGCGACAAATGTAAATTTTTGCAGTGCGGTCACTGCATGGTGGCGGAGTATGTGAAGGAGGAAGTCAATGAGCAGGCTAATCGACGCGGATGCGTTAAAGCAAAAATTCGATCCTGAACAGTGGAAGGACTGCGAATTCAGCCCCGAGGCGGTCCGGTACATAATCGACCAGACACCGACCGAGGGCAGCGGGATGTACGAATGTTTCCACTGCGGCGCCCGGGCGGTGATCTGGGACGGCGATTTCGATTTCTCGGATTACGGGTGTGGAGGAAACGGGATCGTACAGCAATGCCACTGTGAGAACTGCGGCGCGCAGATCACTTACTACATTGGCTTCAACGAGGAGGAATAGGGATGAGCGAAGAAGTGAGATTGATCGACGCAAATGAACTGCTCAGAAATATCGCAAAGCAAGCCTATCTAATATCGCACGATAACGGGATAAGTGTTGAGTACGGTATGAGCTGCTTCGGAATCCTGCAGTGTATAGCAGAGGCAAAAACGATTGACGCCCCGGAAAAGAAGAACGTAAAGGTCTACAGCAAGCTGGTCCGTGACAAAATCCCGGAGATCATCAAAGCTTCCGGAAAGATCTGCACGACGGAGATCCTGTCCAACGCGGATTATATCCGTGCGCTTGACGCAAAGCTGGATGAAGAGCTGGCAGAGTATCACAACAGCCACAACACGGAAGAGCTTGCTGACCTGCTGGAAGTGATCCGGGCGGTTTCCATAGCTAGGGGATGCTCACTGAACGAGTTGGAAAGGATCCGGGCAGAAAAGGTCAAGCAGCGCGGTGGATTCGAGAAGAAGATTCTTTTAAAGGAAGTAACGGAGGAATGAACATGACAGAACTGATTATCGCAATCGTTGGGGCCGGCATCACGCTGGCATTACTGACTCTGGGGAACAAACTGGACAACATAACGGTTGAACTGAGCCTGCTCCGCCAAATCGCGGAGAAATGCGGGATCGCATATATCGGGAGGACGCACCATGAGTAACTGGGAAATGATTCCGCCAGCCCATCAGACAGGATGGATCTGCCCGAAGTGCGGACGGGTGCTGGCACCATGGATGCCCGGGTGTAACTGTGCAGAAACCAGAACGGTGACGTATTCAACCGGAACAGCAACAAACCAAGGACCAAGCTGCCGTATGACCGGGGAGCCGTGCAGCAAGAGGAGGGACAAGCATGACGCTGAATGATTTTAACGAATGGATGCAGGACACGCAGCAGATTATCGTTAAAGCGCTGAACGAGTTTAAAGACGGGCATATCTCGGCGAATGAAGCCCAGATCTGCGAAGAATGCCCATTCGGGTATTTAGTGGCAAACGACAGTAGTGAATATCTGTTGGATGGATGCTTATTGAACGAATTGGCGCCATACCAATGGGGCCAGATCCGGATCAGTGAGAAGGTGAGTGAATGAACGGATACATCAACAAACAAGACGCGATAGATGTTGTCCAAATTCTACAGACCAAAATGTCAGAAAAAGGATCAAACACATTGGAATCTGTGATCAGCGCCATTACCGATATGGCTGAAGCAGATGTAATTCCTGTGGTGCATGGGCATTGGATTTTTAACGAAAGAGATCATGTGTTTTACTGCACGAACTGTAAAAACGGTTGCATACGCAATCACTATCCTTACTGCCATTGGTGCGGAGCAAAGATGGATGTACTGGGGGTGACGGAATGAGCAGATATATAGAAGCGGATCATCTGAAAAAATCTGTTGAAGGATTGCAAGATTGTTATAACGGGTTCTCGGACACTTATGACAAAGCGTGCATCATCGGTTTGATTGACGAAGAGCCGACAGTAGATGTTGTTCAGGTTGTCCGCTGCTCCGACTGCCGGTTCTCCTCAAACGACGCCGAATACTGCGACTATCACAGAACGCCGACAACGGAAAACCGTTTCTGCTCAGACGGGAGGAAACGCGCATGAAAGTGGTATTGCTTGACGAGGTTGAGCGGTTCTGCGAGGAGCATAACTTCTCAACCGTTGGCCTGTATCGGTTGCAGATGATCGCGGTTGACAACGACCAGGAAGGTTTAGAGAAGGCGTACATGGAAGGCTATGCTGCCTGTCATGACGCGGTGACGAAGGCAATGGCACAATCGAAACCGGAGGCGACAAAATATGCCAGCAATAAAGAACAAGCCAATGGATCCGAAGTCTGAGCGGACATCCGCAATCGGCAAGCGGATCACGGACATGAGGATGGAGCTGGGAATGACACAGCGCAAGCTCGGCACGGAAACGGACATAAACCGCGTATCGATCTTCATGTTTGAGTCCGGTAGATACATTCCGAATATGCAGCATACGATGGCATTAGCCGAAGCGCTTCAGACAACTCCCGTTTATATCCTGACAGGAAACGGTCCGCGCTGGAAGCAGAAGGATCCTCTGCCCTGGAAAACGCTGCAGCACTCGAACGGTCGTTTGTACTGTCCGTACTGTGGCAAGGGGAACGGGTACATGAAGCGCGAGCTGGAATGGAACGGACTGCCGTTACCGAATTACTGCGCGTGGTGTGGGAGAAAGATCGATGGAGAGTAACACTCGGAAAGACATCCGGCGCTTGCTGTGGCGCTGGGGAAGGGTCGCGGCAACCTGCGCTCGAAAGCAGAAGGAGCTGCGCGAGTACATGGATCTGATCGAGTCCGTATCGGATGTACATTCCTCCGCTTTAACCGGTATGCCTGGAGGAGGACAGATCTCTGACAAGACAGCACGGGCGGCAGAAAAGCTGATGTTCCTGGAGCAGCAGTACCAGGGCATGATCGACATCCTCTCAAAAGAGATCGAGCAGGAGCTGCGCTTCAAGGAAAGCATGGACAATCTGCTTCGCTGCGTTGAGGATCCAGCTCGGACCGTCATCGAGATGCGCTACAAATACTGCTGGTCGTTTATCAAGATCGCAAACGAGATCAGCTATTCCGAAGCCTCGATCAAGCGCTTGGAAGGAATTGCTATCAGCCTCATGGAGAAAAATATCAGAATCCGCAAAGATGATACGAAATGATACGATTTCCATGTTAATGTCGTATCGTGCATGAACGGGCAAGCGATCTGATTCATCACTAACACCTCCTTTCTTTTTGATAAGGACCTGCGAGAACGGGCAGGTCCTTTTGATTTGGTTTGATTTGGTTTGATTTGGCTACATGGCCCGTTAGCCTAACGAGAAGAGCCGCGCACAATCCTCCAGCGCGCCCGGTGCAACTCCGGAACGGGCCGCATCAACAGACGGTGTCCTCGACCGGAACGGAGGCCGATATGGGAAAGAGAAATCAGAGCGAATCCCAGCTCGCTAATTTAGAAAAGGGAACGCGGTTTCACGGGGAGATCGCGAGGAGAGCGCAAGAAAAATCAACGGAGGCGAAAAAGAAATACAGACCGTTGAAAGAGATCGCTAAAGAGAAGCTGGACGAGGATACATGGAATGAGATCCTAGCGTCTATGATTGAGAAGGCAAGACATGGGGATCCAAAGGCCTTTGAGCTTCTCAGAGATACGATTGGAGAGAAACCTTCCGACCGGCTTGAGCTTGCCGGTGAACAGGATCTGCAAGTGAATATCACGGTCCGGGATTGAAGGGGGGTGATCGGATGGAGAGCATCGACCTGACAATCTCACGGAAACAGGCAGAGTTTATCAACGCAGCAGAGTTTGAAGTATTGTACGGTGGTGCTGCGTAGCTGGCGGCGGCAAGAGTTACGGACAGCTCATTGACGCATATTTGTACGCGCTGAAGTACAGGAAAAGCAAGCAGCTCATTCTTCGCCGGACGTTTCCGGACCTTGAGAAATCGCTGATCCGCGTTTCCAGGGATCTGTATCGACCGGATCTGTGCGAATACAACGGATCAAAGCACACATATACATTCATCAATGGATCGATCATAGACTTCGGATACATCAACAACGAAGCGGACGTATATCAGTATCAGTCCGCTGAGTATGACGTGATCCGGTTCGACGAGCTGACGCACTTCACGGAATTCCAGTACACCTATCTGATCAGCCGGTGCAGAGGCGCGAACGATTATCCGAAGCAGATCAAATCGTCAACGAATCCAGGGAATATCGGTCACGGATGGGTGCGCGCACGGTTCATAGATGCAGCGCCGCCCAACACGACGATAGAAACGTCAACGGGAACGAGGCGGTTTATACCGGCAAAGGTACAGGACAACAGGTTTCTGATGGAGTCGGATCCTGAATACATCCAGCGCTTGCAGAATCTTCCGGAGGAGGAACAGAAGGCGCTGCTGTACGGGAGCTGGGATGTATTCAAGGGCCAATACTTCTCAGAGTTTGCGAGGGAGAGGCACGTCATACGTCCTTTCGAGATCCCTTCCGACTGGAAAAGGGCGAGGTCAATCGACTGGGGATTCAACGATCCTTGCGCTATCTTCTGGTATGCAATAGATCCGGAGGGCCGGGTCTTTGTATATCGTGAGCTAACGCTTCGCGAAACACTTGCGAGGGATGTCGCTGGAAAGATAGTCGAGCTGACAGGGAAGGAGCGAATATCGTACACGGTAGCCTCTCCGGATATGTGGCAGCGACGCGGTCATTCGTCAATGGACGGTGAAAGTATCGCTGAAACTTTCGCGCGGCACGGATGCCCGTTGAACCGCGCTGACAATAACAGGGTGATCGGATGGAACAGGGTCAGGGGATTCCTGGCAGACGCGCCGGACGGAAAGCCGAACATACAGATCTTCGAGAATTGTCTGGAGCTGATCCGGACCATTCCGCTGATGATCTATGACGAGCATAACGTCGAGGACGTAGCGGACGGACTTCCGGATCATTGGTGCGAATCTCTCCGGTATTTCTGCATGAGCAGACCGGAGCCGAACCATCCGAAACCGAAACGGGATCCGATTCCCTACAGTCCGTTTGAAACGGGCAAGCGCCGCGCGAGCGGCTTTTTTGAAATCTAAGGAGAAACGCTATGGCAGAAACACAGCAGGAACAGATCGGAAAGCTGAAAGGTGACGAGTTCGTATCGAAAGCGTATACGTTGTTCGAGGAGTTCAAATCCGCATACGAAAGCGAGTGGTCGCGGCTGGAACAGAACGACCGGTTCTATCTCGGTCAGCATTGGGATGATATGCAGGTCACCGATTCAGAGCTGGCAAAGCCGATGACACCCGTCATCAACTCAACGGTCGAGAATCTCAAGGCAGATCTTGCGGACAACTTTCCACAGGCAATCGTTCAGCCTGAAGCGCCGGAGGACCAGGTCATTGCAGACATTGTCGGTGCGCTGATCCGGCAGAATCACGATTCTTCAAACTACAGGCGCGAGTACATGATGTACGTCCATGACATTCTTGTCGGAGGATATGGCGTACAGGAAGTGGGATACGATGCAACGGCGAACCGGAATATCGGCGCGGCGTTCATTCGCTATGTCAACTCTCACAACATTCTGTTCGATCCGCAGGTCACGGACTTCCAGCTCGGACGAGGCGTGTTCAAGATCATGCCTCAGACGCTGACGTATTTGGAGAGCCGGTATCCGGATTATGCCGGGAAGTTCGCGCAGGATACATTCAGTCTGAAAGAGGACAACGAGCTGACGTACGATCAGACGAAATCGATCCTCATGATTGAGTTCTGGTTCAAGGAATGGATCGAGGAAGGAGATACCGGGCATTGGGCCGTACACATGGCTCAGATGGCAGGGCGGCAGCTTCTGGCAGACAGCAGGGAGGAGAAGCCGGAAGGATACTTCAGCATGGGCGAGTATCCATTCATCATCACGCCGCTGTTCAGAAGAAAGAATAGCTGCCTCGGCTATGGTATTCCGGACCTGTTCGGAGATACGCAGAAATACTCGGACAAGCTGGATCAGATCGTGTTGAAGAACGCGGCGCTTTCCGCTCACAACAAGCTGCTGAACGGCAAGGGATCCGGATTTGATACCTGGGACCTGCAGGACTGGTCCAAGGACGTACACGAAGGGAACGATCCTTCGCTTGTTACATGGATGCAGACACCGCCGCTGCCTAACTACATTATCGCTGAGTCCGGCGCTATGCGGCAGACGATCAAGGAGGAAAGCGGCGCGAACGACTTCAGCCGGGGGAATACCGCGTCCGGCGTTACAGCCGCGTCCGCGATTGCCGCGCTTCAGGAGATGTCATCGAAGCGCAGCCGGATGATCGCTATGGCGATATGGGAGGACTATAAGACGTGCGTCCGGTATGAGATTGAATTCGAGCGCGAGTTCAACGTCCTGCCGCGCGAGGTCCTTCTGACGGTGAACGGACAGCAGGTAACTGCGACGTTCGAGTCCGCGATCATGGAACGGCAGAGCGCGTTCGGAAATGGCGAGATACCGATAGAGTTTATGATCTCGATCAAGGTTGAGCGTGAGAACAAGTTCACAACGACAGCACACAACGAGCTGGTTCTTCAGATGGTCCAGCTCGGCGTACTCACTCCGGCCCAGGCGCTTGAGCTGATGGTATTCGAGGGCAAGGAACAGATGCTTTCGAGGACCGTGCAGCAGGGGCCTTCTCCGGAAGAGCTGGCAATGATGCAAGCGCAGGAACAACAGGCCGCGCTTGATCAGCAGATAGCGAATCTTCCGCAGCCGATGGGCGGCGCTAATGCGGTTGATATATCAGGGTCCGCGCCTGTGACGGCGGTTCAATAATCGGAGGATAACATGGAAGAAACGGTCGAAACTCCGGCTCCGGCAAACGTATTTGCTTTCGGTCCGGAAGAATCCGCTCCTGTCGACGAGGGGCAAGCGGCTGATCCTGTGGGCGAAGAAGCACAGGAAACCGACGGACAAACGGCTGAAGCTGAGGAATCAGCAGAAGGGGTCAGCGCCCAGTTCACGGATCAGGAACAGGTCAACAGGGCGATCGGATTGGAGAAGCACCGAATTCGCGAACAGGCGCGGCAGGAGTACGAAAGGAAACTGGCTGATGATCCTGTCCGGCAACTGGGGCAGCTCATGATGGACGACCTTGTAACCAACAAGGGATTATCTCAGCAGGAGGCGATCAAAGAAGCGACCGACAACCTGCTGAAAGCCATAGCCAAGCGTGATGGCGTTTCCGTAGGCGTGGCGAGGAAGTTATACGGCAAGGAAGTCAAACAGGAAGTCCAGGAGGCTCAATCGGACATTGAGAAGATTGCAGCCGAGGTCATGGCAGCGCCTAAACCGAATGGGTTTGACGCGCAGACAGCATACCAGGACAAGGCCTTCCTGGATCTGCTGCAGCAGTATCCGGCAGAAGCCGCGATACGAATCTATGCAGCAGAGAACCGCGCGAACAATGCCGGTCAGGATCTATCCGAAAAGCTGCGGACAAGGCAGTCAATCCCTCAGTCTACCAGACCGCAGCAGAGTGTGAAGCCTGTCACCGACTGGACGCAGGTCAGCACGGATGACTTCATGGCTGAGAAAGCGAGGCGCCAGAAATTGAGATGAAAGGATAAAAGATAGAATGGCTACGAATACTACTATCAGCACCGCAGCAACCACCTATCTTAATAAGACTTATTACGATAGGAACCTGCTCGAAAACGCAAAGACAAAGTTTGTCCATGCTCTGTATGGACAGAAGCGTCACATTCCCAAGAACAACGGCAAGACGGTTGAATTCCGTCGCTGGACGCTGTTCGATCCCAAACTGGTCACTCCGGGCCTTACCGAAGGCGTAACTCCGGCAGGGCAGGATCTGGCTCAGAGCAACGTAACCGCGACCGTCAAACAGTACGGCGCGTACGTTGAAGTGTCTGATCTGCTCAAGACCAGCTCCTATGACGATGTCATGGAAGGCGCTACCGATATGCTGGGTGAGCAGGTCGGAACCGCGATTGAGTGGGTCACCCGTGACGAGATGTGCAGCGGAACCAACGTCCAGTACGCTGGATCCAACACCGCCCGTCTGACCATTGCGGCTACGGACAAGCTCACGACCACCGAATTCCGGCGCGCGGTCCGCACTCTGAAGAAGAAGAAGGCCAAGCCTTTCAACCGTCAGGGCGGCAGGGATCATTACATTGCGATCTGCTCTCCGGACAGCGTGTTCGACCTTCAGAGCGATTCCGTGTGGCAGAACGTCAGCCAGTACAGCAATGCTGAGCAGATCTATTCCGGCGAGATCGGACGGATCTTTGGCGTTGTTGTGGTTGAGTCCACCGAAGCGAAGGTATACAAACAGGCCGTACTCAATGCGGTCAACGCGAATACTTCTTCCAGCACCGACTTCGTGCTGAAGAACGATCCGACCGATGAAGAGGTTGCGTATCTCTCCACCGGTGGCAACAAGATCAAGATCGGATCCACCGAGTACACGCTCGCTTCTTCCAGCTCCTACACCCCGGCAACCAAGACCGTCAAGCTGTCCGCAGCTGTTTCCCTGTCCGCGAACGACATTGTCTATTCTGAGGATGCTGGCGCGATTGACGCGTCCACGAAGGCCGGTACGGATGTCCAGGCTACGCTGGTGTTCGGTCGTGACGCTTACGGCGTTATCGATATTGAAGGCGGCGGCAACCTGCATACCATCATCAAGCAGCCGGGATCCGCTGGTACGGCTGATCCGCTCGATCAGCGCTGCACCGTTGCGGCGAAGGTTGACGCGTATACCGCCAAGATTCTCAACGACGACTGGATTGTCAGAATTGAGCATGGCGCGACTGCTGCCTAACTGATTTAGGCGTTCATTCAGGGGAGGCTTAACCGCCTCCCCAATTTAGTCTAGTAAATGGAGGATAACAATTTATATGGCAAGCAAGAAAAAAGAACCTGTTGTGTCTGAAAGCAGCTTTCGCGAGATAGAGAACAATACCAGGGCAAGAATAGCCGCGGCTCCGAAGGTCATGGTGTTTATCGCTCCGGATCCTCAGAATCCGATGTGGCGCGGCACGATCAACGGCGTGGACTACAAGTTTCCGCGCGGTGAGATGATCGAAGTACCGGAACCGCTCGCGAAGCTGATCGAGAATTCCACGCGGATGCAGAGAATCAAGGCGCAGCACGAAAAGGCGCTTGAGGACCATATCAATCTCGGAAGTATGTAATGGGGTGATTGTATGACGTTAATATCGATCATTACTCAGGCGCTGACCACAATCGGCAGGTCAACTGACGCGCAGAGCATGGAGTCATGGAAAGACAAGTTCACGATCTTTGCAAACGACGGATCGCGTGACGTTGCGAAATTCCTCCAGCTCCGCAAGACGGAAACGATCACAGCGGAGGATAAGCAGATCGATATTAACGACCTGTCAGATACCTGCATCAAGGTATGCGCTGTCCGGGTGAACGGCAGCGATACCGATTTCGTACAGGGCGACGATTCCGATCATATCAATGTCGGCGCTGACGGGGATGTAACCGTTGAATACAGATACCTTCCGCATGACATGGCAGAAGATATTGATGAGCCGGGAATCCCTCCGTATCTGCATCACCTGCTTGTTCCGTACGTTGTATATAGGGAACACATGACAGCGGATCCGACCATGCAGCGCCGGTCAGACCTGTTCTGGCAGACGTATTACCAGGGCCTGATGGACGCGAAGAAGAATCAGGGCGAGGTTAACACATACCAGCTCAAGAATACGGGGTGGTTCTAAATGAGCATCCAGCGCTATTCGATAGACGCGTTCCTGGGGATCGATCAGAATTTGACGGAGAACCGGCTCAATCCTGGATTCACGACAGACTGCGCGAACATGGATACGGAGGACGGTAACTTAACCGTCGGCATGGGATACGCCAAGCACATTGAAACGAAGGTTCCGGGAACCGGCACGATATGGAGGATGTACCATTGGCACACGCTGGACAAGAACCTGTTCGTCGTTTGTGCAGGGGATTACATCTATGCATGGAACGGCTCGGCATGGACGCAGATCTTTGACTATACGTCCATCCTCCCGTCCAATACGCACATCACGTCAACCAAGTGGGATTTTACGGAGTGCAGGATCGGCTCGGACGACTATCTGCTCATAGCGAACGGAGAAACGCAGATCGTCAAGTGGAAAGGCACGGGAACCGCGGCGGCGTTCGGATCCGGACAGTACGTCTTTGAAGGCACGGTTGCGAGCGTCACATACAACGCGACAAAGGCAACGGCAGCGTCATATACGGAGTCCGGAACGGTCGGCACATTCTCTCTGACCATGCCAGCCGGTTGGAGCTATTCGGCAAACGCGAAGGTTGCTTTCAAGGCCCCGTGCGATATAGGCCTGATCACGTCGCTCAAGGTAACGGTTGGCGGCAATACGCACACGCTGGACTATGTTCCGATGATTGCGTCCGGTGACATGGTCGTGATAGAGCTGCTCACAACGACAACGGCGACTGCCGGTGACGAGCTGGAGGACGCGCTGTACGGGATCGAGAAGATCACGCTGAACACGGCGCTCACAGCGGACCAGGCCGCACGGTGCGAAGTGGCAGGGATCTATATCAACGAGGACCTTCTGCTGGAGGTCGCGTCGATTGACGGAACGAAGAAGATCCTGACGCTGGAGGAGATCTGCCAGGACGAGATAACGGTTTCTCAGACTGCAAAGGTCAGGGGCGGCATATCGAATATCCCTGTCAACTACATGGAGATATTCGTCAGCCGCCTGTTCTCTGCCGGTGACGCGAGCAATCCGTCGCGCCTGTACTGGAGCCAGCCTCCTGGCGACGTGCGGACGATAGAGGACTGGAGCATGGACATTGCTTCGGACCAAACCGGCGGCGGTTTCGTTGACGTTGGGAATGTCAACAGCGATCCGATTGTGGCGATCTGTTCATTGTCGAACCAGCTCGTCATCATCAAGGAATCGTCCGTTTTCCGTCTGCTCGGCGACAGGCCGAACAACTTCCGCGTCCAGCAGATCAACAAGGACACGGAGCGGACCGTCAATACGTCATTGATCACGAACGGCGATATTCCGTACTGGATGACGCGGAACGGGATCTATTACCATGACGGGCAGACCGCACATCTCATGCCGAACGCGAGGCAGATCCACAAGATCCTTGAAAGCGTTGACATATCGAGCTGCAAGGCTTGCGAGAACAAGGAGCGATTGTACTTCACCTGCAAGGCAGGGAACGGATCGTATGACGATTCGATTATTGTCTATGATATGCGGCAGCGGACCTACATGATCCGGAACGGGTTCAATGTTGCGGATATATGCGCGTACGACGGTGTACTGTACATGATCAATGACAACCGTTATGTGTACCGCTGGGATAAGGACGCGCACGACTATGACGGGGATCAGATCGATGCATACTGGTACACGCCGTACTCGGACCTGGGCGCGAAGAGCGTGACAAAGACTCCATTCATCCTGTATTTCCGCGGCGAAGGCGGTTTCATGGTTATGGACGTGATTCGTGGAAATATGAAGGAGCAGGTCGTTCGTCCGATGTCAGCGAGTGTTGGCGACATTATCCGCGCAGACATTCACAAGGACAAGTGCAGGGCGTTCCAGCTCAAGATACAGAATCAGGCCGGATCATGGTTCCGGATCTACGGCGGCCTCGAAATGGGTTACGAAATGGAGGATGACGGGAATGGCTGAGATCAGCTCAATGAGTCCGATTTACTTCGCGCGCAAGCAGCAGGAAGAGATGTCCGACGAGGATTATGATGCGAGTATCGCGCATAACGAGAACCTACTGAACGAAAACTTTAAGACATTGTTCGACTGGATGAGCGATATAGCCTCGGCGGTCGCAACGATGCAGACGAAATGAGGTGAGATAATGGCAGAGGCAACAGTAAATTCTTTGCCAGAATCGTATCAAAAGTATTATAACGATTTGACCGCCCAGCTATTGTCCACCCTGGGTACGGGTGGGGCCGATGCCCTGCAGGGGTATATTGATCAATTTACCGGCTCCGCGAAAAAGGACTATGGTGTAAATGGCGTTGTAGATCAGAACACCTATAACAACTACTACAACACATCCCTGACCGATCAGCAGAAGGCGCTGGGCCTGAGCGGACCTGTCACGCAGGAAACGTACGACAAATACTACAATCAGTACCTTGCCGATCAGAAGAAGCAGCTCGGCGTTACCGGACCGGTTACGTCTGATACCTACAACAAATACTACAACCAGTATTTGACTGAGCAGCAGAAGGCAGCCGGACTGAACGGGCCGGTCACAGCGGATGCTTATAACAAGTATTATGACGACCTGTCCGCGAAACTCCTCTCGCAGATCGGCACGATTGACTACACGCCGCAGTCAAGCGGTACGATCAAGAACGCGCTGCAGCGAGTGATACGGCCTTCGTATGACAGGACGGTTCAGAGCCGGAAAGAGGCGACAAAGGCGAACCGTGCGGCGATTGATGCGGATGCGGCTTCGAGAGGCATTGGTGCAAGCACATGGGTGACGGACGCGAAACAGCGGCAGAACAGCGCTGAAGCACGGGATATTGCGAATATCAATTCGGAATACAACTCCGCGCTTTACTCGGCGCTGATGAACCGGCTGGCTCAGCAGGATCAGCTCTCGCAGAACGCGCAGTCGATGAATATGCAAGCGCGGAACAATGCGCTCGGACAGGCAATGTCCGGAGCCGGGAGCCTGTACAGCGCAGATCTCAGCAAGTACAACCAGGCGCTTTCCGCAGCTCTGCAACAGGCTCAGACGATGTACGGCGCGGATCGCGACGCGTACAATGCGGCGCTGGCGAACGCTCTCCAGATCGCGAGCAATATGTACAGCGCGGATCTCGGCAAGCAGAATACTGCTCTGTCCAATGCTCTGACGAGTGCAGGAAATCTGTACAACGCAGATCTGACGAAGCAGAACAATGCTCTGAACGCCGCGTACAACATGGCACAGGGCCTGTACAGCACGGATGCAAATCAGAGATCCCAGGCGGCGAGCAACGCACTCCAGGCGGCATGGAATATGTATCAGCAGGATCTTGCAAAAGCAGCCGGATCCGGAGGCGGTGGAGGCGGCAGAGGTTCCGGCAGCGGAAACGACAACGATCAAGTGGATGAAAATTACGGAGCTGGAGATGAAACTGCAACCAACCTCAATGGCGCTGTAAACAAGAGTGGCGACAAAGCAAATCAGACAAGCCAGGAAAAGGCGATTAGCAGCAGCACACAGGCCGTCAACACTTATAATCAGCAACAGACCGCAAAAGCGGCGGCTACCGGAACAACCGCGAATACAGCAGGTGGACAGAACGCCAACAAGGTAAACAACACAACCTCCGCAAAGGAGAACAAATCAAAGTCCGCGAATGATACGACAAAAACGTATACGCAGATAAAGATGACGAAATAACGACAACTGAATCGGCAAATGGAGGAAGGTGAAAGCCTTCCTCCTGTTTCCAGGTTAAGGCGAATGTTCATTCATTCGCCTTTTCTCGATAGAAAGGCTACAGCATGGCAAATATTATCAATCAGGGCAAGAAAAATAAGGTTGTACGGGAACAGCCGAAAGTAAGCCAACCGCAGCAGATCAATACGACTCCTCAGTATAACCGCGTTAATAGAGGCTCAACAGGTAATGGATATAAAATGTCTGCTGATACCTATGATCGGTATGAGCAGGATTATTCTACCTGGAAGCAAACCGGACAGCACACAGCGGATTTTGATACATGGAACAATCAGGACGATCTGAATGTTTGGAAAAGCATCCGCAACGGGAAATACCAAGCTGCCAAGGTTGGAAGCGACATATACTACCTTGACAATGATTCATATAAAAAGTACGGACGGGATTATGATACATGGTCCAAAACCGGCAGCCATTCGGATGATTATATAAAGTGGGGCAACAACGACGGCGCGACAGCTTTCCGGTATATCCGCGACGACCAGAACGGATACGGTGGCCTCAATAATCTGAAAGTATCCCTCGACGACGAGCTGACACAGGCGGTCCGGGATCTGTACCAGTCGCAATGGGGAGATAAATACTATTATGACATGACGGATCCGGATGACGTGGCGGCTATGGCCTCCGGCGGTATGCCTTCCTACCTTAGGAAGAAGTACAAGGCGAAGGATCCGGTTGACAGGTATCTGCTGGAGCAGGGCCTTCCGTATTCCTCACTTTTCAGCGATATGTACTCGGAGGCGTGGCAGAACCGGAGCGAGAAGCAGCAGAAGCGGCAGAAGATCTACGAATCAGCGTTCGGAGATATGGCAACGTATCAGAACGGGATCAACGGCCTCCGGAAGTCCATGTACGATGGGATGTCATTCGAGGATGCGCTGGCAAGCGGAGATTATGACGCGCTCGGAGATTACTATGACGCGAAATTCGGCAAGGTAGACGAGAACGATACTGCCGGAGAAAAGTATTTCAAATCAAAGAAAACCGCGCTGGATCCCGTATACGATAAGGCGTACGAGGCCATGATGCGTGGCGAAGTGCCTGATGATGAATTCTTTGATCAGTACAAGGAATCATCCTGGAAGAGCTATCTGAAACAGAAGCAGAAATGGAATGAGGATACATTCCAGGATGTATACGAGGCACGGGAAGTCCAGCAAGCGCAGGAATTCCTCCAGAATGACACGGTTCACAATTCCAATTTCAACATAGAAACACTCAGGCCTGTCACTAAGGATAAGTGGAGAGAAGCCGGATACAGAGTAAGCGGCGACTCTATGCTTCATCCTGTTGTCGTTACGAATAAAGACAAATCAAAAGCAATCGTTATAAATCCGGTACTGGCAGACGGAACGATTATTCCTCAAAAGGATCTTCAAGCATACGCGAACGATTACTTTGGAGAAGGCGGTATCCTAGGCGGCTTCTTTGATACAAGAGGCGACGATCCCAACAGGGCGATCATTGCAGAGTTTGATTCTAAGCGTGAAGCAGACGAGTACGCAAAACAGGTTGAATCTGCCGTTGACGTTCTGTATCAGACGCTTGGAGAAGAAGTAAACCGTGCCGGAGAGATGGCGAATCAACAGTACGAACAGGCTGTTGAAACGCTGGAGAAGGCACTTGAAAGCGGAGATATTGATCAGATCCGCGCGGCGCTGGAACCGGTAGGCCTTGCTGATTATGCAGAGGCAGAGCTGGCAGACTATCAGAAAACGCAGATCAACGCGTACAACGATAGGATTCGCGAACTTACGCAGCAGATGCGGACCGCAGGTTCTTCTGAGGAACGATCGGAGCTGAAGAAGGAGAAGGAGCGGCTCATAAGTGAGCGCGACAAGATCCAGGCAGATTTCCGCGAGCTGAACGAGAAGGAACTGTTCCAGTCGTTGATGGACGTTGACACGTCACAGATCCCTCCGGAGTATCAGCAGATCATTGACACGGCGTTCGACGAACGCGACGCAGCGACAGAGAGGATCCAGGAGATCGACACGATCCTCGCACGGATCAACGAGAACGCGCACGGGAACCGGAATTATGTAGACGACGAGATCCGGTCGCTTGGATATAACAATGTATTCGATGCAATACAAGGCCTAAACGCTGAGAAGAGCCAGCTTGATTTCCAGCTCCGGTCGTTTGAGCGTGAAGCAACGGAAACGGAAGAGGCGGCAATGAACCGCGCTGCTCTGACGCTGGACGAGGCAAAAGCTGTCCAGACGGTGCGCGGATATATGGGCCGGATCGAACCGACTGATGCGATCATTCCGGTTGACGATCTTACAGGATATACAACGGCATATCGCGGAAAGTATGCGGCATTTACCGGGCAGGAATTCCACAATAAAGGATACAACGCAGACAGGATGGAGGAGCTTGCCGGTTTTGCGAAGCCGGAAGAGGTCGCCGTACTGAATGGCTTGATAGCATCCGGAGCCAGTCGGTCTGAGATCAAGGAATACATGGACTCCCTGGAGGACATCTGCCAGATCCGGAGAATCGGCAAACAGGCAGATACAACGGCAAACTTTGCCGCTGACAATCCGGTGCTTGCGTCCGCTGCTTCTGTGCCGACAAACCTTGCTGCCGGGCTTGAAGGGCCGACGCAGTTAATCGGCAGCGTTCTTACGGGGCAGAATTCGATTGATATTATCGATAACTCGCAGATGACGCGGCTAACAACCGGGATCCGCGAACAGGTTTCTGAGGACATTGTAAGACGGAACACGGAGGACTCGATCATTCCAGGCAAAACAGCCGGTGAGGTTTGGTCGTATCTGTACCAGATCGGAATGAGCATGGCAGACTCTGCTGCTCATGCTCCGCTTGGGAATGTAGGCCTTGCGCTCATGGGCGGTTCCGCAATGTCAACGACATTGATCGATCAGCTTGAGAGTGGAGCAAGCATCCGTCAGGCATACGCACTCGCGGCAATCAGCGGAACGGCTGAAATCCTGACTGAGAAATACTCTCTTGAAAATCTCGTCGATATAGCTGAAGGAAGGGCCGCCATATCGTTTGGTGAATGGGCGGTTAATGTTCTGAAGCAGTCAGGAATTGAAGCATCTGAAGAAATGGCCTCCGAGGTCCTCAACATGATCGGCGAGGCGCTTGTCAGAGGCGACGAGTACGGGATCAAACGGGAAATTGCTGATTATATGGATCAGCATGAAGGCGTATCCGAAGCTGGAGCAGCGGCAACTGTGATCGCCCTTCGTGTAGGCGAAGCTGGATTCGGAGGCGCGCTTTCCGGCGGTCTGATGGGCGGTGGTGCTTCTGCCGCGAATACTCTGATTGACATTGCTATGACTCCTGGCGGCATCGAAACAATCAGATCCGCGAGGCAGGTATCCGACGCGCTGGATGAAGCAGGACTAAGCGCTCAGTCTGTATTCAAGATTGAATCTGACATCATGAACTCCGGAATGAGCGAGGACATGGTCAACAGCGCAAACATCCTGCTTGACAAGATGCGTGAGCGCCCGGAAGTAATTGCAACGCAGAAGGGGCAGGATCAGCTTAGAGCGTTCTCTGAGTATTTTGAAAACCTTGCCAATGCTGAACAGGTGTTTGCCGCCAAATCGAACCGCGAGGACCAGGAGCTTCTCAACAGAGGCGAAGCGGCAAGCCGGAGGCTCAGCGGCCTGTATCAGGACATCCTTGATGCACAGTTGAAGGCGAAGGACGATCAAAGCAAAGGAGATAATAACGCCCATCAGAAGGCAATGCAGAAAGCCTCTGATCTGATCAAGGATTATCTGAATCGCGGTATTCCTGAATATGACGCGGAAATGAGTACCATTGATGCGCGTCAGCAGGAGCTTGATGCAAAGAGAGCGCAGCACGAAGCGGACAAGCAGAATAAGACTTGCGACTTCCTGTCAAAAACTCTTGACGAGATCACGCAGACAACGGCAGAGGTTGACGCTGAGATTGAAGCGGAGAACGCGGCAATCGAAAGAGAACAGCTCGCAACAGCCGAGGCGAATAGTCTTGTTGATGATTTCATCCGGATGAACGCCGAGTATGACGAAGCAACGCGGAACAACGACACGGAGAAACAGGAAGAGATCCGCGCTGAGATGGACGGATACCGGCAGCGGTACGGTGATGATGTAATTGCTGAAGTAATTGAGCGCACAGCGCCCAACAACGGAGAGCAGGACATTCAGCCGCTTCAGCTCGAAGAGAACGGTCAGCCGGTTGACGCGTTCCAGCAGACGATGGACGAGGCGGTCAATTCGGAACAGGTTGAAACAGATTATGATCCGCTTGATGGTGTTTCTCGTTCAGCCGTTGACAAAATTCTGAATGAAAATGAACGGGTAGAGGCTCTGAAAAATTCCGGTGTAAACATTGAAGAAGTGCGGACCAAACTGGAAGGTGCAGTTTCTGAGATGGTTCATAACTTTGGGATATCGGAAGAAGAATTAACTCCGGAAGTTGTTTCTGAAATTGACAGAACAATCCAGGATGTACTTACCGGGAACATTGTAGATTCTATTACGTTTGACGTTCCGCAACGGCTAAAACACGCTTTTCTAAATTCGTATACCGTAACAGGGAACGGAACTGGTACTGTTTATAATGATGAACAGATACAAGAGCTAAAAAGTAAGATCCGGGGATTTAGAATACGCTATAAATGGACGAGAGCTAACGGTAACGAGCAGAGAGTTGTTCCGAATGATATGAGGCTTCGTGCATTTGGGCAGGGTATCAGGTTTGTAAATAAAAACTACGATACTACGCTTGACGAGTTGTATAATTGGTTAGCGTCTGAATGGGGTGAATCATTATTCCCGGAAGCGTTCAGCTCTGAAGATCAGCTAGAGCATCTTATTAGTTTTCTAAAAAACAATAAGGTTTCCGAAGGTGCAATTACACTTGGAGAATGGTTGAATTCCCAAACGGCAATGATGGAAGGCGTTGGGGAGTATCATGTAGACGAAGCTATTACTGAAATACTTCTGAATCTGCTTAATGATGTTAGTCCATATCTTGATGAGAGATCAAAACTGGAGGATAGAAAAAATGCTAGACGACATTCTTCCAAAGCCGAACAAATTCAGTCAAATCTTGAATCGGAAGTTTCAAGAGGCCAGGGAGCAGAAGAAAAATTCTATGGCGACATCGTCGGAGCCGCAGGAACCGAAGCCAATGACGTTTCTTCACTACGACGAGCAGGGGAACCCGTACCTTTCGACCAGCGCAATGGAGCAGGGGATCAAGGACGATCCGGAGCTGAATCGGAGGTTCAAAGAAATGTACGAGAATTCGCAGAAAATGCGCGACAAAGAGCAGATGAAAGCGGAACCGATCTCGGCAGAATCAACGATTGGGATGGCAAATCGAATTGGGAGCTTGACCGAGCAGCCGTTGACGCAAATCGAGAAATCAGCGCCGCAGGAAGATCAGAACAGCTCCAGTCAGGAGATCTGAGAGGAAGATCGTCTGACAACGTAGGCCAAGCAACCCGTAATAATATGACAGCAGCAGAAGCTTTGTCCGGCATTGATCAGACAAAGCTTTTTGATAACCTTAAAAACCTTGTTGGCCTGTCATTGGATGGGATTACTCCGGCAGATAAATCCGGATCATTCGTGCGGTTCATGAACGGTGACATCATGGAGATTTTCGCAAAACTTCATGAGGACGCTCACCGCGTAAAGGAATTCCGTGATGCGGTTGACCGGATCATGATGAACCTGGACGAAGAGGAGCGGAACCGGATCTATCGTGGATACGCGATGGCGCGCGGAATGAAAGCGGATGGCCTCACATACGATGGAACAACCAGACTCGCTGAGGAATTCCAATGTGATGTTATCGGAGCGTACGGACTATACAAGATCGCGGACAGCTCTGCCGGTTGGGTCCGGATTTTCTACGGTAAAGCGCAGGACCTGACGGACGCGGATCTTGAGAATCTGACAAAAACATCCTCGCTGTTTGCTCCGGTTGGGAATGTGCTGAACGGGCAAAAGCGTGAAGCTGATGGAACGCCCAGCGTCGGAGCAACTTCGAGGTTTTCATTAACAAGAGATGAATCTGTTAATGTTCCGATTGATGACATACGGAATGTAACAAGGTATCAAAATGAGGTATCTGCTACATTAGACGGAACAATGCCATCATGGCAGACGGTTCTTGTTGGCGCTCCGAATGAGCTTCTTGCAGAGTATATGGGGTCAGAGAATCCTCTCTATATTCCTCAGAAAATCGTAAAAAAGATTGCTGCTGGCAAGCACGCTCTTGGTAAAGAATTTACCATGAACCTGATAGATTTGCTGAAGGATCCGCTTGCTATTACTGGGAATACGGCTGATCATGCTGACATAGAACAAAAAACGGGCATGAGGAGCATTGTTGTATGGACAGAGGCATACAACGCAGCCGGAAATCCAATTATAGTTCCAATTCGGATAGATGTATCTAATGGAGGAGATTCCGGATATAGCAATATAATCACCAGCATTTTTGATCTGCAAAGCGATTCATACTATGAGGATCTTATTCGAGATGGGAATGTTTTATACACAAGAGATAATGAAAACATTCGCGACCTGTTGTCACAATGGCGACATATGCCAGAGTCCCACAGGGCGAATGTCTCTGTAAATAATATAGTTCCCGGATTCAATGATGTCAAGGTTGACTTCTATGGTGGCGTTAGATCTTCTACAGAACAAAACGCAGAAAATCGAACGCTGATTGACGAAGCTGTCAATCCGACGCAAGATCAGCAGACGCAAACAACGGGGCAGGATTGGAACGTCGAAACACAGGACGAGGTTAATCCGCAGTCCGCTCCGGAAGAGGAACTCAAAGCAAACGGCATTGAAACCAACGCGGACGGGTCAATGGATCAAGAGAACGAAACAAAGTTTTCGATCCGGTTTGATACCGACTACATGGACAAGGCCGATGCAGCCAATGCAAAGACGGAGAATGTTGACGATTCCGTCATGGAAACCGCAAGGGATCAGCGCAAAATAATTGCTGATTACATGACGAAGAACCGGGAACGACTGAACCTTCCGGAGGATATCGAAGGGAATACGTTCGTAGGAAACGCGTCGTATGGATTGTCCGGAGAGCTTTCGACGGTATGCGTCCGCAGCGTAATGGCTGACGAGTTTGTTGACGCAGTATCTGAAGCGGTCGGCAGGCCGCTCACGGTTGAGGAGGCGGTATTCGCCAGTCAGGAGGCCGCATCCTACGTCCGTAATCCGCAATGCATTTACTGCTATGTTGCGATGGATCGTGCCGCGTATCGTGAATTCCTCCTCGATTACATTCACCAGCGCGATGACATTATCGGTCAGATGGTGAACGGAACAGAGAAGGACAACCTGGACGATCTGTACAAGCAATTCCTCGGCGGCAGGAAAGACACCAAGCAGATGAAGAACCGCTTCAATATGTGGGCAGATGCGGTTCGTAAAATGTCTGAGCTGATCACGGAGGCAGACCTTGCCTCTGAAGCTGCGATGGATGAGGCGATTGCCAGAAATCCTGAGCTTGCCCAGCAGATCGCTGACGCAAAACGGTACGCTCAGTCCGCATCCTGGGCAAAGAAGCGGCTGGCATACAGGGCGTACAACAATAGTATTCTGTCATGGCCTGATAGCAGAGTGAAATCTCTGAACAAGGCCTTCGGTTTGCGGATGTATTCGTTCTCTGATTATTCTCCGGCATTCGTACTTGAGAATATGCAGATGATCACGGACGCTGCCGTAAAAGGCCTGAAGGTTCTTGCGTATACAAAGGATCTCGATTTCGTGAAGATCTTTGCCGGTACGGGCGCGAACATCAATATCTCCGTATTCGGTTATATGCAGAACGGGATCATAGCAGAGGATGCTATGCAGGGCGCTCCGTGGGCAGAAGCGCAACAGCTCCGCGAGATGTATCCGAATGTAGGTTGTACGTTCGTTGCGACGAATGACGCGCTTGTCAGATGGGCATTGGCTCAGGACTGGATCGATGTAGTCATTCCATTCCATCTTGTGAGAACCGGCGAAACTGTCGCTGAAATGATGAACTACCTGAACTACACCAGGGAAACAAGCGACAAGAAAACGCCGGAGTGGAGGAAGGGAATTGATCCGAAGGAGATCTATCCGACTGTTCACAACAATAACAAGGAACAGTATCTGCAAGCGCTGAAAGAAGCACACCTTACGCCAAGGTTCGAGCGGTTCCTGGATGATCCGAACTACATGAAGCTGGTCAATGAAACCAGACGGTCCGCGGAAGATACATTCCCGGTTCAGCCTGTGTTCAACACCGGAGCGGCCTTCCAGTCGCTGAACAAGATGATGAAGGAAGGCGGCTACGTCCAGCACGTCGGTGGATCCATTGAGGAGATGCGGAACATCGCCAACGAAACCGCTGAAAAGATCAATAATGGCGGCGTTGAGGAATTTAAGGCGTTCCAGCGGAGAGTGAACGAGAGCAATCTCGCTGCACTCAATAATGAAGAAGAGCAAGGTTCATCGTTTTCAATCGCAGCTCCGACCGGCCTCACAAGAGAGCAGCGTCAGCAGATGTATCAATGGGATCGCGACCGTCTGAACGAACAGTACCGGCGAATGTCCGCAAAGGATCGTGCTGATGTGCAGCGCGCCCGTGAGCAGATGGAGGCAAGGCAGAAACGGGCGAAGTACCGCGAGAACATTGTTCACAACGCGAACGAGCTGGCTACATGGCTCAAGCAGCCGAACACGAAGGAAGGCAAGTATGTGCCGGACTTTCTGAAGGACTCCGTGCTGTCAGCGCTGCAGGGGATCGATCTCGGATCCCAGTCACGCGAAGGCGGTCAGATCGTGCAGAACTGGCGGCAGTCCATGCAGAACCTAGCCAACACGCTGACGCAGTACCAGCTCCATCAGAACGGCGACAACACGGACGCGCGGTTCGACGGGGTGCATCTTGAACTTCCGGCTGGATTCGTCGAGGCCTTCCAGGATCTTGCAAACAGCGTCGGAGAGGATGGCACGAACTACCTGCAGGATATGGACAACGAGCATCTTAACCAGCTCGATAAATCCATATCGATTTTCCGTGCGGCTCTGAGGAACGCGAACCGGTTACAGGCCAACGCGCGCTCGCAGTCCGTTGCAGAGATCGGACAGGAAACGGTCCATGAACTGAACGGAAGGAAAGCGAAGAAGCAGAGCAACAGCCGGTTCCTGCGAGGGGTCGACGACCTGTTCAATGTTGAAATGCTGGACGCGCCTTCCTACGCGCAACGCCTGGGAGATGCCGGAGGATCCGTCATCAACGGGATTATCAACGGTTTTCTGAAAGGCACGACGCACGTCAAGGAGGCTCAGGAATTCTTTGAGAACGCGCGCAAGGAGGAAGGCGTTTCAAAGAAGGAGCTGCACAACTGGTCGAACAAGGCTGTAGAGATCACGCTCGAATCCGGAAAGACAATCGGAATGACGCAGGGCCAGCTCATGAACCTGTACGCGTTGTCGAACAGGCCTCAGGCATTGCAGCATATCCTGAGCGGCGGTATTGAGATCGGATACAACAAGGCCTCCAGAAACAGCCAGAATCGCGCGTATAAGCTGACTTATGCTGATCTGGACAATGCCTTTTCCAAACTCTCAGACAAGCAGAAATCGTTCGTAGATCGTTTGCAAACGTATCTCAGTACGACTGCATCCGGATGGGGGAATGAAGTATCTCAGACGCTGTACGGAATCGACCTGTACGGGGAGGATAACTACTGGCCTATACGGTCTGCGAAATCCGGACTGGCAACACAGGATCCGGAAAAGGTCCGCGCCTTCAATGCTCTGCTGAACGCATCGTTCACAAAGCTGACTAACAAGTATGCATCGAATCCGATCATGCTTGACGACGCGGTGCAGGTGTTCTGTGATCATATCTCGCAAATGTCGAATTACAACGGCATGGCAATTCCGATTGCGGACGCTATGAAGTGGTTTAACTACCAGCGGCGCGGCGAGGACGGATCGATTGACTGGAACAGCAGCGTCAAGAGGGCCGTAACAGAAACGATGGGGAATGGCGGCACAAGCTACTTCATCAATCTCATTAAGGATATAAACGGCCTGAGCGAAGGCGGCACGGGAACGACACTTCCTGGAATACTGGCAAGCAACACGAAACGCGCTGCCGTTGCAGGAAAGCTCAGGGTCATGGTGCAGCAGCCGACAGCGGTTGTCCGCGCTATGAGCATGATCAATCCGAAATACTTTGCAGGATTTTCTGATCTTCAACTGTCAAAGGTTGTCAAGGAGATGCAGGACAATGCTCCGATAGCATGGTGGAAATCCCAGGGCAACTTTGATATAGGAACCGGAAAGAGTATGAGGGATATAATTTCCGGTGACTCCTCGACGCTTGATAGCGTCATGAACGCGACGATGGCCCCTGCCGGACTTGCAGACGACCTTGGGTGGAGCTGGATCTGGAACGCCGTGAAGAGGGAACAGGCGGCACGGAATCCCGGCCTATCCGGTCAGGCGCTGATGGACAAGGTGGTCGAACGGTTCACCGATGTCATCAACAAGACGCAGGTTATCGACACGGTGGTTCATCGTTCGCAGATCATGCGGTCGAAGGACAATCTGCTCAAACAGGCGACAGCGTTCATGTCGGAGCCGATCAAAACCTTCAACCTTCTGCACAATGCGATCAACGATGTAGCGGCAGGAAAGCCTGGATCAAAAGGCAGGTTCGCAAAGACTCTGACGGCGGTTGCGGCGAGCTGGGCGGTAAACGCCGCTGTGCTTGCGCTGCATGATTCTCTCAGAGATCGCGACGAGGACGAGGATCTTTGGGATCTGATCATGAAGAACTGGCTGGACGAATTCAAGGACAACGCGAATCTGCTCAACAGTATTCCGTATGTCAAAGACGTTGTCGCTATGCTGAACGGGAGCGACGTTGAACGAATGGAGCTGTCCAGCATATCTGATCTGATCACAAGTATGCAGAAACTGTACAAGGCGATAACGACCGGCGAGAGCGACTATACACAGTACGGCCTATACCGCGGTCTGATCACTTCTGCCGGTAACGTATTGGGTACTCCGGTGACAGGACTTCTGAGTTCTGCTGAAACGGTTATCAACGCGGCAGCGCCTGGAACGATTCGCAGAAGAAAAACAAGAGGCTGGGATAAAGCGGATACGCTGATCGAGGAAGGAATCGACAAGAAGGCGGCTCGCGGTCTGATGAAGGGATACAAATCGGACAACACGGCGACGAAGGCCTTCTCGATCCTGACCTACGACGCTGACAAGGACGGGATCCCGGACTTCAGCGAGGAAGAGCAGGATATAATCGCAGCGGCGCTCGGACTCAGCTATGATCCTAGCAAGGAATCCCTTCAGGACTACGCGGTACGGTCTGCGAACAATTACTTGAAGGGCAAACAGAAGATCATGGACGACGACAGCAGCACGGACGAGGAGTACAACAAGGCCCAGGAGAAATACGACGAGTATTCAGCATTGTTTGATGACTACTTCGCGTTCCTGGGGATAGGTTAAGGGAGAGGGCAAAACCTCTCCCTTCTTAGTGGAGGCAATATGTCAGTTAACAAAACAATCGATATTAGTCTGGACCTGAAGCGCGTCACGCCGCAGCCGTTGGATATTCCGAAGCTGATTGAGGGCGACACGGGGAATATCTTCGTCATAACCCTGACGGATGACGGAACGCCGGTTGACCTGTCCGCTTGCCGGGTGCTGGTGGTTTTCTCAAAGGTATCAGACGGAACGACAAGCGAGCAGGACACAGAGGACGGGTACATCGACCTGTACTATTACGGAATTGAGCTGATCGGATCACCGAACAACAACGACACGATAACGGTCACTTCGGACGGCGAAACGGCAACGGTAACGACGGACGTATCCGGAGGCGTTGTCACGATTGATTCTGAAGCATGGCTGGAACGCGTGAAGGATCCAGGAACGTACACGATCACTTATGTAACCGCCGGTTCCGCGTGGCAGCTCTATCCGCACTCTGTTGTGATAAGCGGCACGGGCCACAATATCATCACGATAGATCTGAGGACGACATCTTATGGTGTTGGAAAGAACAACTGCGAGATCCAGATCTATTCCGGAGATGACAGGGATGTACTTGTCACAACGGCACAGTTTAACTTTGACGGACGGAAGGGGATCGCAAACGCGGACACAATCACAAGGGATCCGTCGTATCCGCGTTTGACGG
>Ga0265298_10001183_pt1 | contig 38498 bp, 30 predicted proteins | sample AusTroGonzalo_MG_3_FD_193486 | JGI IMG/M metagenome (GOLD analysis project Ga0265298, IMG submission 193486) | Bovine rumen microbial communities from tropical cattle in Woodstock, Queensland, Australia - Gonzalo_01 | ecosystem: Host-associated > Mammals > Digestive system > Stomach > Rumen ...
CATCGTCAATGCCGTCTCCGCATTGGCCGCCTACTGCTTCTTCCCAAAGAAACCAGCCATCTCACTTGAACACCTGCACGATAACCAACTGACCCTCTTTTGATTACTTATATCGAACTCACGTTATATTATTAAAGAAAATCTAATATATTGATTGTCAATTGGATAATTTTTAGTATCTTTGTGGTCGGAACAAAAAAATTCCCCCGAAAGCCGTGGAAAAGCAAAAATCGGGGGAATCGAAAAAACAAAATAGATGACAAAGGTACGAAGAATATCCGAATTAAGCCAAAGTTTACCGTTCACGGAGTACGATTTTTACGATTTATACCTCAAGACGTTCGAGAACACGGAACTGGGAAGGATGAAGAAGGTGCTGCCACTGCGGCAGATGGCCGAGACTTTCGGCCTTGTAAACAAGCGTCAGGTTCCGAAGCGGGGTGCCAAGCCCTACTTCACCCCTGAGGGGAAGGTTGCGCTGATGTTCCTGAAGACGTACACGCAGTTGAGCGCGCCGAAGCTGATGGAGCAGCTGAACGGGAACATCCACTACCAGATCTTCTGCGGCATCCGCATCGACCCCGAAGAACCGCTGACGAACTACAAGCTGATCGACGACATCGCCAAGGAACTGGCCGACAAGCTGAAGATACAACGCCTGCAGGACGTGCTGGCCGAGGCATGGAAGCCGTACATGAAAGACCTTGACACGATGTACACCGACGCGACGTGCTACGAGAGCGAGATGCGGTACCCGACAGACCAGAAGCTCCTGTGGGAGTGCGTCAAGAAGACATACAAAATCATGTGCGAGGTGAGCGGGCGCATGGGTGTCCATCGCCCGAGGACGAAGTACCTTGACGTGGAGAAGGCCTGCCTGTCGTACCGCAAGCAGCGCAAGCACAGCAACACCCAGACAAGGAAGATGACGCGCCGCTTGCTGAACCTGCTCGGGAAGATACTAAAAGAGATACGCAGGATGGAACGCGGGTGCGATGTCCCGGAGCTGTTGACCGTCAAGGAGAAGTCGTTGGTTGACATCATCACGAAGGTGTACCGCCAGCAGCGCAACCACTTCGACAGCGGCGACCGGAGGGAAAGCATCCCCGACAGGATAGTGAGCGTGTCGAAGCCGTATGTGAGACCCATCGTCAGGGGCAAGGAGGTAAAGAGCGTGGAGTTCGGCGCGAAGTGCAACAACATCATGGTGGACGGGATCTCGTTCATCGAGAAGATGTCGTTCAACGCCTTCAACGAAGGGACGAGGCTCCAACACTGTGTCAAGATGCACAGGCGACTGTTCGGGGTGGACGTGAAGAAGATAGGCGGCGACGCGAGCTATGCCGGCACGGACAACCGCGGCTTCTGCAAGGAGAACGGCATCCAGACCTCTTTTGTCAAGCGCGGGCGACCCACCCAAGAAAAGAAGGAGCAGGACTATGTGCGTCAGGAGCTTGCGAGGGTCAGGGCCACTGCGATGGAAGGCTCGTTCGGGATCCAGAAGGAGCATTACGCGATGCGGCGGATCAAGGCGAGGAAGAAGGAGACGGAGATACTGTACATCTTCTTCGGCATCCACACCGCCAACGCGGTGCTTTTGGCCGAGCGGCTGACGCAACAGCAGAAAGCCAAAGCCGCATAGTCGGGTGCTTCAAACGGGCCCGGTACGGAGTGCTCAGGTGGGGACTCCCGATTGACTGTGCGCAAATTAGACGGTTATGAACAAAAAAATGGTCGGTTGTGAACGACATTCTCTTGGAGAGTAACAAGTCAGCATCTTTTGTGTATAAAAAACATAAACACAATCAACAAGGTAAGTCAAAAATCTAGAATTATACGACAATCCCTATATAGGACTAGTCAACTGCATATGTCTATTATTCCACGATAGTCATTTCGTCAATCAAATGCCCCGCACCAGCGAACTTGTCGATGATGAAAAGCACATAACGAATATCGACGGAGATGTTTCGGCAAATGTCGGGGTCATAAATCAAGTCGCTCATGGTACCTTCCCAGCAACGGTCGAAGTTGAGGCCGAGGAGTTGTCCTTCGGCGTTCAGAATCGGGCTGCCTGAGTTGCCGCCGGTGGTGTGCACGCTTGCGGTAAAAGCCACATGCATTTTGCCGTCCTTGTCGGCGTAGCGACCATAGTCGTTCTTGTTGTAAAGCTCTTTCAGGCGCGGCTCCACCACATAATCATAAATGTCGGGGTTTTCTTTTTCCATGATGCCCTCAAGCGTGGTGAAATGGCGGTAGGTTTTTCCGTCTTGTGGCTTGAAACCTTCCACCTTGCCGTAGGTGACGCGCAGCGTGAAGTTGGCATCGGGGAAGAGGCGCTTGTCGGGCTGCATGTCCATCTGACCTTTCATGTAGAGGCGTTGCAGGCGGTCGATGTTGGTGTTAAGACTCGAAATGTGGTCGTAGACCTCAGCGCGATAGAATCCAATAAGGCTTTGGTAGACCTTCAAAGCAGGGTCGTTGGCTAATTTCTTTGCTTTGCTGACACTGAAATTGTTCAACAAATCATTCACCTTGGTTTCGTCCGTGAACATCGACTTGGCGAAAAGTTTATCAACATACTCATCCACGTCCTTGATGTCGTTCAAAAAAGCGGGACGGAAGTCGGCAGGCTGGGCTTTCAGGTATTCGTTAAGCAGCATGGCGGCCACCTCACGGTCAATAGGCTCATAATAGTCCTTGAAGAAGTTGGCGGCGGTGCCTTTCACTTGGTTCAGCATCCGGTCGATGTCGTCTTGTGGCGTGTCCTTGGTTACCTCGGAGAGGCGGGAGAAACGTCCTGCAAAACTGATGAGTTCGATGCGCATACCAGCCTCAGTCATATAAGTGTAAGCAAGTTGGTAAGGCTCCAAATCCTTATAGTTTTTCTTGAAGTCTTTCAGCAGATCAATGTACATGTAACGGTTGCGTGCACCCAAAGCCCATTCTTGGAAGTCCTGCTCGAAGGCGCGTTTTTTCTGCACACCGTGGAAATGGTTGATGCCCTCGGTCACGCCCATCCATTTCTTCCAGCCGTTGCCGATGTTGGCGTGCTTAGCGGCATATTGGATGCGCACCTTGGGGTCTTGTTCCTGATACTTGTTGTAGATGTCGAGCACCTTGCCGCGCAAATCCACTCTGATGGGGTCAAGGATATTGGCTTCTTGGTCGACGGCCACGGCAGGCAGGTATTCGCTGGTATGGGCGGGATAGCCGAACACGAAGGCAAAATCGCCTTCCTCGGCACCTTTCAGGGAAATGTCGAGGTGCTTGGCGGGCTTGTAAGGCACGTTGTCCTCACTGTAAACGGCGGGACGACCATCCTTGTCAGCATAAACGCGGAAGATGCTGAAGTCGCCCGTATGGCGGGGCCAGACCCAGTTGTCGGTGTCGCCGCCAAATTTGCCGATGTTGCTCGGCGGGCAACCCACAAGGCGCACATCAGTATAGACCTCGTTGAGCAGCAGGTAATACTCGTTGCCCAAAAAGAAAGACTCGATTCTGACCTTGTATTGGGTTTCTTTCTCAACCTGTGCCTTGATTTTCTTGATGTTTTCCTCGATTTTGGCTTGGCGTTCCGCTTCAGGCGTGTCAACCGTGATGCCTTCAAGCACTTGCTTGGTCACGTCGCGCATCTCACGGAGGAAAGTGACACTGAGGCCCGGGCAAGGCAGTTCCTCTCCCCTATTCATGGCCCAGAAACCGTTGGTGAGGTAGTCGTGCTCGACGGAACTGTGCTTTTGGATGTAGCCATAGCCGCAGTGGTGGTTGGTGAGCAGTAGACCGTAGTCGCTGACGATTTCGCCCGTGCAGCCGCCGCCAAAGAGCACGATGGCGTCCTTCAAGCTGCTGTGATTAATGCTGTAAATGTCTTCAGCGGTGATTTTCATGCCCATTTCCTGCATTTCTTTCTCGTTGTATTGCAGCAACATGGGAATCCACATGCCTTCGCCGGCCTTCGCAATGCCGACCGCAAGCGTGAGGATGAGAGTGATTAATAATGTAATACGTTTCATTGGATAATGTTTAATTGATGTTTTAGTGGGGGCAAAAATAATCAATTCTTTGATACGCTCAAAACTTCCGTGTTTTTGTTTCGTTTTGACGGCAGGGGTTCCATTATATTCCACCCCTGCCTAAATTCCGTCGTCCCTACGGGACTAAGCAAAACCCCGTAGGGGTGACAGGATGCTAGGCTGGCGGTGTAAACCCCTGCCGAAAAGGTGTTTCAATCCCAAAAATAAAAGAAACTCACCAAACGGCAGAACCATTCGCGCCACCAAGGTTGTTTCAATTCGAGATCCACATCCTTGGTGCGGCTGCGGAACACGTGGAAATTGTAGAAAAGATTGTGCGACCGCCATTCGCGTACCATCGATTCCAAATCCCTTTGGCAAATGGCCATCTCGGGAGAGGCTTCATCCCTTACGGCTTGCAAGTATTGCCGTATGTCCTCCTTGCTTTTCACCTTGCACGAATCCAGAATGTGCGTGTTGGTCGGGGTCACTATGGCGTTGTCAATTTGCATTTATTCCGAGGCTTTAAACACATGGCGTTGCGTAAGCATAAGCAGGAAGGCCAACAAGGCACCCAATACATCAGAAATGGTCATCGAGGCCCAAACGCCCGTCAGGCCGTTGCCGCCCGCATCGATGAACAAGGTGGGAACGATGTAAATCATCGGGGCGAGGAACAGCACCTGCCGCGAAAGACTGGTGACGATAGCGATCCAAGGCTTGTCGATGCTCTGGAAGAAGTTGGAATTGGTGATGGTGAAGCCCACCAAAGGGAACATCACCAACATGAAACGCATGGCCGGCACGGCAATTTGAATGAGTTCGTCTTCTTTGGTGAAGGCACGGAGCAGAATCTGGGGAATGGTCAAAGCCAACAACGCCCCCGCAAGACCAATCAGCACATTGACTTTCATGGTCAAAGTATAGACGGATTTCAGTCGGTGGGGATGACCGGCACCGTAATTATAACCTGCAATGGGCTGCATCCCTTGGCACACGCCGAGGATGAGCATCACGCTGAGGCTACCAAAAGTGTTGACGATGCCGTAGGCACCCACGGCCAAGTCGCCGCCATAATGGATGAGTTGCCTGTTGAGCAAGGCCACCACACCCGAAGCCGCCACGTTCATCAGGAAGGGACTCATGCCGATGAGCAGGATGTTGCGGAAAATGTAGAGTTTAGGCTGCCACGAATGACGGCGGAAACGGATGAAAGAACTTCGTTGCAGGAAGTGCCAAATGGCAACGACACCCGTACAACTCATGGAAATGGTAGTAGCCCATGCCGCACCAGCGATGCCCCAATCCAAGGCATAAATGAACAAGGCATCAAGAGCGATGTTAAGGATGGCACCGCTCACCATAATCCACATTGACTTCTTGGGATAGCCCGTAGCGCGAATCAGGCCAGTAAGGTTAAAGGTGACAGTAGTCATGAACATACCGGGCAACACAATATCCATATACTCACGCGCGTATGCGATAGTATCAGCCGACGCACCGAACATGGTCAAGATTTTGTCCATGAAGACATAACCGCCCGTAACGAACAAGAAACCGAATATGAAAGTCAGCAGCATACTGTTGCCTAAAATATCCTCGGCCCATTTGTAGTCCTTCTTGCCCAACACAATCGACATGCGCGCCGACGAGCCGACGCCCACCAACGAGCCAAAGGCATGGATGATGTTCATGATGGGCATGGTGATAGCCAAGCCTGCGATGGCAAGCGCTCCCACACATTGGCCCAAAAACATGCGGTCGACGATATTATACACCGAGGCAATAATCTGGCTGACGATGCTCGGCAACGCATATATCCACAGCAAATGGCTGATACTCTTGGTCTCCAATTCCCTTGTTCTGTCAATCTGTTCCATCTGTTGATAATTCGGCGGCAAAAGTAGCAAAAAAGCAGGTGCCAAATCCAAACAATTTACGTATTTTTGCCGACTGTTTCCCATAAGGGAAGCAACATCCACAACTTTAAGATAAGGAAATGAATTTCAAGACATTGATGATATTATTGTCCATGGTTTTTTGCCTGACGGCCAACAATTGTTGCGTGTCGTCGGACTCCAACGCCATCTCCAAAGGGCTGAAAACGATGGAGAAAGAGATTCCGCTTCCCTATCATCGCGACTTGGTCAAATCTGTGGAGAAATACAAGAAGGAAGAACTGCCCGAGCTGTTCCTCAACTGCGAAGGCTTTCTTGAGGAGGCCTTGAAAAGCCGCGACTTCCCGACCGAGCTGAAGTATCTGCCCGTTTCCTTATCGTGGATGCAACCCGACTACCAAAACGGAGACCGTTGCGGCGTGTGGGCCTTGCCGACCTTGGTGGGGCTGCGTTACGGTTTGGTCATTGACGGGCAAAACGACGAACGTTATTCGATTGAAGCCTCCACCCGTGCCGCCTTGGATTACCTTTCTGACCTGCACGACAAATACAACGACTGGTGGCACGTCATTTTGGCCTACGCCAACAGCCCTGTTGCACTGCAACATGCCCTGTCGAAAAGGGAAGACACGCTGAAACTCTGGGACTTTTACGTGGAAGACTTGGTTCCGAACTCCGAAATCATCTGCGACTTCATCGCCTGCATGTACGTCTACCGCGAACACCAGCCTTTGGCGAACCCTCGACCCATCAGCGAGATTTCTCCCGTCGTCAAGCAGACCATCCCCGACGACACCACCATAAAAACCTCAACCCAACCCGAAGAACCCGTTATCACAGTGCAAGAGGAGCCTCAACCAAAGGAAGAAACTCCGAAACCCACCGAAAAAATCATAAAATACAAGGTGAAAAAAGGTGACACCTTGACTCGCATTGCCAAACAACACCATGTCACCGTATCAAATTTAATGGAATGGAACCATCTTGAAAGCGACCTGATTCGGGATGGACAAATATTGATTATAAAGAAATGAAACCCATACGCATATTCGTTTTTATCGTTGCCATAATCGCCCTGTTTGGGATTGCATGGTACTTTTTCCCTGCCGACGGCATCCATATCGGCAACTTCACGCTCCGTTTCCCCTCCTATGCTGAAGCCAGCACGAGCAACAAGGAAGAGGAGGTGGACGTGGACGACATCCTGAACAAGGTGAACAAGAGCTTTGAGATGACCTGCTCCGAGTCGATGCTCGACAGCCTGCACTTTTTCCGCACCTACCTGAAGGAAAACCCCAACCGCATCTACCTGCCCAACGACAACTACACGTATTTCGACACCCTTTTCGACCTGTTCGAGACTGCCAAAAGCGAAGGCAAGACCTACCGCGTGATGCACTACGGCGACTCGCAAATCGAGATGGACCGCATCTCGTCGGTGCTGCGCCAAAAGTTGCAAGAGTTCTTCGGCGGCTCAGGACCCAACATGATTCCCGCCATCCAAGCCGTGCCCACCATCTCCGTCTCGCAACGTTGCGACAACCTGAAACGCTACACCCTATACGGCGATTCCAGCACCCGCCGCGCCTCGCACAACCGCTATGGCGTGATGACCCAGTTCGCGCAAGTGCAAGGCGAAGGCTCGATTTCGTTCAGCCAAACCAGCCATTCACGCGCTTTTGAGAACTCGAAGATGATTTCAACCGTGTCGGTGCTGTTGGGAAGAAACAGCAAGGGCTTTACCGCCCGCCTGAAATGCGACTCCATCACCATGGAACCTAAGGTGTTGGCTGCCAACGACAGTGTCTCGCTCATCACTTGGGAACTTCCCGTCAATGTGAAACGCGGCACCATCAACTTCAAAGGCAACGCCCAAATCTACGCCATCCTCCTCGATGGTGAGCCGGGCGTGGCCATCGACAACGTGGCGTTGCGCGGCTGCTCGGGAACCATTTTCACCCGCATCGACGAACCCACGATGCGCCAATCCTTTGCCCTTCTTGACACCCGACTAATCATTTTGCAATTTGGCGGCAACCGAATGCCGGGCATCACCTCGCCCAACAGCATTTCAGCCTACACACGGGAGTTGGAGAAACAAATCGACTACGTGAAGCGTGTCGCCCCGAAAGCCACCCTACTTTTCATCGGTCCCGCCGACATGAGCAAGCGCTACAATGGCAAGTTGGGCACATGGAAAGGCTTGCCCGAACTGAACGACTCGCTACGGTCTATGGCCCTGCGCAACAATGTGGCCTATTGGGACATGTTCCACGTGATGGGCGGCGAAGGCTCAATGGTGAAATGGGTGAAACACGAGCCTGCTTTGGCTGGCCCCGACCACATCCACTTCACTTTCCACGGCGCACAAGAAATCGGGTCTGACTTGGCCAAGTCGTTTACTACCTATTACGACTTCTACCAACTGCGCAAGCGCGTGCCCAGTGAATCCGTCATCGAGTTCATCAACCGCGACAACACGGAAGACTCCATCAAAGAGACCTACAAAAAACTATTGCCAATCTATCAACCCTTTGCCCAATCCAAGCAATGAAAAGAACACTCGTCACCCTGTTTTGGGCATTGGCTTGTCTGACGGTCATCGCGCAGACTCCCCCGTTAGCCAAGGCCATCCCTGACTATCCGTTCGCCCATTTCGAACGGAACAGACTCGTCTATCCCGGCGACAACCAGCCCATGGAGCGTTTCTTCCAAAAAATGGATTCTGTCATTTTCTTGGGCGAAGGCAACGTCAACATTATGCACATCGGTGGATCGCATGTGCAGGCTGGTGTGTTCACCCAGCAGTTTCGTGACAACCTCCTGAGTATCAGCACCGACTTGATTGGCGGACAGATTTTCGTCTTTCCGTTCACCGCCGGCAAGACCAACAACCCTTCGCACTATATCGTCAGATATACCGGCAACTGGGAGTATTGCCGCAATGCCGGAAAAAACGAGCATGTGAAAAGAATGGGACTGGCCGGAGCCGCCATCACCACGACGGACTCCCTCGCCACGGTCAGCATCATCACTCGCGAACGTTATCCTTCGGCCATGCCGCCTGTTTTCGACTTCAACAAAGTGACCCTGTTGGGCTTCTCGGAGACCGGAAACGTGGTGCCTTCGGTCAGCTACGACAGCATCCGCATCGCCGCCGACGCCAATGAGCCGTTCTATACCTTCCATTTGCCTACTTACACCGATTCCATCTGCATCCTATTCGATTCGGTGCACGGCGAATTCACCTTGACGGGCGTCATGTTGGAAAGCGGCAAGTCGGGCATCAACGTACATGCCGTCGGCGTAAACGGCGCCAGCGTGCCCTCTTACCTGCGTTGCAACGACTTTGAGCGCGACCTCGCCTTGGTGAAACCCGATCTCATCATCTTCGGCATCGGCATCAACGACGCGGCAGAAAACGACTTCGACAAATGGATTTTCAAGCAAAACTACAAGGAACTTATCCGTATCATCCAGCGTGTCAACCCCGATTGCGCTTTGCTTTTCATGACCAACAACGATAGCTTCAAACGCATCAAGAAAAACAAATACCAAGTGAACGAAAACGGCTTGGTGGCCGAGCAGGCTTTCATGGAGATGGGAAAGAAATACAACGCCGCCGTGTGGAACCAGTTCGACATCATGGGCGGACTCGGCTCGATGCAAGAGTGGGAAAACGCCGGCTTGGCCAAGAAAGACAAGGTGCACTTCACCAACAGCGGCTATAAGCTGCTCGGCGATTTACTATACAATGCGCTGATAAACAATTATATAGAACACATCAAATCCATTGCCAAACAACCCTGACCATGTTGACTTTACCCGAAATAGCATTGGATTTTCTGAAGAACCTGTTCTCGTTCGACAAGGCTCATCCCTTGTTGTTCACCCAATTCTATTTTTGGGCTTTCTTCGCCATCGTGTTCGCTTTCTTCTGCCTGTTCAAGAACAAGTGCCTACTGCGCAACACTTACCTGTTTTTCGTCAGCCTGTTCTTCTACTACAAGACCAGCGGACTTTTCACTTTGATACTGGTTTTCATCACCTTATATAATTTCTTTGCGGGCAAATGGATGCACTCGCGAAAGAAAAACTGGAGCAGGAATCTCGTCTTGGCACTCAGCGTCATCGTCAACCTGTCCACTTTGTGCTATTTCAAATACGCCTACTTCCTCACCGATGTCCTTAACAGCCTCACGGGACTTCAGTTCCGCGTGTTCGACGTGTTCTCATCGATTGGCAACGAAATCACGGGCGACAACCGCTTCAGCGTGGATACCATCCTGCTGCCGGTGGGCATCTCGTTCTATACCTTCCAAGCCATCAGCTATATCATGGACGTTTACCGCAAACGCATCGACCCCGTCAAGAACATCTTCGATTTTGGGTTCTATGTCAGTTTCTTCCCGCAGTTGGTGGCAGGCCCCATCGTGAGGGCCAACGAGTTCATCCCGCAGCTCCACAAGAAATTCTTCCTCAGCCGCAACCAGTTTGGCATGGCCATTTTCTGGATCATGAACGGCTTGGTGAAGAAAATCGTGCTCAGTGACTACATCGCCGTCAACTTCATCGACCGCGTGTTTGCGCAACCCTTGTTATATACTGGTTTTGAGAACCTTATGGCTTTGTTCGGCTATTCGTTGCAGGTCTATGCCGACTTCTCGGGCTACACCGACATCGCCATCGGCGTGGCCATGCTGATGGGTTTCTACCTGCCCATGAACTTCAACTCGCCCTACAAGGCCAAGAACCCGGGCGAATTCTGGAAACGCTGGCACATCTCGCTCTCGCGCTGGCTGCAAGACTATCTCTATATTCCCCTCGGAGGTAACCGCAACGCCACCTTCGGCACCTATTGCATCATCATCGTGATTGCCGCCATCGGCGTGTTCCTCTCGGGTAGCTATTGGGTAGGTATCGGTGTGGGTGCCGTGGCCCTGATTTTGGCCTTGGTGGCTCTTTTCAAGCCCAACAAGCGCAAAGACATCACCACCGAAATCAACCGCATGGACACGATGCTCTTGGGCGGCCTGTGGCACGGTGCCTCGTGGAACTTCATGATTTGGGGCGGCCTGAACGGCATCGGCATGTTGTTCTACCGTTTCTGGAAAGGCTGGAATGTGTATGTCCGCACCTTGTTTATGTTGGTCGTCACTGCCGGACTGAAACTGCTTTGCTACTACACCCCTCAGCCCGTGTTCAGTGTGATTTGCGTTTGGTGCGTCATCATCCTCGCCGGAAACATCATCCGAAGCATTTATAATTTGTTGGGTGGCAAGGCTCCCTTGCAAATGGTTCAAAACGCTTGGGCCATCTTCCAAACCTTCACCTTCATCACCTTCACGCGACTGTTCTTCCGCAGCGGCTCCAACCTCGACCCCGCCGAAGCCAACGAAACCGCTTGGAACACCGCCAAAAACATGGTGAACCAAATGGGTAGCCATTGGGATGTCAACAAAATCCCTGAAATCATGGAGCACTATTACAACGTGTTCATTCTCATCGTGATAGGCTTAATCATCCACTGGTTGCCCGACAACTTCAAGCGACGCTATCGCATTTGGTTTGCCAAAATGCCGATTCCGCTGATGATTGTGGTGTGCGCCCTCATCGTGTTTGTCATCTACCAGTTCATCACCGCCGACTTGCAGTCGTTTATTTATTTCCAGTTCTAATTTTTTTCTTTCACCTATCCAGTTTTTTTGTATTTTTGCAGCCCTAAGTATAGAATAATCAATTCAAAACAATATGAAAAAAGCAGTATTGAAATGTAAAGTCGTTGTGCTTTCGATGATGATGGCCGTTATGGTGGCGATGGCCTTGACGCAATGCAAGAAAGCAACCTCGACAGAAACGCCCACCACCGTCCTTCCTGAAGGCGAAACGGTAACCATCACCCTGAAGGTGATCGATGACTCGAAACTGACCGTGACCCCGCCGAGTGTTACTTTTGACAATGGAGATGTGATTTTTGTGGCAAGCGATGGAAAATATGTGGGTTATATTACTTTTAACGGCACGGTATTCGTGGGCGATATTACAGGTGCTACCGCTGAGAAACCGCTTTATTTCTACCTGCTTGGCAATCGGAAAGAAAATGATATTACTTGGACAACAGAAGATGGTGTGACAACTGGATGCTCTGTGAATATTGGCAACCAGTACAACTTTTTTGAAGGCCAGCCGGCCAACAAGCAATTGCCTGTAATTTCGTGCGCCCCATCGATGGAGAACTACCCAGACGGCACAAACGACCCATCGGCCAACTACAATTTCACCGCCATGCTCCGCAACAAGAGCGCTTTGGTGAAGTTCAAAACAGATGTAATTTCTGGCATGGTGACTTTGAGCGACATGTACACTCAGGCAAATGTTGACTTTGGAGCGGGCACGATAACCTCTGCCCAAACGAATGACGTCGACCAAAACAAGATCAGTTTCAATACCGACGCCAATGGTGAGGGCTGGGCCATCCTGCTTCCGCACATTGGAGAAATCACCTCCACAGCTTCTACCACTGCTGAGGGTTACAATACGGCAACCGTCATCATCCCAACCATCAACAACAACGCCTATTTGAGTGAGGGCATTTCGGTGAACCTTTTCAATCCTCTTATTACGCCCCTCACCTTTGAGGCTAAAACTGCTGGTGCTACAGTGACATTTACGAAAGCACTAACCATAGCCGAACTTCCAATTGAGTATAGCTTGAACGGCGGAACATGGACTACTTACTCAACGCCCATTACCCTCACCAACATCGGCGACAAGGTGATGTTCCGTGGAACCAACGCCGCTTATGCCACTGACTCTGAATATAGCAATTTCTCTTGCACGGGTGAATGCTATATCTATGGCAATGTCATGAGTCTTATCGATAAGGAGGACTTCGCTACAAACAAAGAATTGACGATTAATTACACTTTCTACCGACTGTTTTATAATAACGCAAACTTCTATAATCATCCCGCCAAAACGTTGGCGTTGCCTGCCACAACGCTCACCGAATCTTGCTACTCGGGCATGTTCCGGGACTGCATCAATTTGACAATAGCACCTGCCTTGCCCGCCACAACGCTGACTGAAGCTTGCTACTCGGGTATGTTCTATGGCTGCACCAGCTTGACAACAGCACCCGCACTACCCGCCAAAAAGCTTATAAACGCCTGCTATTATGAAATGTTCGCTAAATGTGAGAGCTTAACAACAACTCCCGCACTGCCCGCCACAACGCTGGCAATATATTGCTATTACTATATGTTCGGAGAGTGCACAAGCTTGACAACAGCACCCGCATTGCCCGCCACAATGCTGGCAGAGGGCTGCTATTCATTTATGTTCAAAGAGTGCACAAGCTTGACAACAGCACCCACATTGCGCACCATCACATTGCCAAAATCCTGCTATTACCAAATGTTCAATGGATGCACGAACTTAAATAGTGTGACCTGCCTTGCCACTGACATTTTCGCAGAAAACTGCACCTCTGATTGGCTTAACGGCGTAGCCACCACAGGTACGTTCACTAAAGCCGCATCTATGACGAGCTGGACAGAAGGTTCCAGCGGCATCCCCTCTGACTGGACAATACAGGATTATTAAGCACCTAGCTCGGCAGTCACAGTCTAAGAGCATGAAAACAAAATGAAAGGCGGCTGCATTAGGGAATGCAGCCGCCTTTTTTGTGTGTTGTGTGGTCTCAATGCGTCAAAATCTCCAACCCCGTTTCAGTCATTAAGAAAGTATGTTCCCATTGGGCGGAGGGCAGTTCATCTTCTGTAATGACGGTCCAGCCGTCGGCACTGTCGACGAAGACCTTCCACGTGCCGGTATTAATCATCGGCTCGATGGTGAACACCATGCCCGGCACAAGCAACATTCCGGTACCCTTCTTGCCATAGTGTAGCACTTCGGGGTCGTCGTGGAATTTCAAGCCCACCCCGTGACCGCAAAGGTCGCGTACTACGCTGAAACCATTCTTGTGCGCGTGCTGCTGGATGGCGTTGCCAATGTCGCCGACAAAGCCGAAAGGCTTGGCGGCCTCCATACCGATATAGAGACATTCCTTGGCCACATCAACGAGCTTTTGCTTGCGGTTCGAGGTCTTTCCTATGATGTACATGCGCGAGGCGTCGGAATAGAAGCCGTCCAAAATGGTAGTGACATCCACGTTGATGATGTCGCCTTCCTTCAGGATTTCTTTCGCTGAAGGGATGCCATGGCAGACCACCTCATTAATAGAGGTGCAAACGCTTTTCGGGAAGCCTTCGTAGCCCAAAGTGGCAGGAATGCCACCATGCTCGATGGTATAGTTGTGCACAAGGTCATTGATTTCCAAAGTACTCATGCCAGCATGGATGGTTTCGCCCACAAGGTCAAGGATACCCGTAGTGATAACGCCACTTTTTCTGATGCCTTCGATTTCTTCCGGGGTACGGATGAGTGTGCGTTTGGGCACCATCGCGCCTTTGGCCTCCATTGCCATCACTTTCTTGTCCAATGCTGTCGGTTCCTGTCCGGCCGGCACACGCCATTTTCTACGCCTCGTAAACATAATGCTTGAAATTTTGGGCTGCAAAAATAGTAAATAATTGAATATTATTTCGCAATAACAATCCCCAACTCCTTATTAATCTGTTTGCGGATGTCGTCAAGGTCCTTCTTGCGCTTCAGGAGGATGAGTTGGTCATCCATGTCCTCGGCGGCTTTCAGTTCCTCCTCAATGGCTTTGCGGCGTTCCTCAATGATGAGGTCCTTGTAGCGGTAAATCGAGGATAACACCGTGGCTTTCAGTACATCTTCCTCGCGCTTGACGAAGATGCCGTATTTTTCCCATTGGTCGAGTTTGTAGGGTGACGAAAGCAAGTCGGCGGCCAACTGGGAGATGGTTTCGTCTTCGTGCGAGACAAAAAACTGGTCGTCGGGGATGCGGCCCTCATCAATGGCTTGGTCGAACAGGTCGAAAATCTTGCGGTTGATAGGGTCGATAAAAGAAAAACCGTCCAACTTCAAGTCATCAATAATGAATTGTGCCACAGAAACTTGCTCGTAAATTGTTTGGCCATCCTCATCAACACGCTCGTCATTAATCAATTCCCGACCATACATCAACAGCAATCTCACCAATTCTTGCTCTTGATGATAGTACGTAGGCCATTGCTCCTCAAGGGTTTCCTCCTGTTTTGGTGCCACTGTCGTGGTGTCCGTCTCGGGAATCACCTCACTTTCAACACCTAACGACTTCTTGAGCTTCGCCCGCAGGATTTTGTTCAACTCATTGGTGAGTGTTTGCTCGGGCATGTCAAGGATTCGGCTGCATTCCTTGACGTATGTGATGCGGAAGATGCTGTCGGGAATGACAGAGATGGTCTCCACAATGTCACGAATGACTTGTCCGCGCTTGATGGGGTCGTTTTCGGCATCTTTCAACAAAAGTTCCGTCTTGAAGCGGATGAAATCTTTGGCGTTGTCCTTCAAGTAGTTGCTGACGTACTCTGTCGAAAACTCCTTGCCAAAGGTGTCGGGGTCGTGCTCAGGAGGTAACACTACGACGCGCACATTCATACCCTCGGAAAGAATCATATCCGTGCCTCGCAAGGCCGCATGGATGCCCGCAGCATCGCCATCATAAAGCATGGTGATGTTCTTCGTGTAGCGTTTCACGAGGCGAATTTGCTCCATCGTGAGCGAGGTGCCGCTGCTGGCCACCACATTCTCAATGCCGATTTGGTGCATCCGAAGCACATCAAAATAGCCTTCCACGAGGATACACTCGTCCTGTTTGGCGATGGCGTTTTTGGCGAAATAAATGCCGTAGAGCGTCTGTTTCTTGTCGTAAATCTCTGACTCGGGCGAGTTCTGGTATTTCGGGCTTTTCTTGTCGTTGGTGAGGATACGCCCGCCGAAGCCGATGACGCGCCCCGTCAGGTTGTGGATGGGGAACATCACACGGCCATGATAGCGGTCGTAAAGCCCTTTTGAGCCTTTGATAGACAGGCCAATTTGCTCCAAAAGCTCCTCGGAATAGCCGTTTTTCTTGGCGTGTTCGGTGAAGGCATCCCATTTGGGGGCATCGGGATTGTAACCAAGATGAAATTTCTCAATGATGGGATTGAGGTAGCCGCGCTCGCGGAAATATTCCAAACCGATGGTCTTGCCTTCCTCGGTGTTCCACATCGTATCAACGAAATATTTGTCCGCAAATTCGTTGATATTGAACATCTTCTCGCGGAGGCTCTGCTGCATGATTTCTTCGGCAGTCTGCTCCCTTTCCTCAATCTTGATGTTGTATTTCTTGGCGAGATACCGCAAGGCCTCAGGATAGGTGAAATGCTCATGTTCCATGAGAAACTTGGCCGAGTCGCCGGCCTTGCCGCAGCCGAAGCATTTGAAGATGTTTCGGGCAGGATTCACGTTGAACGATGGTGTCTTCTCGTTATGAAACGGGCACACGCCTATGAGATTCGCCCCGCGTTTCTTCAGCGTGACAAACTCTCCCACAACCTCCTCGATACGAGCGGTTTGCAGAATCTGTTCGACGGTTTCCTTTGGAATGGCCATAGCTTGAATTTGTTTTGCAAAACTACGAAAATAATTCATACCTTTGCAAAATCGAATCAAATCAGATGGCTATGAAAAAGTTACATTACCTGTTGTCCGTTTTGAGTATTGTCGTCGCGGGATGTTCCGAAAAGCCCAAAGCCAACATCGAAAACACCAGCACCGCCGATTACATCCAATACGTCAACCCCATCATCGGGACCAACGGTATGGGCCACACCTTTCCGGGGGCTTGTGCGCCCTTCGGCATCGTGCAATTGAGTCCCGACACGGACACTGTGCCACACAATATTGAAGGCAAATATCAGCCGCGTGTGTACGAGTATTGCGCTGGTTATCAGCATAAAGACAGCACCATCGTGGGCTTCAGTCACACCCATTTCAGCGGCACGGGCCATTCCGATTTGGGTGATATTTTGGTGATGCCTGTCACGGGTGAAGTCAAATTCAATCCAGGAACGCAAACCAACCCAGATGCGGGCTACCGTTCCTGTTTCAGCCACGACACGGAAATCGCGGTGCCGGGTTATTATGAAGTGTTTTTGCAAGATTACGGCGTTAAAGCCCAATTGACGGCCACGGAACATGCTGGCATTCACCGTTATACCTTCCCGAAAGGCAAGGACGGCAGCATCATTTTAGACTTGCAGCATGGCATTTATAATTACGATGGCAAGACTTTGTGGGCCAATCTTCGTGTGGAAAACGACACCCTTTTGACAGGCTATCGCATCACAAACGGCTGGGCAAGAACGAATTACACCTACTTTGCCATCAGTTTCAACCAACCCATTGCCGACTATGGCTATCGCGAATTACAGAAGCCCAAGTACAACGGCATGTGGGGCAAATTCGACGTGAAACACAACTTCCCCGAAATGACGGGACGCAAGATTGTGGCGTATTTCACTTTCAATCAGCCAGAGACCTTGGAGATGAAAGTCGCCCTTTCTGCCACAAGCACCGAAGGCGCATTGCGCAACCTCCACGCCGAGACCGATGGCCGAAATTTTGAGCAACTTTTAGCCGAAACCCAATCCAAATGGAACAAGGAACTCGCTGTGCTTCAAGCTGATGGCACAGAAGACCAAAAGGCTATGCTTTACACTTCGCTCTATCACACAATGATCAATCCTTCCATTTATATGGACGTGGACGGTCAATATCGCGGCATCGACCACAACATCCATCAGGCCGAGGGCTTCACGAATTACACCGTGTTTTCGCTTTGGGACACCTACCGCGCCTTGCATCCGTTGTTCAACCTTTTGCAACCACAGCGCAATGCTGATATGGTCGCCTCGATGCTGAAACACAGCGAACAGAGCGTCCACGGACTGCTGCCCGTATGGTCACACATGGGCAACGAAAACTGGTGCATGATTGGTTATCACGCTGTTTCGGTGCTTTCCGATGCCTATACGAAAGGCGTTGCAAACCAAAAAGATGCCCTCTTGAAGGCTATGCAACGCAGTTCCTCTTGCCCCTATTACGTCAACCTTGACGATTACCAAAAATTAGGTTATGTTCCCTTCGACAAGAACAGCGGCTGCGTTTCCGTGACTTTGGAATATGCTTACGACGACTGGGCCATTTACAAAGCCGCGATAAAGGCTGGAAACCAAGAACTTGCGGAACAGTACAAGCAACGCGCCGCCAACTGGCGCAACACTTTCGATACCAATTTAGGCTTCGCCCGTCCAAAAATGAGCAACGGCACTTGGAAAGAACCTTTCAGCCTGATGGATACCGAGGGCGAGGGCTTTGTGGAGGGCAACTCTTGGGTGTATTCGTTCTATGTGCCGCAGGATGTGAAGGGTCTTATTGCGGCGATGGGTGGCGATGCGCAGTTCATCCACAATTTGGATACCTTATTTATAATGCAGTTGCCCAAGGAGTTTTTCGAGAATACGGAGGACGTCACCGAGGAAGGCCTGATGGGCTGCTACAACCACGGCAACGAGCCCGCGCACCATATTGCTTACCTATATAACTGGACCTCAAAGCCTTACAAAACCCAATATTGGCTCCGCGAAATCATGAACCGCTTCTATAAAAACAACATCGACGGGCTTTGCGGCAACGACGACTGCGGCCAAATGTCGGCGTGGTACATCTTCTCCGCGATGGGTTTCTATCCCGTCTGCCCAGGCAGCGACCAATATATATTAGGTTCGCCTTACCTGCCCTATCTGAAAGTGCGTTTGGGCAACGGCAAGACTTTGGAAATCAAGGCACCTGAGGTGGATGATGAGAACCGTTATGTGCAGAAAGTAACCTTCAACGGACAGGAAATCAGCAGATTGTACCTCACCCACGAGCAACTGATGCAAGGCGGGGAACTCGTTTTTGAAATGGGTTCGGAGCCTAATCTCACAAGAGGTTTGAAAGCAGAAGACAAGCCGTATTCAATGTCAGATAATTAATTCCAAATTGTTCGACTGCCATAATATGACAGCCTGACATCCGAAAAATTTATATTTTTGCCCCATCAAACTCGAACACGAAGTAATAATATGAACAGCATCCCAACCCATGACCCACATACGCAGGAATTGCTTGAGCAATACCGCCAGTTGCTACCCATCTATGGGCAGATGGCGGAGATGATTCTCGAAAAACTGAAGACATTTTTCGACGAGGCGGGCATCATTGTGGCTGCTTTGGAGCATCGCGTGAAGTCAGAAGACTCACTCGCGGGAAAACTCAAACTGAAGGGAAAAAAGTACAAAAACATCCACGATGTCACCGATTTGGTTGGTATCCGCGTGATTACTTTCTACATCGACGATGTGTCTAAGGTAGCTTCCGTTTTGGAGCGTCTGTTCGAGATTGACTGGGAGAACTCCATCGACAAACGGAAAGCGCACGAGATTGATAGTTTTGGCTATCTTTCCTTGCATTACATCTGTCGCATCCCTGAATCTTCCTACATCGACCCCGAGCACCCTGAATTGAACCGAATCCGTTTTGAGGTGCAGATGCGAACCGTCCTCCAGCACGCATGGGCCAACATGAACCACGACACGGGCTACAAGAGCGGTGTGGAGATTCCCAGCGTGTATAAACGCAATTTGAGCCGTTTGGCCGGAATGTTAGAACTGGTGGACGACGAGTTTAGCCGTATCCGTCATGAGCTTGCCGACTATCGCCGTCAGGTGCAGAAACTGGTGGCATCGGGAAACCTGAGAGAAGTGATGTTGGACGGCGACTCCTTCCAAAGCTACCTCCAAATCGGGCCTTTCGACGCACTGATGCGAAAAATCGCTTCCATTAATCAGGCGGAAATCCAACCGGCAGACTTGTCTACATTTTTGCCGCTTTTTCAGACCATGAGGTTCAAAACACTTGGAGATATTGACGCGCTCGTGAGGAACTATTCCGATGCCGCTTACCAAATCGCCTGTTTCCAAATCGGCCTGACCGACATTGACATCCTTTCTTCTTCCGTGGCACCACAAAACCTCTGCACGGCCTATATCCTCAAGAACGGCGGCGGTCGCATCGGACTGAAACTGATGTTGGACACGCTGAACGGACTTTCCGATGGAAATGAGACCATGGCCAACTTCCTGTTGGAACAAACAAAAGACCTACCTTTCATGAATCAATAAGTTATGGCAAACCAACCTCTCAATACAACTCTACTCGACCGCGCTATCATCTTCGCCGTCAAAGCCCATGCGGGCACCGAACGCCGAGGAAAAGGCTATCCCTACATTGTCCATCCTTTGGAGGTCGTGAGCATCGTGGCCACAATGACCTCCGACCAAGAGCTTCTGGCTGCTGCTGCCCTGCACGACACGGTAGAAGATACCGAAGTAACTGTGGAACAAATCAGGGCTGAGTTCGGTGAAAGGGTTGCCGCTTTGGTCGCCGACGAGAGCGATGTGATACCCGAAGGCGTTCCCAAAGAAGACAACTGGCACGAGCGCAAACGGGACGCCATTGAGCGGCTGTCAAAGGCCGGTCGGGATTCAAAAATTGTAGCTTTGGGCGACAAACTCTCCAACATGCGAGGCATCGCCCGCGACTACGCCATCATGGGCGACGACATCTGGAACCTCTTCCACGTGAAAGACCGCAAGGCCCACGAGTGGCGTTTCAGATGCTTGGCCGACATCCTCCGCGAATTGGATGACACTTTTGCCTTTCAGGAATTTGAGCATCTTATCAATCAAGTGTTTGGCTAATGGAACCCATCAAGATAACGCTCAACGACTATGTGCTTTCAGGCGGCGGCGCCAACGGCGAAAGCTACGACCACAAAACCGACCCTTCGGTGATGTTGAAACTCTATTTCCCTGGCAAGATACAACAGCCGTTGGACGAGATGAAATTGGCCCGAAAGGTGTATGACATGGGCATCTCCACGCCCGAACCCGGCGATTACGTGGTGACCGAAGACGGCCGCTACGGCATCCGTTTCAAACGTATCACGGGAAAAAAATCCTTTTCCCGCGCCACGGCTGACGAACCTGAAAAAGTGGCGAAGTTTGCGGCGGAATTTGCCCAAATGTGCCTAAAACTTCATGCCACGCCTGTAGACACCACGCTATTCGAGAGCGTTAAGGAGCGTTATTTCCGCCTTTTGAGGGAAAATCCCTTCTTTACGACGGCTGAAAAGGACAAGCTGACCCGTTTCATCGCTGACACGCCCGATGAGTTCACCGCCGTCCACGGCGACCTCCAATACAGCAATGCCATCTTCGTCGGCGACCAACGCTATTTCATCGACCTCGGCGATTTTTGCTGGGGCAATCACCTTTTCGATGTGGCTATGGTCTATCTCTGCTGCTGCCTCAGCAACGAAGATTTCATCAAGGAAACTTTTCACATGCCCAAGGCTTTGGCCATCCGATTTTGGGAGTGCTTTGTGCCGGTGTATTTCGGCAACGGCATCCCACTGAAGGAAATTGATGCCATGATACGTCCCTTTGCCGGCCTCAAAACCCTGATTGTGGAAAGAGACACCAAATGTCCCATGCCTGAATTTCGCGCAGCTTTAAAACCTATCCTATGAAAACTGACAAAAAAGAGAATAACAAACTCGGCATATCGATGAGAGCCAGATTGATGCTGGTGATTGTGGCAGCCGTCACGCTGGAGGCCACCTTCATCATCCAATATGTCTATTCCCAAAGGGAAATCAAGAAAGAGGCTTCGCTCCGCGCTGAGAGTGAACTGAAAAGTGCCGAGAACAAAATCATGGATATCGTGAATCAAACCGAGGCCGCCGTTCGCAACAGTATTTGGGTGGCAGAGTGGTGTTTGGAGTATCCTGACAGTTTGGAACGGATTCCCCAGCGGGTGGTGAGCGAAAACCCTGTTGTAGTCGGGTCAACTATGGCTCTGGTTCCTAACTACAGCGAAAAACATCCCTTCTATGCCCCATACGCCGCGAGGGATTTGGAAACCAGTAAAATCAGGATGCTTTCATTAGCCACTGAGGAATACGACTACCCCTCAATGGAATGGTTTACCAAGCCCCTTGAGCTGAATGACAGCTACTGGTCGGAACCTTATTTCGACGAAAATGGCGGCGACATTCTGATGACCACTTTCTCCATGCCGATAAAAGACAAAGACGGTGTGGTGGCAGCCATCTTGACCGCCGACATCTCTTTGGACTGGCTCACGAATCTCATCGGCGGAATCAAGGTTTATCCCAATGCCTTCAATTTGGTCGTCAGCCGTAGCGGACAAATCTTGGTATGTCCCGTTGAAACCTTGGTGATGCAAACCACCCTTGACAAGATTGCACAAGAATCAGAAGACTACGAAACATTCGACCGTGTCAACCGATCCATATTATCCGGCCAGTCGGGCGAGTTGCCTGTCCGTTATCATGGGCAGACCAGCCATGTCTATTTCTCCCCCGTGGAGCGGACGGGTTGGTTTTTGTCTATTGTGCTTCCTGAAAAAGAACTTTATAGCGGTGTTCGCCGAATTGGAATGATCGTGATTCTGCTGCAACTGTTGGGTCTGGCTATGCTCATCATCATCCTCAGGGTGGTGGCCAAAAACCAGAACAAATACCTGAGAGTGAACGAACAGAAAGAACGGATGGAAAACGAGCTACATATCGCCCGAGAGATTCAGATGGCGATGATTCCCAAGTCTTTCCCTCCTTTTCCGGAACGAAAAGACTTGGACCTTTCCGCTGCCATCATTCCCGCCAAGGAAGTGGGTGGTGACCTGTACGACTTTTTCATCCGCGACGAGAAGCTGTTTTTCTGCATCGGCGACGTTTCGGGCAAAGGCATTCCCGCCTCGTTGGTGATGGCAGTTACCCGAAGCCTGTTTCGCGCCATGTCAGCCCATGAAGACAGTCCGGCAAAAATCATTACCTCGATGAACAACTCCATGGCGGAGACCAACGAAAGCACCATGTTCGTCACCTTCTTCTGTGGCGTGCTTGACCTGAAGGCTGGCCAACTGCGCTACTGCAACGCCGGCCACAATCCGCCCATGATTCTCACCGATGCCATCAGGATTTTGCCCGTGGAACCCAACCTTTCGTTGGGCATCCTCAAGGGAATGGATTTCATCGAACAGGAAACGCCTTTCTACTACGACGACGCCCTTTTCCTTTATACTGACGGATTGTCAGAAGCTGAAAACGTAGCCCAAGAGCAATTTGGCGAAGCTCGAATAAGGGCTGCTCTTCACGGAAGAAAACCCTCAGAAAACCATTTGGCGAACATCGAACAACAAGTTTCGCGCTTTGTCGGTGAGGCTCCGCAGAGCGACGACCTGACCATGCTCTTCATCCACTATTTAGGCAATGCGGACAAAAAAACGTTTCATCTCACCCTGCACAACAATGTCGAACAAATTGCCTTGTTGCCTGAGTATGTGGAGACTGTAGCAAAAGCGGCGCAACTCGACAACGAAACCATTTTCAACCTCAACTTGGCTTTGGAAGAGGCCGTGAGCAACGTGATTTTGTATGCCTATCCTGAAGGGACTGACAATGTGGTTGACATCGAAGCCAAGGCAGACGGGAATCAAGTCTCGTTCGTCATTACCGACAGCGGAAAACCTTTCGACCCTACAGCCAAAGAAGAGGTTGACATTGATGCTGAAATCACCGATCGGCCGATTGGAGGCCTTGGCATACATCTTGTCCGTACCATCATGGATAAGGTGAGCTACGAACGAAAAGAAGAAAAAAACATATTAACATTAATATTAACAACTAAAAACGACTGACAATATGGAAGTAAACATCACACGCGAAAACAACACCATCACGGTACATTTTTCAGGCCGCATGGACACCCTTGGAGCACAGGAAATCACGCCCCAAATGAACGCATTGGCCGATGAAGCCTATGGCACCATCATTATGGACTGCACAAATCTCACCTACATTTGTAGTACGGGTTTGCGGATATTCCTCGCCTTGCGCAAGTCTGCCGCCGACAAGGGCGGAAAGGTCATTGTCCGTAACATTTGCGACGACATCCGCAACGTGTTCATGATGACCGGTTTCCTGAATCTATTTGAAATCCAATCCTATAATTGAAACAACCAAACGAAAAAAGATTTCAATGAACATAGCCGCATTGGTTTCGGGAGGTGTCGACAGCTCTGTAGTGGTGCCGCTACTTAAGGAGCAAGGCTACGACCCGCATATCTTCTACATCAAAATCGGGATGGAGGGCAAAGAAGACTTGTCGAGCTGCCCGTCGGAAGAGGATATTGAGATAACGACCTATATTGCAAAAAAATACGGCTGCAAATTCGATATTGTCGATTTGCAACACGAGTATTTCGAGACCGTCGGAAAATACACGATGGAGATGGTGCGCAAGGGTCTCACGCCCAACCCCGATGTCATGTGCAATCGTTGGATTAAGTTGGGTGCCTTCGAGGAAAAGGAAGGACACAATTTCGACAAAATCGCGACGGGACACTACGCCCGCTCATGGGAGGACGAAAACGGCATCTTTTGGCTCGGCACGGCGGCTGACACCTTCAAAGACCAGACATACTTTTTGGGTCGCATCACCTACGCGCAACTCAGCAAGGTCATCTTCCCCATCGGCGACTTGCCCAAACCTGAGGTGCGCCGACTGGCTGCCCAATACAAACTGCCAAGCGCGGAACGCCATGACAGTCAAGGAATTTGCTTTTTAGGCAAGATTAATTACAACGACTACATCCGCGAGTACCTCGGCGAGATGCCCGGCGACATCGTGGAGATGGAAACGGGCAAGAAATTGGGCCGACATAAGGGCTTTTGGTTCCACACCATCGGGCAGCGCAAGGGTCTCGGCCTCGGCGGCGGGCCATGGTTTGTGGTGAAAAAGGACATCCCGAACAACATCGTCTATGTGTCGCAGGGCTATGACCCGATTTCACAATATACGGACATCGTTCCTTTGGGCGACTTGCAGCCGATGAATCCTGCCTTGCAGTTCGTTGACGGCCAGCGCATTCGTTTCAAGATTCGGCATCAGCCGGAGTTCACCTACGGCAGGATTCACCTTACGGAGCGTGGTGCCGACATCGAGTCGGAAGTGGCCATCTCAGGTGTGGCGCCCGGGCAGTTTGGGGTAGTTTACCATGAGACGGAGCCGTATGTTATTGGCAGCGGTGTTATTTGCGAGGTCGGGTAGAGAGTCTGACTGTGAGAGTAGGGACTTACGTCGCCTGCATACTGATATGCCGTCCCTAACGGGACTCAACGGAACCCCGTAGGGGTGACAGACCAATAAGCAGGCGACGTAAGTCCCTGCACAAAACGCAGCACTATGGCAAACACATACACAAAACTGAACATCCACATCGTCTTCCACGTGAAAAGTACGGGCATCTGTATAAGAAAAGAGGACTTGCCAAAGATCTTCGCATACATCGGTGGTGTCATACAAAACATAGGTGGTTATCCTGTCACCATTGGCGGTATCACCAACCATATCCACATTTTGGCCACTATGCCAAAGACAATGAGCGTATCCGAATTTGTTCAAAAAATCAAGGCCAACAGCAGCAGGTGGATAAAGTCAATTGACAACTATTATGAATCGTTTGTATGGCAGGAAGGTTATGGCGCGTTTTGTGTAAGCCCTTCTCTGCTGAAAAAAACCATCCATTATATAGAAACACAAGAAGAACACCATAAGGAAGAATCCGTCATAGTAGAATACAAACGGTTTCTCAAAGCCAATGATATCGAATATGACGAACGTTATCTCTTATAGCATAGTCCCGTAGGGACGACATACCATTAAGCAGGCGACATCAGTCCCTGCACGAACAACAACACCTATGACCAGCATATCAAACAGAATCCTCTACGAAGACAACCACCTAATCGTCGTCAATAAGCTCCCCTCGGAAATCGTGCAGGGCGACAAGACGGGCGACGTCTGTCTGCTCGATGACGTGAAGGAATACATCAAGGAAAAGTACGACAAGCCGGGAAACGTCTTCGCCGGCCTCGTGCACCGCATCGACCGGCCCGTAAGCGGTGCCGTCGTCTTCGCCAAGACGAGCAAAGCCCTCTCCCGCATGACCGTCAAGGTGAAAGACCGCGACTTCCGCAAAACCTATTTGGCTTTAGTGAAGAACCATCCGCCCAAGCAGGCAGATGTGTTGGAGGACTACATCGTGAAAAACGAGAAGCAGAACAAGTCATTTGTCGTGCCCGAAGGCACCAAGGAAGCCAAATTGGCGCGGCTGAGTTATCGCGTCATAGGAAAATCAGATACTTTTTACTTGCTTGAAATAGAGTTATTTACAGGAAGACACCACCAAATCCGCTGCCAATTGGCGCACATCGGCTGTCCCATCCGCGGCGACCTGAAATACGGCTATCCGCGCAGCAATCCCGATGCATCAATCAGCCTCCACGCTTGGCACATCGCCTTCGAGCATCCCGTTTTGAAAACGCAAATTGAGGTGACGGCACCTTTGCCCGAGGTCTCGCCTTGGACGGCGTTCAACCCATCAGCCCAACTTTGATGTCCTTTTCAGCCCTGCGCAGCGTGAAGCCGAACATCATCATTATGATGCCAAAAGCAAGGGCAATGACACCCGTAATGGTTACAAAGACTTCGACCGACTCGAAGGGATTCACCATGAGCAACACCCCGAAAAGAACGCTCAATATGGCGCTGACAATGTAGAAACCTCGGTTGCCGAGATGAGGCAGCTTTAGTATGGAACCCATCATCAAGGCACCGATGATGACAGACCACAACCCTATGACAAAAATGAGCAGTTTCACTGTCTCCTTCGACCACACGATGGCCACAATGCCCAAGGCCACCATAGCCAAAGCCTCAACGAGCAGTATGCCCCAAGGCAACTCCAACTTCTTGCGTTTCAAGGAAATGAAAAGGCAAATCAAACCTGCAACGATTAATACTATGCCAGAAACAAGCATTATCGTTTGAATGATACCGTCGGGCAACAACAAGGCCAACAGGCCGTAAACGATGGCCACCAAGCCGCTCAAAACGAACGACCCCCAGCCAGATTTTGAAGTTATTATTTCCATAGTGTAAAGTTATTATGTTATTGTAGCAAATTCAATATTCCCTTGAAAATGATGAAATAAGCCCCGCAGATCATCAATAAAACGCCTGCTATCCTGTTCATCAGCGTAGTGCGATCGGCGTCGAGGAATTTCTTCAATTTGGCCGCACCCCAAGCCTTCAGCAGTTCCAAAAAGAGCGTAGTAACCAAAATGATGGCAAAAAACACCAAGGTGCTCAGTTTGTTGCCGCCCATGTTGCCCGCCACCATAGCCACCGCCGAAAACCAGAAAATCCAGACGAAAGGATTCAAGATGTTGAGCACGAACCCTTTAGCAAGGAAGACAAACCATGCCGGTTTTTGGTCTTGCTTTTTTATCACCTCGTTGGTACGTTCTTCAATGAATTCGTCGCGTTTCCTCTGATCTTGTACCTTTTTTCGGTAAGTGAAAACGCCAAACAATAGTAGAATGATGCCCGCGCCGATGCACGCCAAAGCCGCCTCAAACGAGGATTTCATCACAATTTGCACTGAAGCCATAATGCAAATCGAAATGACCATCGCGTCATTCAGAATCACGCCTGTGGCAAACCACGCCGCCGAGCGGAACCCCCGATGGAGGCTGGTCTGCACCAAAGTGATGAATGCCGGTCCCATATTGACGACCAAAGAAAGAAATATGCCAATCACGACCGCCCAAAACAGGAAACTGAACGAGCCGATACGGCTAAATTCGGGGATTCTATCGAAAATGACAGGTGTGTTTTCCATAATATTATGATTTCAGTTCTTTTACAAAGTCTTCCCACATCTCAAGGCGCTTGCCCTTCATCACGCGCGGGAATTTGGTGGCACCGCCCCACTTGCCGATTTTCTGCTCCATGAACTCATAGAAGTCCTTGGTAGGCAACACATCGACGAACAACTCTTTGATGGCTTGTGTGCGCTCCACGGCATAGTCGTCGTTGAGCTTGCAAAGGTTTTCGTCAATCAATTTGAGGGCGGTTTGTGCGTCAATCGGGTCGTCGCAGCCGAGGTACCAGTGATGGGCATACATCGTGTCGTGACGAATGCCCGCCACGGTGAACTCCGTAATGTTCACGCCCAACTGCTCCGCCATCATGTCAACGGCGCGGGTCATGTTGTCCTGCGAAAGATGCTCGCCCGTGATGCTTAAAAACTGTTTCGTGCGCCCCGTGATGACGATTTCGCAGTCCTCCGTGTTGAGGAACTTGATGGTGTCGCCAATCAAATAACGCCATGTGCCGGCGCAAGTGGAGAGCAAAAGGGCGTAGTCGGTGTCCTTTTTCACCTCGGAGAGAAGCAACGTCTTGGGATGCGCCACGATATTGCCGTTCTCGTCGAAATTCTCCTCGTTGAAAGGCACGAACTCGAAATAGATGCCATTGTCGACCAACAACTGCATCACGCGCCGCTTCAAGTCGACCTGATAGGCGATGTAACCCTCTGAGGCCAAGTAACTTTCCACGAATAGTACTTCTTTGCCGAAAATGCGCTCAAAACTCTTCTCATAAGGCGCAAACGCCACGCCGCTATGCACATAAACCATCAAATTGGGCCAAAGGTCGTGGATGGTCTTGAGCTTGTATTCCTTGATGATGCGCTCCAAAAGAATCTGCACCCAAGCCGGCACACCCACGATGACGCCAATGTCCCATTTGGGGGCTTCCTTCACCATCATATCCATCTTCTCAGCCCAATCTTTCACCTTCGAAATTTTTTGTCCGGGCTTGTAGAAAACCTCGAACCACGACGGAATCTTCGCCGCCGAAATGCCCGAAAGGTCGCCGGCATAATAACCGAATTCCTTGTTGTATTGCAGGTCGGTGCTGCCGCCAATCATCAGGATGCCTCGGTTGTAGAACCCAACCGGAAAATCGTAGCGCGTGGCGGAAACCAACTGACGGACACCCGCACGGGTAATCTTGTTGTTCAGGCCTCGCGTGATGGGGATGTATTTGCTGGAGGCTTCGGAAGTGCCTGAACTAAGGGCAAAATACTTGATTTTGCCCGGCCAAGCGATGTTGCGCTCGCCTTGCAGGTTGAGGTACCACCACTCGTCGTGCATCTTGTTATAGTCGAACACGGGAACGCGCCTGCGGAACTCCCGCATGATGTCTTTCGACAGCAAAATTTCATTGAAATGGTAAAACTTCCCGAACTCTGTAAACTGGGCCTTCACCAACAATTTGCGCAACTCGCGCCGCTGGGCACGAATCGGGTCGGTGTGGTTCTGATGGATTTCTACAGGGATATCCTTGATTTCTGCGGCTGCCTTCACTATGGCACCCAAAACTGGAATAGGCATATTTTTCAATTCTATTTTGGCTGCAAAATTAGGCAAAATCGTCAAATTTCACCAAATATAGAAAATAACTTCTATTTTTGCACCATTAAACCTCAAATCCTATTAACTATGAAATTACGTGTTTTACTTTTCTGTTTGCTCTGCAGTTGCATTGCTCAAGCTCAAACCATCGAAGTATCCGGCTCACAATCAGGTGTTTGGGATGCCAAAACTGTTATCGTCACGGGCGATGTCAAAGTGCAGGACTCGTTGACCATTCTCCCCGGGACCACCGTATTATTTAAAGATTATTACCAGATTGTTGTGGAGGAAAATGCTTCGTTGAAGGCACTTGGCCGAAGCGGCGACTCCATCATCTTCACCGTTGCCGACACCACGGGGTTCCACATCTTCAACTCGGGTGTTGGCGGCTGGAACGGCATCCGTCTCAACAAGGCGGGCCAATCCAAATTCGACTACTGCCGCTTCCAATTCGGTAAGGCCGCCTTGGACAGAGACCAAGATGGCGGCGCCCTGCGCATCACCAACTGCGACGATGTGGAAATCGGCCATAGCAAACTCTTTTGCAACTTTTCGCGCGAACACGGCGGTGCCCTCAATGCCGAGCTTTCCAATGTCGTCATGCACGACTGCGATGTATACAACAACATGAATTACACGCGATTGGATACCGTCTACGCCATGTACGGCGGCGGTATGCGTTTCCTGAAATGCAAGGTTGAACTCACCGACATGGTATTCCGCTACAACATAGGCGAAACCGCCGTTGGCGGAGCCTTGAGCCTCGACAGTTGCAGCGTCAACATCGACCGCTGTATTTTTGAGCACAACTATGGCATCAATGGCGCGGGACTTTATCTCATCCGCAGCAACGACAACCCTTGCAGCATTTCCAATTCCTTGTTTGCCAACAACACGTCGGGACATTTTGGTGGCGGCTTGGCCATCAGCGACTCGTCGCCCGAAGTGAGCAACCTCACCGTCGTCAACAACCATTCCATCGGCGTCAATTGCGGCGGCATCTTCTTCTACCAACATAGCAGCCCCGTCGTGCGCAACTGCATCGTTTACGGCAACACCAACGAAGCCGCGTTGGACAAACCAGTGCAAATGTGGGTTTGGACTTATGACGATTTCACGCCCAGTTTTTATAACAGCCTGATTGAATTTGGATTGGAAAACATTTCAGGTGCCGACATCATCAACACCTATGAAAACTGCTTGAACAAAGACCCGCGTTTCGTGGATCCTGAACGCGAGGATTTTCGCCTGCGCGAAAACAGCCCTTGCATTAACAGTGGCCTGACCAAAGCCGCCGATTTCCGCCGCTTCGATTTGGACAAGAATCCGCGCGTTTTCGAGAACTTCGTTGATATGGGCGCATACGAATTCACAATCATCGGTTTGGAAGAGACCGCCCAAGCCAACAAAATCCGCATCGTGGGCAACCCCATCACGGCGTCGAGTTATGCCGAAATCGACTTGGACAACGCGGGCAATGTGTCCGTCCAAGTGTATTCCCTTGACGGAAAACTGCTGACTAACAAGAACATCGGATTACGCCAATCAGGTCTCCTTCGTCTTGAAATCGGGGAACAATTCCAGGCCTTGCCGCATGGAGCTTACCTGATGGTGGTGAAAGCTGGAAACCAGACCTTTGTGGAAAAAGTGGTGCGGTAATCAGATTTCCTTCTTGTACGCCCTTCTGCGCATGAAAGGCTCAGTCCGGTAGTCGCCGAAAAGGGTCTGCACCTTGTAGTTGTCCTCCAACTGCGGGTTGAGCAACACCTTGTCAACGCCTCGCTTGATGCAGTTCTCGTGCAAGTACTTGAACATCAGCACAGGAACGCCACAACCTTGATATTGCGGCAACACGCCAATCATCAAGGCTTCTAAGGTGTCGTTTTTCTTCAAGGCTTTCAGAATGTGCAGGAAACCGAAGGGGAACAACCGCCCGTTGGCTTTCTTCACCGCCTTTGAAAGCGAAGGAACGCAGAAAATGAACCCCACCGGCTTGTCGTCGGCATTGACGGCCACGGCCACAAAGTCCTTGTCCAAAATCGGGACATAGGTGTTCAGGTAGTTCTTGATTTGCTTGTCGGTCAGCGGCGAAAACCCGTGCAAAGGCGCAAAAGCCTCGTTGTACATGTGGAAAATCTCCATGCCATAACGTTTGGACATGTCCCTCATGCTTTTTGGCTTGACGACATGAACCTTGTACTTCTCCTCCACAAGATTGGCAAACTTGAACATTGGCGGTATCTCCTTGCCCAAATACAGCACTTTTTGGGTCCAGTCCACATCCTTCACGTAGCCCAACTGCTCCAACATCGCGCCGTAATAGGGATAATTGTAAAGGCAGGTGAACGGACTCAGGTTTTCGTAACCCTCCACCAACAAGCCTTCCTTGTCCATGTCGGTGAAACCCCATGGACCATGAATTTCACAGCGACCACGAGCCTTGCCCCACGCCACGACCGTGTCGAGCAAAGCCCGAAGCACTTCGATATCCTCAATGAAGTCGAGCCAGCCGAAACGGACGATTTTCTTTCCGTCGTCGGCCTTATGGTTGATGATGGCGGCCACGCGCCCCACGATTGCATCGCCACGATAGGCGAGGAAACAATCGGCTTCGCAGAAGTCGTAAGCACCGTTTTTCTTCGGATTGAAGGTATCGTATTCGTCGCCTTCTAAGGCGGGTACCCAGTTCTCACAATTCTTGTAAAGCTTAAGAGGGAAAGTCACAAATGCTTTCAACTGCCTGTGACTTTCCACTTTTTCAATACGGATGTCCATAATCAAAGGTTTGTGTGTGATTCGATGTAATCTATCACCTCGCCGACCGTGTTGAAACGCGGCGAACCTTCAAAGTTGAAGCCGAACTTGTGTTCGACGGCAAGGCTCAACAGCATGATAGTCAGGGAGTCAAGACCCAAGTCGCGAACCAATTGCGAATCGTCGTTGACGGCAGACAAATCCATCGAAGGCTTGATTTGAGCCAAAATCTCCTTTAGCTCCTCAAATATTTTTTCTCTTTGCATAACTCCTTAATTTCTTGACACTTTCATGGCACCAGTACGCTTGAAGTCTTCCCTGCGCACGGTGATTTTGCTGATTTGATGGGTGGTCGGCAGCGTGGCGTTGATTTCGCCGACGAGGTGCTTGAAATAAGCCTCAATTTCGTCCCAATCATTGCCAAATTCCTCCATACGCGGCAGGATTTCGATGGCAATCACCGCGCGACCGTCGACCTCCTCTTCCTTGACGAGGCAGTCACGGAGTTTGGGGTCTTTGTAGAACGGCTCCTCAATGCTTTCGGGGCTGACGTTCTCGCCATTGGAAAGGATGATGAGGTTCTTGATGCGGCCCACGATGTACATATAATCCTCGTCATCGAAACGGACGAGGTCGCCGGTCTTGAGCCAGCCGTCGGGGGTCATCACCTCGGCGGTCTTTTCGGGGTCGCCGTAATAGCCGAGGAAGAGGTTGTCGCCTCGAATCCACAATTCGCCATCCACCACCTTGAGTTCCTGCTCGGGATACACCTTACCGACCGAGGTAGGACGCGAAATGACATCAATGTTGCCCGTGGTAAGGTTGGCTGTTTCAGTCATACCATAACCTGCGAAAAGGCTGATGCCCAATTGGTCAAACTCACCGATGAGTTTCGGAGGCACGTTGGCCGCGCCCGAGATGATAAATTTGAGGTTGCCACCAAGGAACGGCTTGCCGTACATCTTGACGAGACCCAACAGAATTTCGCAGATGCCCGGCACCGCCACGAGGCATGTCGGCTTGATCACCGGGAACTTGCCAATGGTCTCTTTCGTGTTGGCAGCGGCATACCAAGCGCCACCTTCATACAATACCGACATGGTGCTGCGAATGAGGCCAAAGACATGGCTCAGCGGCAACACGCAAGCGTAGCGATGGCAACCGAGTTGCGAGCCTGGGGCATATACGCCATTCAGCGAGCCACGCATCAAGGCGCGATGCGGCAGCAAAGCACCCTTGGGCATACCCGTGGTGCCACCCGTGAAGAAGATGGCCACGGGGTCTTCCTTATCGACTTTCGCCACGGGAGCCTTATGGTCGGCGCACTCCGTGATGGGCACCACCTTGCAAGGGGCATCCTTCACCATTTCCATGAAATCCTTACCGACGGCAAGCACTTTCACGCCAAACTTCATGCAGCAGCCAATAACGGCAGGAGCGGGCAGTTGCGAGGGCAAATTGATGGCCACAAAACCCGCCGAGGTCACGGCAAGGAACATTTCCACGGCCTCAACTGTGGTATTGTCGAGAATGGCCACCTTGTCACCTTTCTGGAGGCCCAAATCGTTGAGCAAGGCACGTTTACGAGCCACAATATCACACACTTGGCTATAGGTATAAGTGTTCACCGTGTCGGAGAGGCAAGGCAATTCGGACCACTTCTGTTCAATCCAAGTCACAAACTCGGGGACTGTCGGGATGTACTTCAACTGCGCAAGCTCTTCGGCAGGAAGCATACTTTCAAAATAATTGTTTGTCATCGTTCTTTTGTTTAATAATTCCAAAATAAGCCGCTAAATTAGTGATTTTTTGGATTAGGCTAAGAAAATACCCTATTTTTGCCCGCAAAATAATACTTCAACCATGTCCAACAACCCTAATTTAGTCCAATATATCGCCGAGCAATGCGCCGGCGCGGGCAAAATCACCGTCAAAAAGATGTTCGGTGACTATGGCATCTATTGCGATGGCAAGATTTTCGGTCTCATCTGCGACGACCGCCTTTTTGTCAAGCCCACCGAGGCAAGACGACAACTGCTTCGCTCAGAGAACCTTATGCCACCCTACGAGGGTGCCAAAAACCACTTTTTCATCGAGGACATCGACGACAAGGACTATCTCTCCAAACTCATCCGAGCGACTTGTGAGGCCTTGCCTGAAGCTAAACCCAAAAAGAAAAAGGAACCGAAAAAACTCCTGATACTCTTTGCCTTTTTGCTTTTGTCGCCGACCTTGTTTGCCCAAAGATTTGGTGGCGGCCTGATGGTAGGCCCAACGTTTTCCACCATGAAAATCAGCGGCAACGACACCACTTCTTTCCGCACGAATATCTCGGGAGGCGTGCGCATCGCGCTCATCCCCGAGCATTTCATCATTGGAGGCGAAATCGACATCATCTATTCACGCCAAGGCATGAGGTCGAAAAAAGGATTTGACGAAAACGGCAATACCATCCGCAACCTCCACAAATCGCACTACATCAACGTGCCAGTGCTGCTCAACATCTACTTCCGCCGCTGGCACGACGACGATGACGACGAAACCATGATTCCAAGGCTGCGCATCGGGCCGCAAATCGGGTTTTGCATCGGCGGCAACAAGGTGCAAGAAGTGAAAGGACGAAAGAAACAGCAACACATCACTCCGTGGGAATCAGGCAGCTTCAACCGCATCGACTATGGCCTCACGGCGGCCTTCAGCTATTGGTTTATCGAAGTGCGCTACACTTATGGTTTGGCCAATGTCTTCAAGGAGGGCGAAAAGTCCACCAACCATGTGATTTCGGTCACTTGGTCGGATATTTGGTGATGAATTGAAAAAAAACATACTTTTGCGGTTTATAAACTGAATTGAAATGAATATCGTAATAGCTGGAGACGGTGAAGTAGGCATGCACTTGGCGGAGGCCTTGGTGCGCAGCAACCATAACATCACCATCGTGGACCCGCACGAGGAACTGCTGAAAATGATGGAATCGCACACCGACCTGATGACCATCACGGGCGACTCCACCTCGACTGCCGTGCTGCAACGCGCCAACGTGAAACGCGCCGACTTGGTCATCGCCGTGCTGCACGACGAACACATCAACCTGCTCACGGGCATTATCGCCAAAAAATTGGGCGCCAAAAAAGTCATCGCCCGCGTCAACACGATGGAAAACCTGAGTCCCGAGGTGTGGCGCATGTATCAAGACCTCGGCATCGACGGCCTGCTCTCACCCGAAGACATTGCCGCACAGGAGATTATCTCACTGTTGAAGAAGAACGCCTCATCGGAAACTTACGACTTCGCGGGCGGCAACCTGCAACTTTTCATGGTGAAATTGGAACCGGAGGCCGAAATCCTCGGCAAGACCGTGGATGAAGTCGTGGACCAATATGAGCACATCGAATTTCGCATCGCTGCCATTCACCGCCGACAAAATACCTTTGTGCCCCAAGGCGACGAGGTGTTTCAGGTGGCCGACATGGTGTATGTGGTCACCAAGCCACACGCCATCAAGGACATCATCAAACTGAGCGGCAAGAAGCAAATCAATGTGCATAACGTGATGATTGTAGGTGGCGGTCGTGTGGGTAGAATCACCGCAAAACGCCTTGAGAAAGAGTTGAACATCAAGATTTTGGAAATCGACAAGGAACGTTGCATGGACCTGACCAACTACCTCTCGGAGACTTTGGTGGTCAACGCCGACGCGCGCAACCTCGACCTTCTCGAAGACGAAGGCATCAAGGATATGGACGCTTTCATCGCCGTGAGCGACAACACCGAGACCAACATCCTTACTTGCCTGCAAGCCAAGTCGTTCGGCGTAAAAAAGACCATCGCCCTCGTAGAGAACATCGACTACATCGACATCTCACAAAACATCGGCATCGACTCCATCATCAACAAGAAACTCATCGCGGCGAGTTACATGGTGAAATACACCTTGGGCGCGAAAGTCTCCACGCTGAAAAGCCTCAGCGGCATCGACGCCGATATTGTGGAGTTTGAGGTCAGGGCCGGCTCGGCGGTCACCCGCAAACCCATCGGGCAACTGCCCATGCCCATCGATGCCGTCATCTGCGGCATCACCCGCGATGGCGAAAGTTACATCGCCACCGATGACTTCCAAATCGAGACCGACGACCAAGTGGTTGTTTTGGCTTTGCCTACCGGTATTCCAGCGGTGGAAAGGTTGTTCCATTAGAATTTCGGCGTTTCGACAAGCTCAACGGCCTTGGTCTCTGAGCCTGTCGAAGGGCCAAAAAGAATGAATCAAGTTAATGAAGTTCAAAAGCAAAATAAACATCCCCTTAGTGCTTCGGATTGAAGGCTTTCTGCTGCTCTTGGAAGGCTTCTTCATGCTGACCGTGATGCCTGTAACTTACTTGTATCACGGACTTTACGCCTTCAGTATGCCTTTTTCGGCCCTCATTACGTTGCTCACGGGTTCTATTTTGCTCATCGCCACGCGCAACTACAAAAACGAAAAGACCACTTCACGCGACGGCGTGTTTGTCGTCTGCGTGTCGTGGCTCGTGCTGTCGCTGTTCGGGGCCATGCCTTACCTGCTGAGCAAGAGCGTGCCCAACTTTACTGATGCCTTTTTTGAGACCCTTTCAGGGTTTACCACCACAGGAGCCACCATTTTGACCCGCATCGAGGACGTGCCGAAAGACATCCTCTTTTGGCGTAGCATGACGCAATGGATGGGCGGCTTGGTCATCATCGTGTTTCCCGTCGTCATCTTGCCCTACCTGAGCATGAGCGGAATGCAACTTTTCGTATCGGAAATGAACGGCATCACTTACGACAAACTGCATCCACGCATCATGCACACCGTATGGAGAATTTGGGGTATCTACCTGTTTTTCACACTTTTGGAGTCTGTTTTGCTTTATAAGGGCGACATGAACTTCTACGATGCCGTCTGCCACTCGATGGCCACCATCAGTTCGGGCGGCTTCTCCACGCGAACGGCCAACATGGGCGCGTTTTCCAACTATTCTCAGGTCGTGGTGAGCGTGTTTATGGTGCTTTCGGGCTGCAATTTCTCGCTCCTGTTGCTCTCCATGAGTTGGAAGTCGTTCACCATCCGTAAGAATCAGGAATTTAGGTCGTTCCTGCTGTATATTTTGGTGTTGGGCATCGGCATTGGCTTGGTGTTGCTGTTTGTCAGCCACCTCAGCTTGGGCACGTCGTTCCGTCAGTCGTTTTTCAGCGTTGTTTCGTCTATCACCACAACGGGTTTCTTCGTCAGCGACTACACCCTTTGGCCTTCTTTCCTTTGGATTTTGCTGTTTTTGCTTATGTTCATCGGTGCCTGTTCGGGTTCCACTTCGGGTGGTGTTAAACTGTTCCGTCACCTTATTTTCATCAAGAATTCGTTGTTGGAGCTGAAGCGCATCATCCATCCTAACGCCGTCTTGCCCGTGAAAATCAACGGAAAATCCCTTTCCACAAGTGGCGTTTACAAGAACATGACCTTCATTTTCATCTATTTCCTTGTGTTCATCATCGGAGCGGTGATCTTATTGGCCATGGGCATCGACTTCAACACCGCCTTGGGTGCATCGGTAGCCACTTTGAGCAATGTGGGTACGGGCATCGGCCTTGTGGGACCATGTGGCTCGTATGTCATGTTTCCGCAAACCATCAAATGGATTCTCATGCTGCTGATGCTCCTCGGCAGAGTGGAATTGTTCTCGCTGCTCACGCTGTTTTCGCGGGGATTTTGGAAGAATTGATTCAAAAAACATTGGGACATGATATCGGTACGGACAAAACCCTTGAGGCATTTCCGTAGTCATCATCAAGGATGAATTGTGGGATGTTGACGAGAACCAAGACTTTATCCGTCCCTACGCTTGTTTCCCCAACCCCGTGGCAGACGAGTTACACCTTACATTCTCGCCCGATATGACACCTATGCAGATAGAACTCTACGACCTGCAAGGCCGCTTGGTACGCACGCGCACAAAAGAATGGCTTGGAAAGCCTCAACATATCGAATTTGCCTTCGGGAACCTACACGATGCGGGTCAAAATGGAAGATGGAAAGGTGTTTTCAGACAAAATCGTAAAGAAATCATAGGGACAAAATCAAAAATCGTATTTTTACAAAATGTTGATTGTCAATAATATAACATTTTTCAGACCAAAAATCATAGGGACAAAACCCCGTGGGGGCTTGACAAGACAATTCTGTTTTGGGGTTTTTCATACTTTTGTCGAAACAACAAATGTTTAACTTTTGAAGCAATAATAAAACCATAGAATCATGAAGAAAACGAACCTGTTTGTATTCGCTTTATCGCTCTTGATGGCGACCTTTGCAGGATGCCAAAAGTCCGATGCCGATGTCTTGGGGATTGTCTCCACCGACGAGGTCGAGAACTATTTCGGCACTACGGTTGAGGTAAGCTATTCCGACAACAC
>Ga0265298_10001184_pt1 | contig 38449 bp, 27 predicted proteins | sample AusTroGonzalo_MG_3_FD_193486 | JGI IMG/M metagenome (GOLD analysis project Ga0265298, IMG submission 193486) | Bovine rumen microbial communities from tropical cattle in Woodstock, Queensland, Australia - Gonzalo_01 | ecosystem: Host-associated > Mammals > Digestive system > Stomach > Rumen ...
AGACCTTTGATGGTCTGAGCGTACCTTAATGTAAGAGCGACAGGAGGAGCGGTTAAGTCTCCCCATATAGGGGGAGATTTAGTGGGGGTGGATGCTTCTTTTGGTTCTTTTCTTCGCGCCGAAGAAAAAGAACAGATAGCAGGATGCAATCCTGCAAAATTGCCGCCTCTTACTAAGAGGCTCTAATCTTCGCTTCGAAGAAAGAGAAGACACCTGCAGGGGGGAACCCTGCAAAAGCCCCTTCTTATGAAGAAGGGCCAGGGATTGATGAAACCAACCTAATCATCCATTTTACGAATCTGAACGGTACCCCGTGCCTTCCGTATCATCTCCGACAGTTTCTCACTGGGCGGTTCCTTCTCGGCCAGTTCAAGGAACTTCTGATAATAGATGGCCTGCTGCGCATAGTCTTCCAAGAGAAGGCCATAGGTCTGACCTATATTATAATAGGTGGCAATAGAACCAGGGTTATAGGTCAGGTGCTCCTTCCACGCCTCGATGGCCTGTTGGTACTGTTGTGTCAGATAGTAACCTTCACCTTGCGAGAGGGTGATGGCACGCATCACGGTGGTGTCAGGATGCATCAGCTCACGGGCAAGACTCAGGTATCGAAGTCCTTCCTCATAGCGCTTCGTGTCGACGCAGACCACACCAAGACGGTAGGCACAGCCAGAATGCTGCATACCACTAATCAGGAAGGCAGGAATCAGATGCTTATAAGCCAACTCCAGACTGTCTATCCGAGTCTCGCTCATGGCAGCAGAGTAGAGTGTGTTAAAGGTAGAATCGCCCTGTTGAAGCAACCGTTCATACACGGCCTCCGCCTTGTCGAACTGACGATCCATGAAGTACGCATCGGCCAGTGCACGGTTTACCAGAATATTCGTTGAGTCTCTCTGAAAGTATCGCAAGGCACAAGCGATACCGTTCTGTGGCTGCTGATTACGAGTATAACCCAGCGACAGTCCTGCGACCATCTCGCCATCCATGGGATATCGATTGACCAAACACCCCGTCCAATAAACATACGAATCGTTATCGCCCAGTTTCTGATAGCTATTGACTAACTGGCGGAAGGCATCATGCGAGAGACTATCCTCGGGCACGTTCTTCAGGATCTCACAGACCTCACGATAGTTAGCACGCTTATAGTGACAGTCGGCAAGTTTCATTCGGATTGAACACGGAGCCACAGCACTAACTGCAGCATCATGACGTAGGTTCTGAAGAACCACATCTGCTTGCTTTCGTGAAAGCATGGACAATTGTTCTTCCGGGAGTTGTACATTGGCAACAGCCTTCTCAACGGCTTCGGCCTTCGCTATTTCGTAAGCCCGTTGATAGTATTTTAACGCCTCGTAGGTGTCATACTGCTTCATACAACTGTCGCCTGCCTGCACACAGACCTGCAAGGAGTCAAGATCCTCGCCGCTGACGGGGGAAACCGTCAGCAGGGCGAGGGAAAACATCATAACGATTCTATTCATGAGAGAGATTCTATTTCTTTTTCTTCAAGGTAACGACAACCACACCGTTCTTGGCCTTCTCGCCATACTTCTCGATAGCGGATTTATCCTTCAAGATATCTATGTGGTCGATAGTTTTGGGATCAATGTCTTTTATCTTCTCAGGCTCAATGGTCTGGCCATCAACAATAACCAGGGGATGCTTGTCTGTATTCTTTGTATCATAAGCTATTGAAACATGAGAAGCAGGTTTTTGATCATAACCCACGATAACGAGTTCATTTAACTGACTCTTCGATTCTGGATCATACTTGATTGTCCCCTCATATTTGGCAACCTCCGAGTCTCCACCTTGAAGACGGAAGGTAAGAGGTACGGTGTACTTCACAGCAACGGGCTGACCATTCTGCTTACCGGGAACCCACTTCGGCATGGAGCCTACTATCCGGAGGGCCTCAGCATCAAGAGCAGGATAAACCGACTTGACCACCTTCTGATTATTAATGGTTCCGTCTTTATCAACAACAAATGTCACGATGACACGACCTTGGATACCTTCTTTTTCTGCACTCTTAGGATACTTGATGTTCTTTGTCAGGAATTCAAGTAATGCATTATGACCACCAGGGAACTGAGGCATCTCATCCACGACATCGAATATAGGAGCAGACACTGAGTTTGTATTAGTCTTCACTGTGTCAGTGACCACCATATCAGTTACCAAAGCAGTCTCGGGAGTCTTAGTTGTCTCGAGCTGAACGGTCTCTACAGGAACACTCTCAACGACTGTCTCCTCTGCGGAAGACGTGTTGATGTACTTCACCTCTGTGACCTTCTCGGCATTAACGGCGAGGGCAACGGCGATGATAGGCAGAAAAGCCAGTACTTTCAGAAGACGGCTACGATTGGATTTAGTATGTAACATCATATTGATTCGGTTTTTAAGGATACTGTGAGAGATTCCGTTGGCAAGGTAGTACCCGCCGATGCCAGCGGCTTTTGAGATTAACAGGTATTGGTATTGACGCGCATTGATGCCTTGAGAGAGTACCGCCGCATCGGCCTCGTACTCATGGATGGCTCGCAGATCACTGCGGAGCATCCACATCGCCGGGTTAAACCACTGCAGAGCGGTAAGCGTATCAACGAGAAGCACATCCCAGGAATGTCTGAGACGAATATGTCCTCGTTCATGAGCGAGAACAGAGGCATCACTTTCCTCGTAGTCACTACGATTCATGACTATATAATGCATCCAGCTGAAAGGCGACATCGCCGTGTTACCGGTCACACAGACGATGATACCATCCTGCAAGGGATGCTGCTCGCTTCTTTTAATCAACAGCACAAGCCTGATTATCGACAGAAGGGTATGCCCCAGTACCACTGCCACTCCCACAAAGAAGAGTACGGGTAGTACAATCTGCCACCAAGGTGTCTGAGGAGCAACAGCCTCAGCGACGGCTGCTCCCACTTCCACATCTACCTGTGGCATCGGCATCATGACAGTCTCATGGAGGGTTATCACACAGAACGGCATGACAAATGAGGCGATAGCCGTTGCCAGCAACACCACGCGGTTCACCCTATGAAAAGTCTCCTTGGCCAATAGTACACGGTAGAACATATAGAACACCGCGATGAGTACGGCCACCTTTACGTCGTATATCAGGAAGTCTGTCATTTACTGTTTTCTATATGATTGATGAGTTCTTTTAATTCCTCAACGGATATTTTCTCTTCCTTGACGAACGAGGAAACAACGCTGAGGTAGGAGTTGTTGAAATAGTTCTGGATGACACCGGCCATCGACCTCCGTCCATACTCCGTCTCTGAGATGAGTGGGAAGTATTGGTAGGTGTTCCCAAATTGTCTGTGATCAAGGAATCCTTCCTTCTCCAGAATACGGACCATCGTGGAAAGCGTATTGAAATGCGGCTTCGGCTCGTCGTAATAGTCTAACAACTCCTTAACGAACATCGGTCCATGCTCCCAATACAGGTCCATGATTTCCTTTTCTTTATTTGTCAACTTCTTCATAATTATTTCTTGCTTTAGATCTTACAAGACAAGCGACCAAAGGCCGGATGTCATCATCAAAATACGCGTCATTCGTAATACCTAAGCGCAAAGTAACTAAAAAAGATAGTTGCATCCAACTAATTCGAATAGTTATTAAACTAAATTAATTAGTTTGCTTTGAATTTAACGTATTTTTAGAGAGCTTCGATGTATTCGTATAGTTTCTTATAGAATGGATGACGCGTCATGGTAGAGGCATCGCCGAGGATAATGAGTTTCATACGGGCACGAGTGATGGCCACGTTCATTCGACGGAGGTCGCGCAGAAATCCGATCTGTCCTTCGTCGTTGGCACGGACCAAGGATATGAGGATGATGTCGCGCTCCTGTCCCTGGAAGCCATCGACAGTATTGACACTGATTAACTGACGATAAGGTTTGAAGAACTCCTTCTTTTTCAGTTGACGACGAAGGTACTGCACCTGAGCACGGTAAGGAGAGATGATACCCACATCGATACGCTCATCAAGAATTCGTTCCTTGCCAATCTTCCTGAAATAACTCTCTAACGCCATCAGCGTAAGTTCTGCCTCAGCCCTATTGATACGACCAAACGACTCACCAACGAACTCCTCACGGAAGAGTTCGCTTTGTTTCTTTTCCGGATTCTCCTCACCAACGAGGTCGGGAGAGGTATCCATCCATGTCATCGGCACATCAAGATCCAAGATACTGCGGTACTTCACCTCGGGTGCACTCTCCACCTGATTACCATAAAACCAGTCGCTGGAGAAGCGCATAATCTCCTCGTTCATGCGGTACTGCATGCGTAACAAGGTGACAACCTCAGGCTTATTCTCCACGATACGCTCCATCAAGGTCTTTCCTAGACCGCCCTTCAGGGCTGCGATACTCTTTACCGTTGGTGGTAACTGACAATGATCGCCCGCCAGAATCACACGGGAGACACGTCGGATAGGTATCCAACAGGCAGCCTCAAGAGCCTGTGCAGCCTCGTCAATAAAGACTGTACCAAACTTCTGTCCGTCAAGCAGGCGGTTGGCAGAGCCGACAAGCGTAGAGGCGATGACACGAGCCTCACCGAAGAGGTCGGCATTGATGCGCACCTCCAACTCGGTGGCACGACTCTTCAGTCGTTCCAATTTCTGATGATACCGTTCGTCGCCTCGCTTGCGATGGATACGGAGCTCTCGGATAGCCTTACGGATAGCCCACAACAGTTCATAATCGGGATGTGCCTCGAAACGCCGTTCATAGGTAAACGACAGCATCTTATCGTTAACACGCGTCGGGTTACCGATCCGTAAGACATTGATACCACGATCTACAAGCTTTTCAGAAATCCAGTCTACCGCCATATTACTCTGCGCACATACCAGCACCTGATTCTCCCGTCGGAGCGTCTCATAGATAGCCTCAACAAGTGTCGTGGTCTTGCCGGTGCCTGGAGGACCATGCACTACCGCTACATCCTTGGCACGAAGCACCTTGTTTACAGCCTCTTCCTGTGTCGCATTCAAATAAGGGAAATGAAGCGACGCAAAACTATAGGTCTCAGCCTTCTGTCTGGAATAGAACAGATCCCGGAGATAACCCAGACGTCCCTTCCCCTTGATAGCTCGGTCGAGTGCTTCGAACATCGTCCGATAAGACGTCTCATCGAAAAACAACTGAATGCCCACATTCTCCGCGCTCTGTACGTCAATCAGAGGAGCTGTATCGGGGACAGTCACCACCATACGGTCGCCATCGACATAGCTGACAGTACCGGAAAAAGGGAAATAATGGATACTAGACTTCTTCGCATTATCGTTTTTCACCCGAAAGAAAGCCACCGGCCTACCAAACTCGAAGTTATGTTCTATCAAACCCGATGCCACATCGCCATCCTGTGCTTTCTCCTTGTCGCCCTGACGGTACACCTCCACAGCCAGTTGGTTCAGAGAGTTGTAATAGCTCCTCCCAATCCTCAAAGGATACCAGGCATCACCACGCATCACCTTCCGTTGCAGTCCCATCTCCTCGGTCTGCTTACGAAAAGCATCTTTCTCCGTCTGATACTCCAATTGGAGTAGCAGACGTTGTTGCTGAAGTGCCATAATCGGTGAAATGATATCTCCCATAACTATACTGCAAAGGTATACAAAAAATAAAACACAGTCATGCCTACATCCTGAGTTTTTCACTTTTTTATAAAAAACATCGCACCTCCGTATCTCCGTGTTTAAAAAAAGATGTAACTTTGCAGCCGAAATGAAACAAATACTTCTGATTAACGACGTTGTGGGCTACGGGAAGGTAGGCATGGGCGCGATGCTACCTATCCTTTCTTATCTTGGCATTCCGACATACAGTCTGCCGACAGCCCTTGTGTCGAACACCCTCGACTACGGGAAGTTCAATATCCAAGACACGACAGAGTATATACGTGGAACGCTGCCTGTATGGAAAAAGCTTGGTTTCGGATTTGATGCCATCTGCACAGGACTGATGTTCAGCGACGAGCAGGCCAAACTTGTGGCGGGCTACTGCAAGGAACAGGGAGCACAGGGTACGACCGTCTTCGTAGATCCTATCCTCGGCGACGGTGGCCGACTTTATAACGGTGTGACACAGAAACAGGTGGAGTTGATGCGTGAGATGGTCTCTGTTGCACATCTCACCTTTCCCAACTATACCGAGGCTTGTTATCTGACGGACACACCAATCGTTATGGAAGGAATCTCCTGGGAAGAGGCAAAGGTTCTGCTCGACAAGTTGAGAGCTATCGGCTGTAAATCGGCACTGATTACCAGTTGTAAGATTGATGGCCAGAACGCCGTAGCCGGCTATAACCATTTCGATGACAGCTACTTCCACCTGGAATACCACGAGATTCCCGGTCTCTTCCATGGTACGGGCGACATCTTCTCGGCTGTACTCATCGGTCATCTGTTGAATGGGGAGACTTTGAAAACATCCACGCGTACGGCGATGGATACCGTATTCCGTATGATTGACCGCTATCGTAATACTCAAGACAGGAACAAAGGCATTCCCATTGAGAAATGCCTTGATTTACTATAGACACGAAAAGCCGGGACACCTTATCAAGAAGTGTTCCGGCTTTCGATTTATCATGATTGAATGCAAAGATTTCGTTGGCAGTCGTCAACATCTCTCTACATATATAACCACGAAAAGCATAAAATACTGCACAGGAATCTGTTAAATGATGTTATTTACTTAAAGACAAGTGTCTCGAGTGTGCAGAGAGACTTCTCCTTTGTCGCCGACGAGAATTTAAGATAGATCGCATGCTTACCTGTCAACTCCGTCAGAGCAGGTAACTCAGCCGTCAGTTCCGTCGACACTTTAGGCATATCGGTCTTCAGTTCTATCGTACCCAAGAGAGAGCCACCCTGCGACTCCCATGGCCTGTCAATCATCACCTGAATGGAACCGTCGATGCCCTCAGGAATCAGTTGAAGGAGTAGTTGAATATCCTTCTTCCCATGTGTATGAGTAAAGTTAAAGTACTTATAGCCGACAATAGAACCATCGGTATTGTTCACGACATTGTTGCTGTTATTCTTCAGATTATATGGTGCATCGAAATTCGTGTCCGTTCCGTATGAAGCTTCCACATACGAGCCATAGAAGACGTTATCCGGCCACTGGTGTTCCGCAACCTTCGGTCCCGTGTACCAGCAAGCTATACCGGCAGAATGACGCTCCAGCGGATTAAGGCCCTCCAAGGCAAAACCCTCGGAATTATACTCACCCTCGGAAATCTCTACCTTACCACCGATACCCTCTTCCACCTTCACTTCGATGGGAGCCACCATGGCCTGACGAGCATACTCATTCGTGCCAGTCTGACGGTGATAGAACACATACCACTGTCCGTTAATCTCACAGATACTACCGTGAGTATTACCAGAGATAGTACCAGAGGCAATCGTGTCACCCTGCTCATTAATCTCACGACCACGACCATCAATAATGGTACCGCCATAGGTCCAAGGTCCCAACGGTTTGTCGCTATAAGCATAGGCCAGCGTATAGTTTGTATCAGGCAGGCCGAACTCACCGTCCTTTGTCCAACGACTGTAGATAAACACGTACTTATCCTTGATCTTACGGATAGACGAAGCCTCGAAGAAACGGAAATCACCAGACTGGTATCTGCCCGAAACCATATCTTCGACCACAGCTGTGCCTGGCTTTACCGTAGCCATCGTAGTAGGATCGAACTCCGCAGCATAAGAGCGTTCGAAGCCCCAATAACCATACACGCGACCATCATCATCGACGAATACGGCAGGGTCGAACCTCAGCACCCCATCTACCTGATTAGGATCATCGGCATTCCAGTTGCACACCTCAAAAGGTCCGTCGGGTCTGTCGCTTTTAGCAATTAATCCGTTACGCATCCCCGTCTGATCGTTAGGGAAGAGATAATAGGTCTTTTTGCCATCGCCATCTGTCACCAACGTCACATCTGGAGCGTAGAGAACATCGGCAGTTCCTGTAGAATCGAACGGCTCCCCCTTCGCATTTTTGTCAACAACCAGGATCACGCCATCGTAGCGCCAATTGTTCAGGCTATCCACCGAAGCCGACCAGACCACCTGATCGCGACCACAATACATGGTCTTCAGATTGTCATGCGACCCATAGATATACACACGCTGTTTTCCCGGTCGATCAGGATCCTCGAACACATATGGTTCCCCGTCGGGGATATGCTCCCACATTGGAAGAAAGGGATTACCAACGGTAGTCAGTTCCGACTTGGCAGTCTCTGTCTGCCGTGCACACGAGACGATCATCACTGCGCAGCAGGCCACTGCCACGCTCATCATGAGGGCTTTTGCTTTCATCTTCTTTGTTTTTTTGTAACGAATAATCTGGGTGCAAATATACAACATTTTCTGCAGTTTCCTATGTGGTCTCATGGTATATTTTCTCTCATATCGCAAACTTTCCTAATCCTTGCGATTGAAATCGCGAAGATATTCGTATCTTTGCAACCGATGTTGACAAAGTATCACCCTTTACATACAGACATTAAGAAACCTGAACGGTTTACTTACCCCTTTTGTTACGAGCCTCATCCACTATGCCTATTGGCTGTCGAGGAGGTCAGACAAGAGATTCTGCGGATTAATCCCATCGAGGGGAAGATGTTTGGAGTGTTGGTCGTAGAATCGGCCGAAGGACTCGGATTCCTCGCCGCCTACTCTGGATTACTTGAAGGTCGGAACGACTGGTCATATTTCGTGCCGCCGGTCTTTGATGCTCAACAACCTGACGGTTATTTCAAAACCAAGGAACGGGAGATTTCTGCTGTGAACCGCGATATTGAGACAGCAGAGAACGAGCAGAGTCAACTAAAAGAAAAACGGAGACAGATGTCAGAGGAATTACAACAATGGCTCTTTCATCAATATCGATTTCTGAATGCGAAAGGTGAGACAAGAGACCTTATCGATGTATGGCAGGATTACCACTGTTCGCCACGAATCAGGAAGCGATTCCCGTTGCCTCCTGGAGGCACCGGCGACTGCTGCGCACCGAAGCTATTGCAGTATGCCTATCTGCACCATCTGAAGCCTATCTGCATGGCAGAGTTCTGGTGGGGCGAGTCACCACAGGGTATCATCCGTCATCACGGTCAGTTCTACCCTGCCTGCCGTGGCAAGTGTAAACCTGTACTAACATGGATGCTGCAGGGACTTAGCGTTGATCCAAGCCCTGAGGAAATGAAAACTCCACACCAAGAGGTAGATATCGTATACGAGGACGAGGTCCTGGCCGTACTCAACAAGCCATCGGGGATGCTGAGTATGCCAGGTCGCACGGAAAACTATTCCGTTGCTTCTTGGGCCCAACAGCGCTGGCCTGGCTCTGTTGTTGCACACCGTCTAGACATGTGCACCTCTGGTCTTATCCTAGTAGCAAAGACTCAAGAGGCATACCACCATCTACAAGAACAGTTCTCAAACCATACCATCAGGAAGAAGTACCTTGCTGTCGTCGAGGGTTCCCCCCGTGAGGAGCACGGCATCATCGACCTTCCCTTACTAAGCGATCCCATGAACCGTCCACGACAGTTGGTGGATCACGAGCACGGCAAACGGGCTATCACCGAGTTTCGTGTGTTGCCCCCATCCTTCCATCCCAAAAAGAATCAAAAGAGGTATACCCTCTTGGCTCTCTGGCCGCATACTGGTCGCACCCATCAGTTACGTATGCACTGCGCCCATCCAGAGGGTCTCGGTTGTCCGATATTAGGCGATGAACTCTATGGCAAGAAGGGCACAGACGGAAATCAGGCCGACCGGCTCTACCTTCAGGCACAAGCCATCACCTTCATTCACCCGACGACGAACAAACGTATGCATTTCGAACTACCCTACCCATTTGAACATATTATTCCTTATATATAAATAGTTATAATTATGGTTAAGCACATTATTCTCTGGACCCTGAATCCAGAACTCTCTGAAGAAGAGAAACAAAACGTGAAAAAAGACATCAAGGTCGGCCTAGAAGGACTGGTTGGTAAGGTTCCAGGACTGCTTGATGTGAAGGTACATATCGACGGTCGCCTGACCTCATCGAACGCTGACGTGATGCTCGACAGCACGCTTGAATCACCCGAGGCACTCAAAGGCTATGCCGTGCATCCAGATCATGTCGCTGTAGCCAACGGTAAGGTTCGTCCCTATACCGTCCTGCGCAGTTGTCTTGACTTCGAGATTTAAGTTAAACAACATTCTGAGGGTTACCACTCAGAAAGCAGCGAACATTTTCAACAGCAACCTTTATCAGACGCACTCTTGCTTCCGTGGTTGCCCACGCGATGTGTGGTGTTATATAGGCATTAGGCTGCTGTAACAAAGGGTTGTCGGCAGCAGGCGGTTCCATAGAGAGCACGTCTGCACAAAAAGCAGCCAATCGCCCTTCTGCCAGAGCATTAGCCACAGCCTGTTCGTCAACCAATGGTCCTCGTCCTGTATTGATAAGGATGGCTGTTGGTTTCATCAGTTGCAGTGACTCTCGATTGATGAGATGACGGGTACTCTCGGTGAGCGGGCAGTGCAGTGACAGGATATCGATTGTTGACAAGAGCTCTTCCAGCGAAACCTTTTCGATACCCGTCGGCAGCACATCCTTACTGCTGAGGGCTTTTACTTTCATGCCGAATGCCAATGCAATCTCAGCCACACGCTGACCAATATTTCCAAGTCCCACGATGCCAAATGTCTTGCCAGCCAGTTCCGTCAGAGTGGTATCCCAATAACAAAAGTCCTTACTCCGGTTCCAAACGCCAGCTCTGTTTTGTATCGCATAGTGTTCCGTCCGATTAGTCACCGTCAGCAGATGCGCAAACACCATCTGCGCTACACTCTCCGTGCTATAAGCCGGCACGTTGGTAACCATAATACCGTGTTCGTGAGCAGCCTCAACATCCACTACATTATAACCCGTAGCCAGAACTCCAATATATTTCAGTTTAGGCAACTGTGCTATCACATCCTTGTCCAGTACGACCTTATTGGTTAGTACAATCTCTGCATCAGAGGCCCTCTGCACTGTCTTGTCAGATGTTGTGCGCTCGTACACTGTAACATCGCCCAACGCCTCCAGTTCCTCCCATGACAGGTCACCAGGATCGGCTGTAAATCCATCAAGTATTACTATCCTCATGTATTCTCTTCTTTTTGATGCAAATATACATTATTTTCCCGAATACCAAGACAAATCCTCGAGAAAACACTCATCATCTAACAGCTATTTGCTAAAAAGTTGTATACTCTATACAAAAAAGAGAACCTGCTAATTGCAGGTTCTCATTGATATACTAAGAAATAATGCGATTACTTCTTGTTCAAAGCGAGGTCGATGGCCACAGCTACAGATACGGTAGCACCCACCATCGGGTTGTTTCCCATACCGAGGAAGCCCATCATCTCAACGTGAGCAGGCACTGAAGAAGAACCTGCGAACTGAGCATCAGAGTGCATACGACCCAGCGTGTCGGTCATACCGTAAGAGGCAGGACCAGCAGCCATGTTATCGGGGTGCAGAGTACGACCAGTACCACCACCAGAAGCTACAGAGAAGTAAGGCTTGCCAGCGAGCACGCGCTCCTTCTTATAAGTACCAGCTACGGGGTGCTGGAAACGAGTCGGGTTGGTAGAGTTACCAGTGATGGAGACATCTACATTCTCCTTCCACAGGATAGCCACACCCTCACGAACATCGTCGGCACCATAGCACTTCACCTTCAGACGGCTGGGGTTGTTACCATAAGGAATCTCCTTGACAACATTCAGGTCACCTGTGAAGTAGTCGAACTTGGTCTGTACGTATGTAAAACCGTTGATACGGCTGATGATCTGGGCAGCGTCCTTACCAAGACCGTTCAGGATGACACGAAGGGGCTTCTGGCGCACCTTATTAGCCATCTCGGCAATCTTGATAGCACCCTCGGCAGCAGCGAAACTCTCGTGACCAGCCAAGAAGGCGAAGCACTCAGTCTCCTCGCGGAGCAGACGAGCGGCGAGGTTTCCGTGACCAATACCTACCTTACGATCGTCAGCTACTGATCCGGGGATACAGAAGCTCTGCAGACCGATACCGATGGCCTCAGCAGCCTCAGCAGCAGTCTTCACGCCCTTCTTAATGGCGATAGCAGCACCACAAACGTATGCCCACTTAGCGTTCTCAAAGCAAATCAGCTGAGTCTCCTCACACATCTGATAAGGATCTACACCTGCCTTTTCACAAATCTCATTGGCCTCCTCGATAGAGTTGATGCCATTCTCCTTCAGAGCAGCAAGAACCTGGTTGATACGGCGCTCCTGACTCTCAAACTGTACTTTTCTAATCATTGTCGTATCCTCCTTATTCTTTACGTGGGTCAATAGCCTTAACTGCGCCCTGCTCCTCGGTGGTACGACCGTAAGAGCCGGTGAACTTCTTCATAGCCTCATTAGCATCCATGCCGTTCTTGACAGCCTCCATCATCTTGCCGAGGTGAACATACTCGTAACCGCAAACCTCGTTGTTAGCGTCGAGATACTGTTTGGTGATATAGCCTTCGGTGAGCTCGAGATAACGAGTACCCTTGGCAACAGTACCATAGAGCGTACCAGTCTGAGAACGAAGACCCTTACCAAGGTCCTCAAGACCAGCACCAATAGGCAGACCGCCCTCAGAGAAAGCGCTCTGTGTACGTCCGTAAACAATCTGCAGGAAGAGCTCGCGCATAGCGGTGTTGATAGCGTCGCATACGAGGTCGGTATTCAGTGCCTCGAGGATAGTCTTACCAGGAAGGATCTCACTGGCCATGGCAGCTGAGTGAGTCATACCTGTGCAACCGATAGTCTCCACGAGAGCCTCCTGGATGACACCGTCCTTCACGTTCAGACTCAGCTTACAAGCGCCCTGCTGAGGGGCGCACCAACCGATACCGTGGGTGTAACCGGAAATTTCCTTGATTTCTTTCACTGCAACCCACTTGCCCTCCTCGGGGATAGGTGCAGGACCATGGTAAGCGCCTTTGCAAACGCTACACATGTTTTCCACTTCTTTTGAATAAATCATTGACAATAAAACATTTAAATGTTAAACAACTTAATAAGTCCTCTTTGTGGCCTACAAAATTACTTGATTTATTTGAGTCTGTCAAGTAAGAACTAACGCATTTAATTATTATTAACATCAAAAATGCCCCTCACAGAGGCCTTTCTGGAGTTGATTTTGTATTTTTGCAACTCGATATTACAAATATGACTGATCAGGAACAGGAAAAGAGGGTAGAGCGCGCCGTGGAGAACTTCATGGCAGGCTATGGTTGCTGCCAGAGTGTTGTAGCGGCATTTGCTGACCTATATGGGCTCGACGACACGTTGGCAAAAAAAATCGCTGCCGGTTTTGGGGGCGGAGTCGGACGTATGCGGATGATGTGTGGAGCCGTATCAGGCATTGTCATGTTAGTGGGATTGGACTGTGGTCAGACGGAAGGCAGTGACCGCGAAGGAAAATCGGCCTGTTACAAGATTATACAGGAACTCCTGGCCAAATCAAAAGAAGAGAACGGTAGTCTGATATGCGCTGAGATTCTGGGACTTAAAGGTTACGAGAAGGTACATAGCAATTATGTGGCCTCAGCACGTACGGCAGAGTACTACAAGAATCGTCCTTGCGTCGCGAAAGTCGAAAGTGCCGCCCGTATCTTTGCCAACTACTTAAAGAGCAAGCAGCCTTCATACTGACAAAACCACACACGTTTACAGATGGACACCGAGACCTAGCATGAGGTTGTTAGGGCGACGGAAGTCGTAAAGGCTATAGCCGATGTGGAGATAGGCTTTACGCATCAGTCCGACTTTCAGCGCCAGAATCTCGTAGAAGCCATCCATGTCCCTTGTATTAAGATTGACAAGGTTGTGTCCAATGCCAAAGTTGATGGTAAAATAAGGCATGACGAACTCGGCTCGGGCCGAGAGTCCCAACCCCATTTGGCGCGTCCATGTTGTCCTAGTAACCATGTCGTCGTCAGAAATGTCACTCCCCAACGGCACGATGCCGTCGAGTTCAAGATTACTACTGCCGTCATAGTAAGCGTCGAGCGACGGACCGACATTGAACCTTGGGCTCAGGCGATAGAGAGGATTCATATTGAAACCTACCACGCCATAAGTACCTGGAAGAATATAGGACTCTTCGCCCAATTCGTAGCCCCTTCGTTTCCAAGCACCATACAGGGTCAGGTCCCACACCCAATGTCGTTTAAAGGGAGGAACGGCAGCATACGAAGGACGTTCAGGCCGTCTGTTCAGGTAATACGCCACAGAGGCTTTGGCACACACCACGTTCAGTCCCGCATTGGGAATGGAAGTGTTGCCATTGCTGTAATGGGTAAAGGCTGCACCGACATTTAGATCCCAGTGACGTGATATAATCCACCGCATATAGACCTCGGCATCCATATATGCCGTCACCTTTGATCCGATGACATGGTTATCAGGATTTTTATCCTTATCGTAAGGTCTCCAACCACAGGTCAGACCGAAATCCCATTCATAGTTCAGCGACAGCCGATCTGAGAGCGACTTGATGGTAGCACCTTGGAGGATATAGACGGAAATAGGACTACCTAGTTGGGGGTTGAAGTCGTGGAAGGCCAAACCACCACCTTGATAGACACCTTTATAAACTGCTGCCTGCTCAGAACCTTCGAATGGTGCAAAGATATATTTCACCTTGGCTACCATCGAATGATTCATGGTGCGACTCTCCGAATTGTTACCGCGCAGGAAACGATTGGTATGAAGGATGATACCCGGTGCCATCTCCACCTCAATCCGATGGACAGCAGTGCTATCCTCTTCAGAGATAGCAGTAGCAGCGATAGCCGGAACCATCGCTGCTATTATCATAATTAATCTTAGGAGGCGTCTGCCTCCTCGCAGTATATTCAGGATCAAATTATTTCTCGTTTTCCGGAGCCTGTCCTATCAGATCCATGAACTCATCGAGTTTCGGCGTAATGATAATCTGAGTACGACGGTTACGTTGTTTGCCAATTTCCGTATCGTTGGTAGCGATGGGGTTATACTCGCCACGGCCACCGGCGGTAAGACGTTTCGGATCCACTCCATAATCGTTCTGCAAAGCCTGGACAACACTAGAAGCACGAAGAGCACTGAGATCCCAATTGTTACGGATATTCGTCTTGGAGATGGGTACATTATCTGTATTACCCTCAATCAATACATCATAATCCTTATAATCCTTAATGATCTTAGCAATCTTCGACAAGGTCTGTGAGGCACGGCTATTGATTTCATAAGAGCCACTCTTGTAAAGCATATTGTCCGCCAAAGAGATGTAGACCACCCCTTTGAGTACCTGCACATCAACCTCCTTCAGTTCCTCCTTCGAGAGCGAACGGGTCAAATTGTTTGTCAAGACCATATTCAACGAGTCACTCTTCGACTTTACCTCCACCAAATGACGAATATACTGATTAGACTCGTTGATCTGATCGACCAACTTCTCAATAGAGATATTATTCTGACTAGCATTTGTCAGACTCTTGTCAAGAGACTGCTGCAACGCAGCATATGCCTTCTTCTGCTCGACCAGTGCTTGTCTCTGGGCTGCCAATTGCTCCTCTAGACTTGCAACACGAGCATTCTTAGCAGCCAAGTCTTCCTTGGTCGCCTGCAGACTCTCCGTCAACGACTTATTCTCTGTCTGGCAATTAACCAGATCTTTCTTACTGGCACAGCTGGTCAACATAAGACCTGCGGCCACAGCAATGAATAACACGTTCTTTTTCATAATCGTTCCTTTCTAAAAGTTTTCACGTCTGCAAATTTAATAATATGTCATATAAAAACAATAAAAAAACGTGGTTATTAGAATAATTTTAATTATATTTGCAGACAAAAACCAAAATAACGATGAAAAATATAAAAGTATTACTCTTCGCAATACTGAGTATGCTTGTCTTATCTTCCAATGCTCAGTTGCTTGCCATAGGCGTCTCCCAAGAACTCGCCCAGCACAGAAAAGCTAACATCAGCAACGTCATTTATGATCTGACATTCAATATCCCAGCCAGTCCTCATGATGATGTAACAGGAAAAGTCATTATCACCTTTGACTTGAGATACAGTGAGGACGTCATCCTAGACTTTCAGGGGGAACTCAACGGGAAGAGTTATGTCTATAACAAACTGAAACGACGCGTACTAGCCGTCACTCAACAGAATGAGCATATCATCCTACCCATGAAGCAGATGAAGGCAGGAACAAATAAAGTGGAGTTCAGTTTCACTTGTCTTGATAAGGCCCTGAACAGAAACGAGGATTATATGTACACGCTTTTCGTGCCGGACATGGCACGCACAGCCTTTCCATGCTTTGACCAACCTGACCTAAGAGCCGTCTTCGCCACAACGTTGAAGACGCCGGAAGGTTGGAAGACGATGACCAGCGATAACAGTTGTCAACTACCAACTTATCTGTATTCGTTCGTAGCAGGAAGGTTTGAAGAGAAAAAAGTCACACGTGACGGACGTGTCATGCGTGCCCTTTACCGTGAGAAGGATCCGGAGAAGGTTGCCCAATTGGACAAAGTCTTTGACGAGGCCGCTCAGTCTCTGAAGTGGATGGAAGGCTATACCGGCATCGCCTGTCCGTTTAAGGAATACGGTCTGGCACTCCTGCCTAACTATCAGTTCGGTGGTATGGAACATCCTGGTGCCATCCAACTCAGTGACCGCCGTATTTTCTTGGAAAAATATGCAACACTAGAGGAAGAACTGAATCGACTGGAACTAATTGCTCACGAGACTGCCCATCTGTGGTTTGGCGCCCTCGTTTCTTTGAAGTGGTTCGATGACGTATGGGCCAAAGAGGTCCTCGCCAGTTTCATGGCATCGAAGATTACCCGTCGCTCCTTCTCCAGAGTTGATCACGATCTGAACTTCCTCAGAACATATCATGCCAACGCCATCGCCATAGACCGCACGGAAGGGACCCATCCCATAGCCCAGAAGCTGAAGAATCTGAACCATGCCAGTCTACTCTATGACAATATCATCTATGACAAAGCACCAGTGATGATGCGTATGTTGGAGTTGATGATGGAGTCTTCGAAGCTCCAGAACGGTCTGCAGCGGTATCTTGTGGAAAACTCTTTCGGCAACGCCTCATGGGAGGATCTGGTCAATATCCTCGACGAGACAGCCCCCGAAACCGGCATACGTCAGTTCTGTGACGTCTGGGTGAAACAAAAAGGCATGCCATTCATCCACACGAGTTACCACGACGGAAAAATTGTCATCTCACAAACAGACCCTTACGGAAGAGGTATTGTATGGCCACAAAAATTCCAGATCAAGCTAATATATGACCGAGGAGAGAGTCGTACACTGTCTGTTGACATGCAACAGCCTACCATGTCTTTCAATGTCAAGGGAAAGCCTGACTTCATACTCCCGAATATCAACGGCAGAGGGTACGGCTGCTTCACTCTTGATGACGAATATGTCAAGTTGCTTCCGACACGTCTTCTCACCACCCGTAACAACCTGAACCGATATTGTCTGCTGCAGGTCATTCACGACAACTATCTGATGGGGAAAATCACACCATCCTATTTCGGAGAAATCTACCGTATGATGATGAAGGAGAAAGATCCACTAATCATGTCGACCGCTGTCGACCACATGTTCAAAATCGCCTATGACATGACACCAGAGCAACGTAAAACCCTCGAGCTCTGTATGCTGGATCTGCTAGGAGAGAACAAATCCAAGGAATGCCGCCAATATATCATCCGTAAGTTAGGAGCTAACGCCACCTCACCCGAGGTACTAGACCGTATCGAGGATATCTGGAGGAATCACGACGATCCACTTTTCAGCGAACATGACTTTATGGAGATGGCCTATCGCCTTGCCATCACGCGACCAGGACAATGGGAAAGTATCCTGCAGACGGAACGTGCCTTTCTGAAGACCGACGATCAGCGGAAGGAATTCGATTACGTCAGTCGTGCATGTAATCCTAGCGAACCCGATCGAACGAGGCTATTCAACATGCTACTGAAACCGGAAGGCCGCGTCCAGGAGCCATGGGCCATCCATGCCTTGCGCTTACTGAACTCCGACGTCTTCGAGCCGAAGAGTAATATCTATATCGAGCCGAGTCTAAAATCACTGGAGTTTATCCAACAGACTAGCGACATCTTCTTCCCAGACAACTGGGTTAAGGCCATGCTAGCAGGACACAAGAGTAAAGAGACAAGCCAGATCATCAAGAATTACTTTCAAAGCAATCCCAACTATCCAGAGAATTTAAAGAATAAGGTATTGGAGGCGGCTTGGACACTGATGAAGCAAGTGCCATACGTGGAGAAGCCCAATCCAAAGGTGGTTAAAGCAAAGACCACGACCTCCAAAAGAAAGAAATAACGCAGTACCCGTCTTACGGTCAGCCCCCCCCATATGAGCACCCTCGACATTCGTCAAGGGTGCTTATTTGTATCATCCATCAAAAGAAAAAAGCCTTTTCTTTTTGCTTTTTGCTCACTTATTTGTACCTTTGTGCCCAAATTTCAAAAATACAATCAAGCAAGGTATGATTCTCTTTTTTAAGACTCCCCAGAAGAGTGTGATTGCCACGCAGGTGGATCATCAACTCAAACAAGATGAAGTAAAAGAACTGTGCTGGCTCTACGGCGATGCCGAGTTGCTGAGCGACGAAACATTATCGGGCTATTATGTGGGTCCACGTCGCGAGATGGTTACTCCTTGGTCGACAAATGCCGTTGAGATCACACAGAATATGGGTCTCAGCGGCATTTTGCGTATTGAGGAATACTTCCCCGTAGATACCGAAAATGCAGACCATGACCCTATGCTACAGCGTATGTACAAAGGACTTAATCAGGACATCTTCACCATTAGCATCATGCCTGAGCCCATCAAGTACGTAGAAAATCTGGAAGAGTACAACGAACAGGAAGGACTGGCCCTGTCGCCCGAAGAGATTGAATATCTTCATAAGATTGAGAAGGCCAATGGACGTCCGCTGACCGATTCGGAAATCTTCGGTTTTGCACAAATCAACTCGGAGCACTGCCGTCATAAGATCTTCGGTGGCATCTTTATCATTGATGGTGAGGAGAAGGAGTCGAGTCTGTTTGCCATGATTAAAAAGACCACGCAAGAGAATCCCAACAAGATTCTCTCCGCTTATAAAGACAATGTAGCCTTCGCCCAAGGACCAGTAGTAGAGCAGTTTGCCCCTGCCGACCAATCAACTAGTGATTATTTCCGCGTGAAGGATATCGAGAGCGTCATCTCTCTGAAAGCAGAAACCCATAATTTCCCAACCACCGTTGAACCATTCAACGGAGCAGCTACTGGAACAGGAGGCGAAATCCGTGACAGGATGGGTGGTGGCGTAGGTTCGTGGCCTATCGCAGGTACTGCTGTTTATATGACAGCTTATCCACGACTGACTGACGACGACAAGTTGACTCGCGATTGGGAAAACATTCTCCCCGTTCGTCAGTGGTTGTATCAAACCCCAGAACAGATCCTGATCAAGGCCTCTAATGGTGCCTCTGATTTCGGAAACAAGTTCGGTCAGCCGTTAATCTGCGGTTCTGTACTTACTTTCGAGCATCAGGAAAGGCCACAGATAGGCGAGCAAAACTCGGGAGAGCCTAATGACACCAAGTATGCTTACGACAAGGTCATCATGCTGGCTGGTGGCGTAGGTTACGGTACCAAGCGCGACTGTCTGAAGAAGGAACCTCAAAAGGGCAACAAGATCGTTGTAGTAGGTGGTGACAACTATCGCATCGGACTGGGTGGTGGTTCTGTGTCATCTGTTGATACTGGTCGCTATAGCAATGGCATCGAGTTGAATGCCATCCAGCGCGCTAACCCCGAGATGCAAAAACGAGCTTACAATCTAGTGCGCGCGCTCTGTGAGGAGGACGTGAATCCTGTTGTTTCCATCCACGACCACGGATCAGCTGGTCACTTAAACTGTCTGTCTGAGCTTGTTGAAGAGTGTGGTGGTGAGGTTGACATGACCAAGTTGCCAATTGGCGACAAGACGCTGAGCTCCAAGGAAATCATCGCCAACGAGAGTCAGGAACGTATGGGCTTGCTTATCGACGAAAAACATATCGAGCATGTCCGTAAGATTGCAGAACGCGAACGTGCTCCGTTGTATGTTGTCGGTGAGACCACTGGCGATGCTCACTTCTCGTTTAAGCAGGGTGATGGTGTGAAGCCCTTCGACCTCGATGTGGCTCAAATGTTTGGACACTCGCCCAAGACCATCATGAAAGACAACACTGTAGAACGTCATTATACAGACGTTACCTACTCTCAAGATAAGATTGACGAATATCTCGACCGTGTTCTTCAGTTGGAGGCTGTGGCCTGCAAAGACTGGTTGACCAACAAAGTTGACCGTTCTGTGACAGGTAAGATTGCTCGTCAGCAGTGTCAGGGCGAAATCCAGTTGCCATTGAGTGACTGTGGTGTTGTGGCGCTTGACTATCGTGGCGAAAAAGGTATTGCGACTGCCATTGGACATGCACCACAAGCTGGTCTGGCCAATCCTGCTGCTGGCTCTGTCCTCTCTGTTGCTGAGGCTCTTACGAATATCGTATGGGCTCCACTTACCGACGGAATGGATTCCATCTCACTCTCTGCCAACTGGATGTGGCCTTGTCGCTCTCAGGAGGGTGAGGACGCTCGTCTGTATGCTGGTGTTAAGGCTCTTTCGGATTTCTGCTGCGACCTGCACATCAATGTTCCAACAGGTAAAGACTCACTTTCTCTGAGTCAGCAGTATCCCAATGGTGAGAAGATCATCTCTCCTGGAACAGTGATTGTATCCGCAGGTGGTGAGGTCTCAGATATCAAGAAGGTTGTTTCACCTGTGTTGGTGAACGATAAGAATGCATCGCTCTATCATATCGACTTCTCCTTTGACGAGCAACACCTCGGCGGTTCTGCTTTTGCACAAAGTCTCGGTAAGGTGGGTAGCGATGTTCCAACGGTTAAAAATGCCGAGTATTTTGCCGACGCCTTCATGGCCATTCAGCAGCTCGTCGAAAAAGGTTGGATTCTCGCAGGTCACGACATCTCTGCAGGTGGTCTGATTACGACTCTCCTCGAAATGTGTTTCGCCAATACCAAGGGTGGTATGCACATCAACCTTCACGATATTTGCAAGGATGGCGACATCGTAAAGGCCCTCTTCGCAGAAAACCCAGGTGTGGTCATCGAGGTGAGTGACGAGCACAAACAGGAGTTCAAGGATTTCATGGAGGAGCAGGGCGTTGGTTTTGCCAAGATCGGCTATCCCGTGCCTGAGGTTCGCACCATCGTGGTAAAGGCTGGCAACGAAGAGAAGACATTCAATATTGACACCCTCCGCGACACCTGGTACAAGACCTCTTATTTGCTCGATCGAAAGCAGAGTTTTAATGGCAAGGCTGCAGAGCGCTTTGCGAACTACAAGAAGCAACCATTGGAAATGAACTTCACCAAGGACTTCACTGGTAAACTTGCCCAGTATGGCATCTCTGCAGATCGTCGCAAGCCATCAGGTATTAAGGCTGCAGTTATCCGTGAAAAGGGAACCCAATGTGAACGTGAGACAGCCTACAGTCTCTACCTTGCTGGCTTCGATGTAAAGGACGTGATGATGACCGACCTGATTAGCGGTCGCGAGACACTCGAAGATATCAACATGATAGTGTTCTGCGGTGGTTTCTCCAACTCCGATGTGCTTGGTTCGGCTAAGGGTTGGGCTGGTGCTTTTCTCTTCAATCCGAAGGCCAAAGAGGCACTCGACAAGTTCTATGCCCGCGAGGACACACTCTCTCTGGGTATCTGTAACGGCTGTCAGTTGATGGTTGAACTCGGCCTTACGGGTGCCAAGGGCGTAAAGATGCTTCACAACGATTCCCATAAGTTCGAGAGCGAATTCATTAGCCTGAGTATTCCTAAAAATAACAGTGTCATGTTCGGCTCACTCAGCGGTTCGAAACTCGGACTCTGGGTAGCTCACGGTGAGGGTAAGTTCTCGTTATCTGAAGCCGAGAGCGCCTATAACGTAATTGCCAAGTACAACTACGCAGGCTATCCCGCTAATCCCAACGGTTCAAACTATAACGTAGCAGGTATCTGCTCTGCTGATGGTCGTCATCTTTGCATGATGCCCCACCCAGAGCGTGCTATCTTCCCATGGCAGTGCGCCTGGTACCCTGCTGACCGTAAGAATGACGAAATAACGCCTTGGATTGAGGCCTTCGTCAATGCACGTAAGTGGATCGAGGAAAAGGTAAAAAATAAAAAGTAAGTGAATATCTATTGGGATTCCTTTAAAACCTTCTTTAAGATTGGCATATTCACCCTTGGTGGTGGATATGCCATGATTCCTTTGATTGAGGAAGAAGTGGTAAACAAGAAGCAATGGGTATCCCACGACGAGATGCTTGACCTGATTGCTATCGCACAGAGTTGTCCTGGTGTCTTCGCCATCAACATCGCCACCTTCATCGGCTATAAACTGCGCAAAACGAAAGGGGCCATCGCCACCACTATCGGTACAGCCCTACCCTCGTTTCTCATCATCCTTGCTATTGCCATGTTTTTCAGTCAGTTTAAAGACAATCCTGTCGTGGCTGCTATTTTTCGAGGTATCCGTCCTGCGGTGGTGGCCCTCATAGCTGTGCCCACATTCCGCTTAGGTCAGCGTGCCAAACTCAACAGGTACACCATCTGGATTCCCATCGTATGTGCACTCGCCATCTGGGCACTCGGCGTGTCACCTATCTATATTATCATCGTTGCAGGTATAGTTGGATATATATATGGAACAATTACACACAAAAATACAGAAACACAGAAATAAAAGTTCTGTACCCCTGTATCTCTGTGATGAGCTAAATAAGACAATATGATATTCCTATATTTATTTATCACATTCTTCGAAATCGGGCTCTTCGGATTTGGAGGGGGATATGGGATGCTGTCGCTAATCCAACATGAGACAGTGGAACATTATCACTGGCTCTCCACCGCAGAATTTACCGATATCGTTGCTATCTCGCAGATGACACCCGGTCCCATCGGCATCAATTCAGCCACTTATTGCGGCTACACCGCCATCCACAATGCTGGCTACGGCGACATGACAGCCATACTCGGCTCTGTCACTGCCACTTTCGCCCTTGTGCTGCCCTCACTGATTCTAATGATTCTTATCAGCAAATTGTGCATGAGATACATGAGTACCCCGGTGGTACAATCGGTTTTCAAAGGTCTACGTCCTGCCGTTGTCGGACTACTGGCTGCAGCCACCTTACTTTTGTGCAATGCGGAAAACTTCTCTACACCAACAGAAAACCCATGGCAGTTCTTTGTCAGCATTGCCCTCTTCATCGCCACCGCTTTCGGCACTGGCTATATGAAGATCAACCCCATCCGCATGATCTGCTATGCTGGCTTTGCCGGACTGCTATTGTTGTAAACTATCTCTCGCTCTTAATAATCGTGACACAGGCAGAGCCAATGATGAAACTGATGCCTGCCACAATCATCATCGTAGACTGATGACTACCCACTAACGACAGAATGACGCCTCCTAAGAGGGCTGCAACAATCTGCGGAATACAGATAGTGCCATTAAATAGTCCCAAATAGGCTCCCATATGTCCATATCCCTGGAGAGCATTCGTCACGAAGGTAAACGGCATAGCAAGCATGGCTGCCCAAGCGCAACCAATCATTAGGAAGGGAATAAACTGCAAATACTGATTGTGGATATATGGTACCATCATAAAGCCAATGGCTCCAATAATCAGACTTACGGAATATGCAAATTTCGTATTTTTGAACTGCGGGAGCAGGGCAGCCCAAATGACAGAACCCACAGCCTGAACAGCGAAGAGGATGCCCACCCAGTTACCGGCCTCCTGAAAGGCCTCACTGGCAGGATCTGTTGTATTCCAAACCACCTCAGCGATTGCACCGGTGGTATAATTCCACATATAAAGCATAGCGGCCCAAGAGAAGAACTGCACCAGTCCAACCTTCCAGAAGGTAGAGGGAGCATTTCTCAATAGCATGATCCAATTGGCGCCACCCTCTTTCTCTTCTGAGACAGGGTTATATTCTGTATATTCCTTGGGATTCCATTCTTTCACCTTTGACGTCGTATAAATGACACAAAGAATCAGAATGGCGGCACCAATATAGAACGACCAGATGACCGAATCAGGCACAACACCCCTCTCGGCAACATTGCTGATACCAATAAACGTAAATACGAACGGGAAGACATATCCCACTACTGAACCCGCATTGCAGAGGAATGATTGTATAGAATAAGCTTTGGCTTTCTGCTTCTCATTGACCATGTCTCCCACCAACATCTTAAACGGCTGCATTGCCATATTGATGCTGGTATCGAGAAACATCAAGGCAATAAGTCCGAAGATCATGGCGGCACTGATGGTCAGTCCTAAAGAACCAGAGTTAGGTAATAGGCACATAACAAGCACTGCCAAGGCTGCTCCAACAAATAAATAAGGGATACGTCGGCCGTAACGTGTCCAGGTCTTATCGCTCAGTGTTCCGACAATCGGTTGCACAAGAATCCCCATCAAAGGAGGCAAAATCCAAAAATAGCTGAGGTTATGGGGATCTGCACCCAACGTAGCAAAGATTCGTGAGATATTAGCACTCTGCAGAGCATAGGCAATCTGCACGCCAAAGAATCCAAAACTCAGATTCCACAGTTTCCAAAAAGAAAGATCAGGTTTTTGTTTCATATCGTTGTTTTGTTTTTAGTCATTAGCCAAAGGCCATTACCTCGTTGTACCTCTAATAACCAGGCGAGTACGAACCACACGTTTCTCTACCTTCTCAATTGGTATCAAGCCTTCCACCTTATCCATCAGGATCTCTGCAGCTTCCTCGCCCACACGGTGTCCACGCTGTTCTACCGTTGTCAACATCGGATCACAGGCGATTGCTCGTTGTCCGTTAGTGAAGCCACATATAGAGATATCCTCTGGCACACGGATGCCTGCATGTTTTACAGTATAGAGTATACCAATGGCCGTATCGTCGTTGACAGCAAAGAAAGCATCGGGCGGATTATCAAGCGACAAAATCTCCGGCGTCAGTGCTTCAGCATCTGGTCGATTATCACAGACGCGGATAATCTTTTCATCGACTGTCAACCCGTGCTTCAACAGCGCATCTACATAACCATTATAGCGGTTCTTAGAAATCTCCAACTGCATCGGACCACCATAGAAAGCGATACGCCGACAGCCAGTCTCAATCAGATGCGTCACGGCATTATATGCACCCATATAGTCATCAACCACCACACGACTGGCATTCACGCCCGTACATATTCTATCGTAGAACACGATGGGGATTCCGGCATCCAGCAATTTCTGATAGTGGTCATAGTTCTTCGTATCTTTCGCTTGCGAAACAATAACACCACATACCTTATAGCGATGAAAGTTTTCACAAATACGTGCCTCACGCTCATACTGCTCACCACTCAACGACACCATAATATGATAGCCTCGGGCGGCTGCTGCCTCCTCAATACCTGTCAGGATTGAAGAGAAATAGTAATGCGTAAACTCCGGCACGATTACCCCGATAATTTTCGTCGCCATAATTCGACTATGGCGCAAAGCCTCTCCTATGGCATTAGGATAGAAGTTGTGTTCCCGAGCGTACTGTTGGATGGCCTTCCGTCGTTCCTCACTGATACGAGGTGAATCCTTCAGTGCACGCGAAACGGTAGCCACGGAAATGCCGAACTCCCGCGCTATATCCTTCATCGTCATTGGGGTATTATCCTTCATCAGGTTTCTAACTATTGATAGTTGATGATGCAAAGATAGGAAATTATTCCTAATATTGTTCTCACACTCCTTATTATTATTATTACACATCGCATGCAAACGTTTGCACGTTCCTAATAACATTTTTAAACAAAAAAAAGAATAACGTATTGAAAAGAAGACTATCTTTGCACCGTGAACCCAACGTTCACCACCATCAAGCGACCTAAGCTTAACAGCTTAAAACAATATAACATACAAACAATTAACTCTAATTAAATGTAATGATGAAGCAGGTAAACATTCAAATCCCGCTTAGGATGCTCAGCCTTTTCTTGGGCTTGTTCCTATCGGTAGGTGCCTTTGCCCAAATCGCGGTTAAAGGACATGTGAAAGATGCTACAGGCGAACCCATTATCGGCGCAACGGTACGCGTTGACGGCACACAGACCGCTACCATTTCCGATTTTGACGGTAATTTCGCACTGACGGCTAATCAGGGTGCAAACATCAGCGTTTCATATGTCGGTTTCGTGACCGCTACGGTGAAGGCTGCGCCAAATCTCGTTATAACACTGAAAGAAGACCAGACTGTTTTGCAGGATGTTGTGGTTATCGGTTATGGTACCGTTCGTAAGAGCGATGCCACTGGTTCTGTTATGACCGTTGAGGCCGATCAGTTGAACAAGGGTCTTGCTACTTCACCGGCTGACCTGTTGCAGGGTAAGACGCCTGGTGTACAGATCATGACCAACAGCGGTGCTCCTGGCGCCGGCTCAACCATCCGCATCCGTGGTGGTTCGTCACTCTCCGCCTCAAACGACCCTCTGATCGTTATCGATGGCCTGCCCATCAGCTCGACCGAGATCTCTGGTGGTGATGTGCTCAACACCATCAACCCTAACGACATCGAGAGTTTCTCTATCCTGAAAGATGCTTCTGCCACCGCCATCTATGGTAGCCGCGCCTCAAACGGTGTGATTATCATTACCACGAAGAAAGGTAAGGCAGGTGCCAAGCCTCATGTGAACATTGACATGACTGGCTCGTTCAAGACCATTGCCAAGAAGGTGGATGTTCTAGGCGCAGATTCCTTTAAGGATTTCTTTGTAGCCAACTACAGTGGGAATGCTGACGCCATGGCTGCCCTGGGCAATGCCAAGACAGACTGGCAGGATCAGATCTACCGCACAGCCTGGACAGAGGAGATCAATGCCAGCGTTACCGGTGGCTATGTCAAAGGCAATGACTTCAAGATGCCTTATCGCGTTAGTGCCGGATTCCTGAACAACGACGGTATTCTGAAGACCACCAACATGAATCGTGGAACTTTTGGAGTGAACCTGACCCCGACACTGCTCGACGATCGTCTGACCATCAATCTGAATGGTAAAGGTGTGTTTACCCATAATTCTTTTGCCGACGAAGGTGCTATCGGCAGCGCTATTCAGTATGACCCGCTGAAGCCCGTCTACAATGAGGACGGCAGCTATCACTACTGGATGAACAGCGGTCTGCCGAACTCTATGGCAACTCTGAACCCTGTGGCTCAGCTGGAGCAGCAGAACAAAGACAGTTATGTTCGTCGTTTCGTGGGTAACGCTCAGTTCGACTATAAGTTCAAGTTCCTGCCAGGCCTGCGCGCCAACCTGAACCTTGGTCTTGACTACTCGACTACAACAGGCTGGGATATCACTGACTATAAGAGTGAGATCTCTTATCACAACAAAGTACAGAACGGCACTGGTGAGTGGAAGAAGTACACTCAGATGCGTCGTGACCAGACACTGGAGTTCTATCTGGCTTATGCCCGTGAACTGAAGGAACTGCGCAGCCGCTTCGACATCTTGGGCGGTTACTCTTGGCAGCACTTCTACAATAAGAAGACCGAGCGTAAGCTTTCTAACGACGGTAAAGACGTGGAATATGCTGTAAAGGAGCCGATCTTCATGACCGAGAGTTATCTGGTGTCATTCTATGGCCGCTTGAACTGGACGCTCATGGATCGCTATCTTCTCACTGCTACTTTGCGTAACGACGGTACGTCACGCTTCCAGAACAACAAGTGGGGTCTGTTCCCCTCTGTAGCTCTGGCATGGCGCATCAATGAGGAGGCATTCCTGAAAAATGTCGACTGGCTGTCGAACCTGAAGCTCCGTTTGGGATACGGTATCACCGGTCAGCAGAACATTAATCAGGGTGACTATCCTTCTATTCCCACCTACCACACCAATCAGGGAGGTTCTTACTACTGGTTTGGCAACAGCGCAATCGTTCCTATCACACCGAAGGGATATGCTGCACAGATTAAGTGGGAGGAGACAACAACATACAATGTAGGTCTTGACTTCGGTTTCCTGAAAAACCGCATTAACGGTAGCGTAGATGTCTATAAGCGTAAGACCAACGACCTGCTCAATGAGGTGCCCGTTGCTGCCGGTACCAACCTGACTAACTATCTGTTGCAGAATGTTGGTGACATGGAGAACAAGGGTATCGAGGTAGCCGTGAATGTTGTTCCCATTGAGAAGAAGAACTTGCGTTGGGAGATTGGCGTGAACTTCGCCTACAACAAGAACGAGATCACCCGACTGACTGCCAGCGATGACCCCAGCTATCTGGGTGTAGAGGTTGGTGACATCAACGGTGGTGTTGGTAACCACATCCAGATCCAGCAGGTGGGTAACCCCATCAACTCGTTCTATGTATTCCAGCAGGTATACGATGAGGCCGGCAAGCCATTGGAGGGCGTGTATGTGGATCGCAACCATGACGGGCAGATCACAGACAATGACCGTTATGTATATTACAAGCCCGATGCCGACGTGAACATCGGTCTGAACACCGAACTGAGTTACAAGAAGTGGACTCTCTCCGCTGCTTTCCGCTCAAGCCTTGGTAATTACGTGTACAACAATGTAGCCTCTAACACTGAGATGAAGGCTGACATGTGGACGAATAACTTCATCTGCAACCGTGTAACCACTGCTCCTTACAGTGACTTCGCACAGGCACAGTACCGTAGCGACTACTATGTGCAGAATGCTTCTTTCCTGAAACTCGACAAGATGACACTGGCTTACAACGTCTGCGATTGGATTCGCGTACACCTGACAGCCCAGAATGTCTTCACCATCACCAACTACAAAGGTGTTGACCCCGAGGTTAAGGATGGTCTTGACAAGAATATGTATCCACGCTCACGCAACTTCATCGTAGGTGCAAGCTTTAACTTTTAACTAATAGGAGGATCATCATATGAAATTCAATATAAAGAAAAACGGAATATATAGCCTCGCTTTGGCTTCCGCCGTGTCGTTGACTGCATGTGTGGGCGATTTGGACGTTACACCTATCGATCCGAATCTGGACACTCCGGAAAATGTACTGACAGGTACAGAGGCATACAATCAGTTGCTGGCCAAGTGCTATTCTGCACTGTCAGTAAGTTCACCCGACGGCGACAGCGGTGCTCCTGATATCAAAGGTATCGACGGTGGTTTCGGTCAGTATCTGCGTGCCCTGTTCAACATGCAGGAACTGACGACCGATGAGGTCGTGATCGGATGGAACGACCAGACACTTAAGGATCTGCACGGATTGCAGTGGACATCGAGTGATGTGTTCGTCGGCGCCTGCTACAGCCGCGTTTTGTATCAGATCTCAATCTGCAATGAGGTGATTCGCCGGATCGATAAGGCTTCCAATGCCAATGATGCAGCCATGCAGCAGTATCGTGCTGAGGCACGTGCCATCCGTGGACTGAGCTATCTGCATGCCATCGACCTCTTCGGCAATGTGCCTTTCACCGATGAGAACTCAGAGGTGGGCGGTGCCAACCCCGAGCAGATCAGTCGTTCCAATCTCTTCAACTGGCTGGTGAAGGATATGGAAGAGACAGCCGAACTGCTGCCCGCTGATCCTGAGAAATATCGCGCAGGTAAAGGCCTTGCTTATATGATTCTGGCTAAACTTTATCTGAACGCACAGGTTTACACTGGAACAGCCAACTATGCCAAGTGTGCTGAGTACTGTCAGAAGATTATCGACTTAGGCTACAAGATCGAGTCGAAGAACGATTATTACAAGATGTTCTGTGCTGATAACGATCAGATGCTAGGCATTGGTCACGAGATTATCTTCAGCGTATATCAGGATCACATCAACACACAGGCCTATGGTGGTACCACATACATTATCAACGCACAAGTGGGCGGAAAGATGAATCCGGCTGACTATGGACTCGGCGGTGATGGTTGGGGCGGTATCCGCGTAACACCGCAGTTCGTCAACAAGTTCGAGGATGCTGACCTGCGTGCCAAGTTCTTCACAGAAGGACAGACGAAGGATATTATCGACGTCAGTGACTTTAAGAGTGGCTATGCCTTTACAAAGTTCACCAACCTGAAGGCCGACGGTTCGATGATCGTAGGTGCGAACTCTTTCCCCGACACCGACTTCCCGGTATTCCGTCTAGGTGACGTTTATCTGATGCTGGCTGAGTGTCAGGTAGTAGGTGGCGTCAATTGCGATGGTATTGCGAAGTTCAACGACATCCGTACCCGTGCCGGTGTGGCAGCCATTGCCAATCCCACCAAGCAGGATATCATTGACGAGCGTGCCCGTGAGCTGGCATGGGAGTGCCATCGCCGCAGTGATCTGGTTCGCTTCAATCTGTTCACCACTGGCGATTACCTCTGGGCTCATAAGGGTATGAACAGTAACGTGGGTACACCGCATGCTGTAGATAGCAAATACAACCTGTTCCCGCTGGCTTCAAGTGATGTCATCTCAAACTTGAACCTGACACAGAACCCAGGCTATTAATTCTATTGTCGGACAATCAAATAAAGATAAGTGATTATGAAAACAAAATATTTTAAGAGTAGTGTGTTGTTCGCAGCTATCGCCATGCTGTTCGCGGCATGTGATTCCGATCGCGACGACAATCCCATACTCGGCCCAAATCATACCGCTTCAGAGTTTGTGGTGAACACATCGGCTGTAGCAGATCAGTATATCCAGTTAACTCCGGACAATACTGTAAAGCTCACCTGGACCCAGCCTAATTACGGTGTTAATACCGTAGTACACTATAAGGTACAGGTAGGATTGAATGAAAACGGAACAGAGAAATGGGGTGACTTCCTGGAGACAGGCTTCACTTCATGTAATGCCAACATCAGTGGCGAGGAGATTGCCAAGGCTATCTGTAAGCTCGACGGCTTTGCTACTGAGGACGACTATGTTGATATGGGCTTCCGCGAGGTTATCATGCGCGTTGTTGCCAAGATCGTGACAACAAGTTCCATTGATGTTGAAGGTACGGAAATCTCTTCGAATACAGTTAGTTTCAAGCACATGGCCGCCTACTGCAATATCCCAAGTAAGGGCTGCCTCTATGTGATTGGTAACTGCTCTGGCTGGAAGGAGCCTACTAAGACTAATGCCGCTGACCTGGAGAACTGGAAGATTATGGAGACCGAGATCGGTAGTAAGATTTATCATGGTGTCGTTGAGATGCCAGAGGGCGACTTGACCTTCCGTTTCTATACTAAACTTACCGGATGGGATGGTGGTGACTCTTACGGATTCCAGGTTGCTGACGAGGCAACAGATGTAGAGTTGACCAATAACGTATACACTGGTTCAGGTATGACCGGTAAGGGTTCTTGGGCATTTGCAAACTTCCCAGGTGGACAGTTCGACATCACCGTCGATTTGAACAAGAATACCGTGAAGTTCGAACTCCTCCCGTAGTTCGTCAGCATTAGAAAGATAGTTTAATCAAATGAATAAGAAGATGAAAAAATTAGGTTTATATACAGTGGCTCTTCTCAGCATGGGGCTCGTTGCCTGTAACCAGGACTTCGATACCGAGTTTGTGCCACAGGCCAATCTGCCTGAGAGCCTGCTTCAGATGAGCGACGTGACTGTTGCTGCCAACTCGGCAACCACTATCAAACTGACCGACTTTATCGACGAAGAGGCAGGTACCGAAGAGGTAATTCCCATCGGCACTGTCAGCGTAAAGGAAGGTGCAATGCCTGCAAATACCGTATTGAAGGCAATGGTCGAGTTCTCAAAGACAGAGGACTTCAACGAGAGCATTACTCTTGATGCGAACAGCCTTGATGGCGAGAGTGAGATCAGCGTAAAAGCAAGTGATTTGCAGAATGCCTATTTCAATAATATCACTCGCAATCCAGCAGAAACACCTCTCTATATTCGTACTGTTCTTCACACTGTAACAGATGGAACAGCAGAGGCTATCGTTGGTAAGCCCGGAGAGAACTACTTCGCACAGCGTACAGTACAGTTCACTCCGCTGAAGAAGGTTGTTATTGCACAGAACTACTATCTTGTAGGTGGTCCAAATGACTGGGCTAAGTCAGCTACAGACAAGATGGTTAAGTTTGAGCATAGCAGCAAGGATGTTTATGAGGATCCGATCTTTACCGTTGTGTTCGATGCCAACAAGGATGGTGACACATGGTTCGCTATCGGTGACGATGAGGCTTGTGAGGCAATCGGTGATAACGATTGGAGTAAGCTGCTGGGTATCGTAGGCGGTAATAATGAGGCTACCGAGGGTCGTCTTGACTTCCGCTACAATATGGGTGCCGACAACTCATTCAAGGTTGCTGCAGGTACTGCTAAGAAGATAAAGGTTACGCTTAACATGATGGATTACACCTTCACTGTGCAGGCTATCAATGTGGCCGATGCTTACTATCTGGTTGGTGGTCCTGAGGATTGGGCTGGTTCTGCAGCTTCGAAGTCACAGAAGTTCTCTCACAGCAACGCTAGTATAGCAGAAGATCCGGTATTCACTTATGTACTCGAGGGTACGGGTGGCGACATCTGGTTCGCTATCGGTGATGACGAGGCATGCGATGCTATCGCTCACGATAATGACTGGTCTAAGCTCTATGGCACGACGTCAGGTAACGGTAACAATGGCCTTACTGGTTCGTTGGCTCGTCGTAGTGCACTTACTGACGATGGCTCATTCAAGGTTGATGGTAGTGCTAAGTTCATCCGTATTCAGATCAACATGGCCACATTGACTTACACCATTACTCCTCTGAACTTTGCCGAGTACATCTGGCAGGCCGGTAATGGTAATGGTTGGGGTAGTCCGGCAGCTCCGCTCTATGGCCCTGCTGGCGATGGCAAGTATACCGGTTTCATGTATCTCGACGGCGAGTTTAAGTTCCGTAGTGGTGAGGACAACTGGGATGCTCCAGACTGGGGTACTGGTGGTAGTAATGGTACGCTGGCTGAGCAAGCTGGCAACCTCAATGCAGCAGCAGGCTACTACAAAGTAGAGGTAGACTTGGGCGCATTAACCTATGCCCTGACACCGATTACAACGATTGGAATCGTTGGCCCGGCACAGGCTGGTGGTTGGGGATCCGACACCGACATGACCTACAACAAGGATACTGGTGCCTGGGAGGCTACCGTTGAATTAGCTGCCGATGAATTTAAGTTCCGTGCCAATGACGATTGGGGCATCAACTGGGGTGGCAAGACGACTGAGGATCTGACTCAAGGTGGTGACAACCTGAAGATTTCCGAGGCAGGTACTTACTTCGTTCAACTCTTCGCCTACTGTAACAGTAAAGCATATTGCAAGATCACCAAGAAATAAGAAAGAGGCAATATTTCTATCAGGCGAGCCGTCATAAGAACGGCTCGCCTTTTTATTTCCATACAAGAAAGGATACTATTTATACTATGTCTTACGGCAGTAACTGACTTCGAAGAGAAGCAGAATGTGCAACCGTTTGCACGATACAACACGCAGATTTATAGCCGTTTGAAAACAACCGTTCGTCTTTTTTTGTAACTTTGCATGCAAAGCTACAAATACGACAGTCAATCAACAACTAAAAGCATATGCGGAAACTTTACACAACACTCACATTTCTTGTTATGACCCTTGCCACGATGGCACAGGGATGGCCCGCCAACTACGATGGAGTGATGCTTCAGGGATTCTTCTGGGACTCATTCAACGACACACAATGGACCCGCCTTGAAAAACAGGCTGATGACCTTGCTCCGTGGTTCAGTCTGGTATGGATTCCCCAAAGTGGAAACTGCGGTGGTACGTCAATGGGCTACGACGACCTATATTGGTTCAGCAACTACAACAGTTCGTTTGGCAACGAGACTGAACTTCGTTCCATGATCAAGACCTTTAAAGAGAAAGGTATCGGCACCATTGCCGATGTAGTCATCAACCATCGCAAGAACCTAAACAGTTGGGTTGACTTCCCCAAAGAAACCTATAACGGTGTGACCTACGAGATGATGTCAACAGACATATGCGCCAACGATGATGGTGGCGAGACCAAGAAATGGGCCGCACAGAATGGCTACAGCCTTAGCACGAACAACGATACGGGCGAGGGCTGGGGTGGCATGCGCGACCTCGATCACAAGAGCGAGAACGTACAGACCATCGTGAAAGCATACTTGAAGATGTTGCTCAACGACCTCGGCTATACAGGTTTCCGCTACGATATGGTAAAGGGCTACTCCGGCAGCTATACCGCCATCTACAACAACGATTCGAAGCCTCAGTTCTCCGTTGGTGAGTGTTGGGACGGCACAAATACAATCCGTCGTTGGATCGATGCCGCAGAGAAGACAAGCGCAGCCTTCGACTTTCAGTTCCGTTACACCGTACGCAATGCCATCAACAGAGGTGATTGGACCTACCTTGGCAAACAGAATGATAATAACTGGCCACTCGTAAGCAAAAACTACGAAAGCGGCCAATACCGTCAGTATGCTGTTACCTTTGTGGAGAACCACGACACGGAAAAACGCGCCAATGACGCGCAGGATCCTATCAAGAAGGACACCCTCGCCGCCAATGCCTATCTGCTCGCCATGCCAGGTACTCCCTGTGTGTTTCTCACCCACTGGAAAGCCTACAAGCAGGAAATCAAATCGATGATTGACGTACGTAAGATGGCAGGTATCACCAACTTGAGTGAGTACGCCAACGTGGGTAGTAACAAGAACTACTATGCCAATATCATCCAGACCGACGGTAAGGACCGTCTGTTAGTGGTTGTTGGTAATAATACCGACGGCTACGAGCCTTCCAACGACTGGCAGGAAGTACTGTCTGGCTATAAATATAAGTATTTTCTACCGAAATCGATGGAGACAGTCTTCGCAGACAAAGCCACAGGAAAATATGAAGAGGCTTTCAAGGTTAAGTTGATTGCTGTTTCTGCCGATGCGGGAGCCCAACTCGTCTACACCCTTGACGGTAGCGAGCCTACAACCAACAGCACGAAGGCTGTCAATGGCACAAGCATTGACATCGCTGCCGACTGTACTCTGAAAGTAGGTCTGCTTGTCGGTAACACCGTCAAGAGCGTCATTACACGTAACTACTCGTTCAACCATTTCGAAAAGCGACAGATCACCATCTATGTCAACGTCGACAACGTGGGATGGTCCAGCGTGAACTTCTGGACATGGGGCGGTGACGGCAGCCATTCACCTGCCAACAGCAGTTGGCCCGGCGATAAGATATCAACCACCACGACCACCGGCGGTAAGACATGGTATACCAAGCAATTCAATATCAACAGCGACGATGATGTTGTGAACTTTGTGTTCAGCACAGGTTCTGGCAGCCCTCAAACAATCGACGTAACAAACATCTCCAACGACACGTTCTTCGAGATATCCACCGAGAAAGAGGGTGAGAAATATAAGGTAAACGATGTAACCTCCGTCTATACTGGCATCCGCACTATTAAAGCGAAACAAGACGATAAGTCGTTTAAGGTATACAGTCTTGACGGTCGGCTGTTGCGCAAAGCGTCCAACAGACATGAGGCAACCCGAGGGTTACCAAAAGGCATTTACATCATCAATAATCAGAAATTCATACTGAGATAACAATAGTTAGCCATTGGAAAGACGGGCAGCTTCATATGTAGAAGTCTGTCCGTCTTATTTTTTTATCACGGCTCGGATGACGAACCAGCAATGTAGGAGGAACGTCTGTACACGTCCAAAATGACTCTCCATCACCCGATAACGTTCCCAGAGTGACTCCCGGTGGTGTAGCGTTGTCTGTCCCTCCTCGGTATAATTAGCCACCACCATGTGCAAGTTGTGCAGTGGCACATGCTCCTTGTCTGCTGCCTTCATCACACGGATACACCAATCGACATCGGCCGAATAACGATATCGCTCGTCATAGGGCGTAGCGATGGCAAAGTCAGTTCGGGCATAAAAAGCCTGATGACAGACGAGCATACCCTGCCGGAACGAGCGCCATGACAAGTTCTCGGGTGGAGCTAGTCGGCGGTGATGCAGGAACCGGCCCTCTGCGTCCACGATGTCCGTATCACCATAAAGCACGGCAGGCAAAGCACCCTCTGTATCAATCTGTTTTACGATACGGCTCACGGTATCTCGCGCCGGAAGAAAGTCACCGGCATTCAGGAAACACACATAGTCACCATCAAGACCGCGCAAGCCTTTGTTCATCGCATCATAGATTCCGTGATCAGGCTCCGAGATTACCTGAATGCGATGTCCTTTCTTATGTCCTTCCGATAGCACCCCTGCTGAGTTGGAACAATCGACACCGTTCGAACGTGTGATATAATCGTTCACCAAGTCAAGTGTTCCGTCAGTCGATGCCCCGTCAACAATCAGATGAACTATCTCTGGATAATCCTGTTCCAGCACACTGTCAAGAGTGCGCTGTAACACGGCAGCCGCATTATAGGTGATTGTCACATATGTTATTCTGATCATAGGCGGTAGTGTTTGAAGGCCATCGCCTGTTGATATACATCGAGGTATCGCAACGCCACACTCTGCTGCGAGTAGTGCTGCGCCACCTTATGGATAGCACTATCGCTCAGCACATCATAGTCCGCCTCTGAGAGTACCCACCGGATACCCTTGGCAAGATCCCCAGCCTGCCGGTACGCTGCCACATAACCATTGTGCAGATGATCGATCTCCTCAGAAATACCACCAACCTTGAAGCCCACACAAGGCACACCGCAGGCCATCGCCTCCATAATGGTGTTTGGCAGATTCTCCGAGAGCGACGGTAGCACGAAAACATCGGCAGCATTATACACATCCACGATGCGCTGTTCGTCGTTCACATAACCTAACGGGAAGGTTTCGAAAGGCAATTGTCCCACCAGTTCCTCTGCATGCCCGCCAAGGATTACGATGCCCGTCTGATCCTTCATCTCTGGGTATTGTGTCGACAATAGCAGACAAGACTCTATGAGATAGCTCATACCCTTGTTCTCATTGGTAACCCGCTGTGAGGCAAAGAGGATCAATTTTCTATCCAGTGGCAGACCTAACCGTTTCCTAGCCTCCACCTTATCACCTTTCTTATATATATGTGTATCTATCGGGTTTGGAATACTCGTAATCTTCTGTCCTTTCAACAGGGCACTTCGTTTTGCCTCTGACTCCAACCAATGGCTACAAGCCACATAATAGATATTCTCGTCGGCCACCATCCGTCTTTTCCGATGCCATACAGCCGTCGATAAGTCTTTACCAGATCCACCACCAGGCAACAATCGGCAATGATTGCATTGCGTGGTGAAATTCCTGCATTCAAGAGTCAAATGACAGATGGCCGTAGCAGGCCATATGTCATGCATCGTCCAGACCACAGGCTTACCGCTACGCAGGATTTTTCGGATATTACCCAATGAGAGCATCCCTTGATTAATCCAGTGCAGATGGATGATATCAGCCTCGTGAAACTCACGCAGTCGGGTAATGTCCGTCCCCGCATTAGCGATATCAATCTCAAAGAGATGCTTCCGTGAGAAATGCAACCGACAAAAGATTACCAGTCGTTCCCAGAGGAAAGCCCATCGCAACCAAGGCGACGATGGCAGTCCCACCACCGTCAGAGCATCGGTCTCCTTGTCGCGCACGAGCATCTTCGCCTTCACACCGTTATTGTTCAGCGCCTTCATCAAACGATTAGCCGCCACAGCAGCCCCTCCCGTCCGCTCACTTGTATTGACAATTAGTACTTTCACGTTCCACTTCTTAGTCCGTTGTTATGCCTCTTTTCTGGCATCCTAAATATACGGATACAAAGGTACAAAAAGTCGGGTGCAGAACCAAGGATTCTGCTTCCTTTTTTTAGAGAGCATGCACTTTCTGCTTCTGATAGACAAAGGTATATCAACTTTTGTTAAAAACAAAGCCAAAAGCGTGAATATATGTTGTTATCGCACACAACCGGTTGATTTACGTCAAGAATGATGGGCTTTCTTACACTTATTCTGTCGTAAATCTTGCAAGTAACGGAAATTCGTCGTACCTTTGCATCGTCAAAAGGTTAATAGATTGTTTTAGGTTAGTAGTAATATTTATAGTTTTAGGTTTTTAGTTATTGGTAAAAGAAAGTTTTCAACTGTAGGATAACAGGAGGTCGCTGCGAAGCTCCCTTTTAAACTTTCAAATTTTTAGC
>Ga0265298_10001185_pt1 | contig 38441 bp, 38 predicted proteins | sample AusTroGonzalo_MG_3_FD_193486 | JGI IMG/M metagenome (GOLD analysis project Ga0265298, IMG submission 193486) | Bovine rumen microbial communities from tropical cattle in Woodstock, Queensland, Australia - Gonzalo_01 | ecosystem: Host-associated > Mammals > Digestive system > Stomach > Rumen ...
AGCTGGAAAGTGTGCGAGATGACAATAGTCAGTTACTGAAGACATTTGAATATAACTTCAAAAACAAATGAAAATGAAGACAAGAAGAGCTTTTTCATATGGCTTATTCCTTTTGTCATGTGCAATGAGCATGAATGCACAGGAGGCCAGTTATGTGAAGACGACCACAATGACCAGCGACAGTAGCAGCATTGTGACGGCAGAATATGTCGACGGCCTGGGGAGAACGAGCCAGTGCGTCATGAGGGACGCCTCGCCCGGAGGCGGCGATCTGGTCACCTTGCAGGAGTATGACCTGAACGGCAGGGAGAGCAAAGCGTGGATTCCCGCTTCCATGAACAGCGGCGGCTCGTCATGCGGCATTGACGTGTTCAAGCAGAATGCGGCATCGTCGTATGGCGACAGTTCCCCTTATTCCCTGATACGGTATGATAATTCCCCCCTCAATCGGACGACGAAGGAATTCGGTCCAGGGGCGAGCTGGCACAACGCCGACAAAGGCGTTGAAACCGTGTATACTACCAACAGTTCGCTTAATCCCTGCCGTAAGTATGAACTGTCGTCCGATGGCGGATCGTTTTCTTTAGACGGGAATTGGCCAAGCAGAAATCTGGATGTAACCATCATCATTGATGAGGACGGCAATAAGTGTCTTACGTTTAAGGATCTGCGCGGGCTGGTCATGCTCGAACGCATCATCGACATTAGAGATAACAACCGCCAGCATGACACCTATTACGTGTATGATGAGTATGGGAACCTGCGTTACGTCCTGCCGCCAATGGCCAGCGACCGGCTTACGGCACAAGGCGTATCGTGGGACATGGACACCGAAGATGTCGCCAAGTATTGCTATTGTTATCAGTATGACACCAGGAACCTGTGCATCAGCAAGAAACTGCCGGGATGCGAACCTGTTTTGCTGCGGTATGACAAGGCGAGACGCTTGGTTTTTATTCAGGATGGGAACCTGCGTTCTGTGTCCAAATGGCGCTTCATGCTTTATGACTATTTTGGCAGACTGACCGTTGAAGGCCTGTGCGCTGACACCTCTCTGCCCGATGTGGCCCAAACGGAGGTGTGCTCCTCTCTGACATCATCTCAAAGCCTGTTGGGATACAGTCCGAATATCAGTTTAAATGATATAGAACCTTTCTCGGCCAATTATTACGACAATTACTCTTTTATTAGTAATTTTGCCAATGCCAGCGACTCGCTGCGCTATAAGACAATGACCGGGTATGGTGAGAAATATATTGACTACGGGGACTACTCCGCCCGCGGTTTGCAGACCGGCACCGCCACGTGTGTGCTGGGTGACACCACCGTGCTTGTCAAGTCTTTCTACTATGATGACCATGACAATATCATCCAGACCCATGAAACAAATGCCATGGGAGGCTTCGAGCATTACTACAATGAATTGACCTTCACGGGCAAGCCTCTCAAGGTGATGCACGTTCACACTACCGCCGACACCACGATGACAGACGTGTATGAGTACACCTACGACAACATGGAGCGGCTGCTGACAGCTAAGGTTTGTCATGACGGAGGCTCTGCAGTGACTCTGGCATCAAATTCTTATGACAGTCTGGGACGGTTGTCCCTGCAGGCCTTGGGCAGTCATGCCAATGGTGAGGTGGATTATTCCTATAATGTGCGTGGGTGGACACAGAGTATCAGCAGTGAACATTTTTCACAGACGCTCTACTATGAGCAGCCTGCTACGGGTACGACGCCATGTTATAATGGAAATGTGAGTGCCATGGACTGGAATGCACTCGATGCCATGGCTGCAGCTACACCCATAAGCCACCGTTACACGTTTGATTATGACGGATTGAACCGTCTGACGGCAGCGCATTACGGGACAATTAACTCTCAATCTACAAATGGCCGCGTCAGATTTGATGGTGCCCATAATTACAGCGCCACATACGAATATGATTTGAATGGCAACATCACCTCACTCACGCGCAAGGGCGTGAATTCATGCATAACGGTTGGAGATACCGCCATTTGGTCTTTCGGCGACATCGATAACCTGTCGTTAACCTATAACGGCAACCAGTTGAAAAAGGTGACCGACCAGTGTGCTGATCTGACCTATGCCGGGGCAATGGACTTTAAGGATGGTGCGAACAAGACGGAGGAATACCTGTGGGATGCGAACGGCAACATGACGCGTGACCGGAATAAGAAGATCTGGAAAATCAAGTATAATGTGCTTAACCTGCCGGAACGGATTGAATATATGGACGGCCACATCGTGCTCTACACTTATGCGTCAGACGGCAGGAAACTGAAGACGGAATACCAGATAAGCAATGTTGGTGTGTTGGAACTGAATGGCCTCGATGCGGGCGCAGGCACAACGATGGGGCTGATGGGCGGCGGCACAATACCCTTCAATCCGCCTGGTCCCGTTGGCCCGATCGTGCCACCTGGTCCCACAACCTATTTGACGATGGATTACTGCGGCGACCACATTTACCGCAACGGCGTATTGGAGCGCACGATGAACGGCTTCGGCTACCAGGCCGACAGCACCTATTATTACTACATCAAGGACTATCAGGGCAACGTACGTGCCGTCATCGACCAAAATGGCGACCTCCGGGAGATCGACAACTACTACCCGTACGGAGGACTGATGGGTGCTGCCTCGGCTGGTATTCAGCCCAACAAGTACGGCGGCAAGGAACTTGACCGGCAGAACGGCATTGACTGGTACGACAGCCAAGCCCGTATGTTGGACCCAATGATTGGAAGAACAACCACAATGGATCCGATGGCCGAAAAGTACTACGCTATTAGTCCATTCGCCTGGTGTAAGGGAGATCCAATTAGATATATTGATCCAAATGGAAAAACACCTAAAATTTACATCGAACGAAATGGTTTCGGACATGCATTTATAACAGTAGGCGAAGGAGTGAACACTATCGTATATACTTATGGTAGATACCTTGGTGGAGATAAAGGCAAATCAAGCTCAAATCGCATGGATCCAATTGGTAGAGGAGTACTTGTGAAATTAACTGGTGAAAACGCTAAACAATATATTAAGCATGAATTATCTGACAATAAAGCAAAAGCATACGAAATTAAAGACGCGAGTGATAAAAAGTCTCAAAAGTATTTCGATGCTCTATTCAAAAGCGGGCGCGTATTGAATCGGAACGAATCTGAGTATTATAATAAAAATCAATATAATTATGGGACCTCGAGCGACGCAAGAGTAATTGATAAATATGATTTATTTAACAATAATTGTACAACAAAATCAATATCTGGTTTGAAAGCAGGTGGAACTAATGAGGATTTTTTAGAAGAAAGAGACAATTTGCTATCACCATTTGGTTCGCATGTAACCCGTCCTGTATTTGATCCTATTGGGGCGGATAATTATTTAATTTTCAAATCAAAATCCAAAAACTCAAATGTTAAAGATGTTACTTCTAAAATGAATGAAGAATTTAACACCCCGTAATTAGAAAAATTGATGTTATATATCAGATCGTAATAGATATTGGCTCATTTTATGGAATATATTAAAACTCAATGAAAATGAAAAAGAAAACATTAATAATATGTATTAAGTTAATAATGATAGCATATTCGTTATATGTGCTTTTATTAAGTATAGGTGTGTATCTGAATGGTGCTGTTTGTTTAACATATCATGCAGCCAGTGATCACGATATTAAATATGTTATTTTCTATGCGAAAATAATAGTTATATATGGGATCATCTCACTAATCCTATATTGTATCTCTTTATTCAAACAGAAAAAACTATCATCAAATAATAAAGATGAAAGAGACAATACAGAATGAATTAAAAGAAAAATATTAATTAAGAACGTAGGGATGGTATATGGGCGATTCAAATGAAAAGATTTTGTATTATGATGTTTGTAGGCGTTATTTTCTGTATTATTCCCGCCTCGTGTATTTTCGGAATTCCAATAGGATTAATAGCTGATCAAGAGAATGAATACTTTATTGGGGAAGGTAAACCACTACTATATGGTACAGAAAACAGAACTGAAATTGTGATTAATCATGGTTGTATAGACTATGCCCATGATGAAAGGTGGATTATTGTAAAGTCAAAAATTCCTTTTGGGTATCATAAGAATATTCCAGATTGTGTGCAGTCGGATAGTATTATTGATTACTGGCTGATTGACAAAAGTGTTGAAATAAATCTGGATGATGAAGATACTTACGGTCATCAATATTTTGTTGATATATATAATTCAAATCCTTCTTTTCATATCAACTGGGCTGATCGTACTGTGATATCAAAGAGTGTGACGGGACCTCTAGATTCGGTCTCTTTCTATAAGTTATTGAATGAAAAAGGAGTCAAATTGTTTTTTAATGAAAAAAAGAATTGAGTATGATTAATAATTCAAATAAACAGTTGTACATTATAAAAATGCAAGCAAAAAGTAATGTTTTTTCAGCCGCTGAAGAACTGCATTCACGTTAAACATAAGTAATGTTTCTATCAATACTTAGTTAATAATTAATTTAAATATCTGAAAATCAATGAGTTATTTTAACAATATACAACTGATAAAATTTGGTCAAGTTCCTGATGTTCAGCAACTTAGTGGTCGCCAAACACTGCTAAGATTATGAAGGATATTTCATAAGCACTCGACCAATATACGGGCATCTGCAAGGAGGCCTTGCACGATTGCGCGTCAAAGTTAAGCAAAAGTTTTGAGTCAGTCATCATCGAGGTACTACTTTTATACATGGTCATCCCAGGCAAGATAAACTTCACCAAAATGGGCCGCTACGGCAGGCACTGCGAACAGTGCTACCGCCAAAACTTCGGTCGCCTTCGCTCGAAGAGCCTGAACTGGCTGCGCTTCAACGCCGCCCTTGCCCTGCGCTACTTCGGCACCGGGAGGCGCAAGGCCATCGCCATCGACCCCAGCTACATCAGCAAGACGGGCAAGAAGACTCCGCATATCGGTCGCTTCTGGTCGGGATGTGCGGGCGCCGTCAAGCACGGGCTGGAGATCATGGGGCTGGGGCTGATAGATATCGACGCCCACAACTGCATGATGCTGCGTGCCCACCAGACACCGGGGAACTTCGAGCTCAAGAAGCGCAACAAGACGCTGGTGGACCACTATATAGCGGTCATCAAGCGCTACCGCAAGGAACTGCTCAAGCTGACCGACCTTGTCGTTGCCGACGCCTTCTTCTCGACCCGCACCTTCTATGAAGGCATCCGTGCCCAAGGGTTCCACCTCATCAGCCGCTTCCGCGACAATGCCGTGCTGTACTATCTCTATCAGGGAGGGCCAACCGGCAAGAAGGGGCACCCCAGGATAAAGGACGGAAAGATCGACGTCAACAAGCTCGACATGTCAAGGATGACACCCGTCGTCGTGGACGGACTGCCGGGCAGGGCCTACACGCTGCTGGCCTACTCTAAGGCTCTGAAGAGCATGGTGCGGCTTGTCATCTGGATCATGCCCACAGGCAAACACAAGCTGTTCTTCTCCACCGACACCTCGCTCACGGGCGAGGAAGTCCTGGACTTCTACAGGACAAGGTTCCAGATCGAGTTCTGCTTCCGTGATGCCAAGCAGTATTGTGGGCTGACACACTCCCAGGCAAGGGATGCCAACAAACTCGACTGTGCCTTCAACGCCTCTTTCGCCTCGCTCAACGTGGCAAAGGTCATGATGAAGGAACGGGGAATGGAATATTCCATGTCCAAGTTCAAACTGCTGATGACCAACACGTTCATGGCCAAGCGAATTTTTGACGTGTCCCGATTCCGACCGAACCAAACTTTAATTAGTCATTTTTTCAATGAACTCTTTGGCGGCGCGGCATAGCCGTTTCGCCATATATCGATTTTTTAACGGACTATTGTTTCAATATAATTTGAATCATATTTTTAGATTATAAAAAACAAGTAGTATTATCAATGTAAAAATTTAGAAATAATGAAAAAATATAAAATATTATTGCCTTTTATAACGTGCATGTTTATCATAGCAATTACTGGATGTAATGCTGATGACATGATTGAAAATGTCATGTGTGAGAAAGAAAGTCAGTTTGCCTATCCACATCGGATTATGTCTAATCTTAATCCTAAGGACTACAATGTGAACATTGATATGGTCAATGGCTATCTAAGGCTAACCAAGAGAATTGATGATCTGCGTTCCATCACACCTCTTACAATTGACCAAGATACACTTGCATGGGCTGTTCAATATCAGGATGGCTGGCAAGTGTTTTCTGGCGACAGTCGTATGGCGCCTGTTATGATTTCTAGTGAAGAGGGTGAGTTAGATTTAAAAGAACAATCACCAAACACGAATGCCGTGAATGGTTTGCTTTACTATATTAAGGATATCCATTATGGCACAGACACTCTTAAGAATCGAGTATGGAAATTTCTTGAGACATCTGATCTGTATCAAAAGAAGCCACATTCACCTCGTCGAATTGGTGGCGAAATCATGACCCGAGGGATGTGGGTAGCTGTTGACTCATCTTATGAGACATCAACATTAACTACTCCTCATATTATCCAAACTAAATGGGGACAAGGTGATACTACAGCCTGGGTTTATAACATCGACCCATTTGTCAATATTAAATGGAATGGATTTACTAAAACAATAAACAATAAGCATACTTTAGCAGGATGTTTAGTAGTAGCTGCATGTCAATTGATTTATCATTATAGAAAAGATGATGCTAGAGGTATAGCCTTACCTCAAAACTGTTCAATTCCAGGGGATAATACTATTCCAGAATTCTCAAATTACACAACTGATCTATGGTTATCAATGGCCCATTACCGAAACCCGATTAATGTAAAGGTAAAGAATGTCGCACTTTTTTTATCATATCTTGGAAAGCAAATAGGAGCATCTTATGGTTTGAATTACACTAGTGCTGATCCTGATATGTTAGCTGGAGCTTTAAATAATTACCTTATATACTGTAATACATCGTACAGTTACAATTATAGCATTGTTTATGGCAATTTATCGGGTGATAAACCTGTGGGTGTTATTTCAAGAAACACCAATAATACAGATCACACTTTTATTATTGATAGCAAAATAGAAGAAACAGAATTCTATCAAGTAACTTATCTTTGGGACAATGACTATGAAGTTGACTATTATGAATATAATCGCTTAGAACCATGGCGTTTTGAGATGCCAGATGAATATGATCCATTAGAGAACAATGACGTGTATTGTTGCGATACAGTTGACCATTCTTTGACTGTTCGTTTTGCAATGAATTGGGGGTGGGATGGTTATTGTGACAATTGCTATTATTCGGCAAGCATGAGAAACTACCCTTTAACAGACCAATATGGCTATTATCCTGGATCCTATTATGAATATCAACCATATTGGGCAGCTGATGGCCGCGTTTATAATAATGTAACACGTTTAGTGTATAATATTCACGAACAATAATAAATCACCATAATTTTTTGAAAAGATTATAGAGTATTATTTCTTTATTATTTGATGTAATGGTATGATCTTTTCGTTTAGTATCAATACCCAAATGGGTGAAAATGACTATCCTCGTTAAAAAACACCTTCTGGGCATTGCAGGCGGGAATATAATATCATAATTTTGCAGCAAAAGAATTCACTGTATACATAACTCAATAAAAACAATATAGATATGAAAACAAAGCTAATGATGTTTTTGCTGGTTTTGCTCTCCCTCAATAGCATGACCGCTAGTGCCCAAGTCAAGTTCGGTGCCAAGATTGGCGTTGATTTAACCAATTTTTGGGGTAAATATGCAGGTCACAAGATGGTACTTAACTATCAGGCTGGCTTGATGATGGAATACCAATTCAACCACGCATTTGCTGTTGCCCCAGAAGTGGTATTCGCCTCACAAGGTAATGGCGAAAGGTCTTTATATGAAGAAGGTTGGGTCGGAGAAGAACCTTCGTCTAAAACGATGATTTCATATCAGACCAACTACATTAATGTGCCCGTGATGCTCAAGTACTATACAACGCACGCATTCTGTATCGACTTTGGACCTCAAATTGGTTTTAATGTATATAGTAAATACATCGTTAAGAGTCCAAGCGATAAATATGTTACAAATAACAAAGAGTACACTAAGGCTGTTGACTTCGGTCTAGGCTTAGGTGGCACCTGTAACCTATCTGAGAATGCTTTCGTTCAGGCTCGTTATACCATGGGGCTGACCAATGCGTTTAAGAGCAACAGAGACTGCAAGAACGGCAATATCCAGTTGGCCTTTGGTATAAAGTTCTAATTGTAGAGCAATTACCATTATTATCAAATACATTTCATGGCCCCGGAATGTTTCGGGGCTTATTCTTAACATACCAATTACTAAGTGAAAAAAATGGAGCAGACTGTTACAGTTTTGATGGCTCAAAATTAAACATTTTTCCTGAGACTTTCCCATGAAGTTCAAATCTTGTCGCCGGCAGTGGCGTTGCTCTCAGGTTTCTTGTACCATCCTGAGACCAGCACCTGGCTGGCGATGATGGTGGCTTTTCTGCCATGTCTGTCCTCGATGATTTCCATGAGGTCAATCACCTGTTCTGCGTTAAGCCGTTTCAAGCCAAAGTCATCCAGTATGAGCAGGTCTGTCTTGGCGATCCGTTCAAAGAATCTCGGCAGGCGGCTGACGTGTTTGAATAAGCTTGATTTTGTTTGTACAACGGGCACGTCATACATCTGTGGTTAATGTCCACTCGGGGCCTAGTCACCGACGTTCCCTATAGTGACTTGTATGTTTCAGGCGGTGACGTTTGGGGGAGAGGAAGCAATAGCTAAATCTTGTCTTGACGAACAAAAACCAGATACGAAGGCGTGTCAAGCGGATAAGTCGTCAAACGGTAACGAAGTTCACAAAGGTGACAGTAATCTTGTGATGTAAACTTGGCGAGTAAACGATAAAAGCGTATGTCTTACCCGTGAGGTCTCGGCAATGGAGCAATCCGCTGTATCAACGAATGTAGAAATGTCGGCAGAGGCTTAAGTAGCTAACTTCACGCAAGTTGACGCGAAGGAACGAAAGGCTTGCAACATCAACAGATAACGTATGTTCCGATATGAATTACTGACGCGCTGCTGGCTGATGCCGCTCATGATGCTAAAGAAATAGCTGCAATCCCGCCGGCCCCAGACGCCAAGATCGATAGGAGTGGGTCTGCAATGACCTCTTTGAAAGCGAGCAAATCCGCTGTATGCCAAAAGGCGCATTCGGTGGTGTGAGAAGAAAGGACCCGAAAGAAAACATCTTGCACCACCGACATGCTCGATGTCATGTACTTATGCCCATTTTCTATTGTCTTACAGTTTCTTTGGCAAAGCCCATCCTCTTTGCTTGGCAACCTCATAGTTGAACTTATACCACACATCTTCGTCAAGAAACTCAAAGTGCATTGTCCCTTTCTTATATGCCTTGCAACGGAAGAAGCCCCACACGAACCACTCTCCCCATGCTTCGCGGTCATGGTGGCAGCTTAATCCCGAAACATGGTCATAGTTCGTGCCAGTGATGTAGCACAAAGCCTTGCAGACATCCTCCAGCTGGTCGATGTTGTAACCCTCTATCTGTACTGTGGGATATGCCTCTTTGCCATTCTTCGTGCAGTAACCGCCATAGCCTGTGCCATGAAACACATAGCGGTCGTGATAGCCTTTACACATATACGGTACGATGAACTTGCGATTAATCATGTAGTTCGCATTGGTTTTCCATTTTTCCCCTGCGGTACAGTTATCCGCCGAGAAGGAGCAGATAAGGTCAAAGGCTTCAAGCAACGCTGTTTGCATCCGTTGTCCGTTAGTCTGTATCACCATGTCTATAACACGATAGATGTTCCCCATGGTGAAAGGCACGTTGGTCTGTTGCTCAATGAAGCGGTTAATCTGTTCACGAAGTTGCTTCGTGGCATATTTCTCCATGTGCAGTTTCTTGAAAATAATGCGCCAGTAATATTTCTGGAGTTCTTTCTTGTACTGCTGATGAGTGACCACTTTCTCACCACCGCTGTAGCCTCCTGTCATGGTTCCAAATTTGATGGGGATGTAGTCATAACCCTCAGCATCGGGATATTTGGCTGTCTCATTGATTTTATTGGCTGCTGCCAGTGTCTCGTCGAAGAGTTTCACTGCCGCTACATATCGGTTTACAAGGTCACGCACGATGTTGTATTGCATGATCCCTTCCCTCTCATTCATGTTTGCGATGTCCTCATCCACCTCTGAGAAGAAATAGCCAGCAAATTCATCCTTTCCTTCGCCCTCCTTATAGAGTTTCAGAAGTGCCACATGTGCGTTAGTCTGACGCTCTGCCTTGCTGAACACGTCCCCGAGATACTCCCTGCGCCCATAGAGTTCCACTGTCTCTATAAGCTGTTTGTTTTTCTCGTATCGCCATCCTCTTTCGAGGTTATCATCGTTGCATAATGCCACAATAGTACATCCTGCCGGTGCGATGTCAAAAGCATGGAGGATATGCCTGGCACCTTCGCTAAATGGTGGGTTCATTACAATGTAGTCAATGTGGCTTACCTGCTCGGACGTGACGGAAAGGAAGTCATCAGCAATGATTTCACATTTCCCGTTCAGCAGTTTGCGGATGTTCGGGTCTTTCTCACAGGCGATGACTTGTGCTGCTCCGTTTTCATTGAGCCAGTCCACAATGTTGCCTTTTCCTGCCGATGGCTCAAGGACAGTCTTGCCACAGACGCTTTCGTCCATCATCATTCTCTCAATGACCTCTCTCGGTGTCGGGTAGAAGTCCGGGTTGTCTATAAAAATGTTGTTCATATTGTTTAGGTATTGTGGAGGGCTTATTTCATCCCTCCGATTAAACATGTTATTAAAAATCCTCGAATAGTGATAACTGGCCTGTTGAAGCCCGCATTTTCTTTATCAGCGGCAAATACTTTCGGTCTTTTTGGACAGTGCTGCTTTCCACATAGCCAATGAGCTTGTCAAGTGTTGCATTCAGAGCATTTCTTCTTGTGTCGTACTGCTTATCCCAGATGCTGGGGTATGAACCTCCTCCACAGATGGAAAGGCTATAACATAAAGTGCCAATCCATTTGCCGTTTGGATGTTGCAGCAACATGATTTCAGCATTGAAGGTGCCATCTTTGAACACTTGAATATGTTCAGAATTTTCTTTCAAGCTCATGCAGTTACCGTTTTCAAGCCATCCATGTTCATTAAAAACAGGTTTCTCTTTGTAGCCACACATCAGATACTGCTCGTATGCCCTGGCGTTGGTAATCATCTGGCATTCCCATTTCTCAGAGCCAAATTGAGCGAACCAAGCCAGTTCTTCGGTGTCGTTATTCTCGACGGCCTTGTCATACCTTTCATACATCGGTATTTCAACCTTGCAGATGTTAAAATCACGTTCTCTCATCTTTCTCGCAATTATACAGTTAAACTCTTTTTTATTCTTTTCCCTTTTATCGAAGCTATTGCTCCGTCGGGAATTTTTTTACGTTGCAAGAAAGGTGGTCTTCCCATAGAAAGATGAGACAAGTGATCTGAAAGGGATTTGATGGAATACCCCGATTGTAGGCAATCTGTGGAAGGCTACCGTCAAATCCCTTTCAGATAACTACGTGGTACTTGGCGTTCTCTCAGAAGACAATACCTTTGCATAGTAAAAACAATCCGACGGTGCCAAACCTGAATTGAAAACTGAAATGTCGGTTAGAAATCAGTTTTTGACATTTTTCCGAACGGTTGAGTGACGAAGGTCTATATTTTATCATTCCTTATTATGTCATCGTCGATTAGATTATTCATGAATATTTGTCGAATTATTGATGAAGCAAAACAGAGTGTGGCCGTTTCTGTCAATAGCGCATTGACGATGATGTATTGGCATATAGGCAAAAGCATTGATTCATTTGTTCTTGATGGCCGTCGTGCATAATATGGTAAACAGATTGTGTCGACAGTGTCGACACAATTAACGGTTCCGCCATCATCACTTTCTCTTTATCTGAACTATACTCGAAATGATATATAATTGTTAAAAATCTATTTTTTTATATTTGAAATGATATAAAATCAGGATAATTTCGTAATTTTGCATTCGAAATAATATAATTTTTATGGAGAAGACCAAATTATCAATGATTGTAAAGGCTTTACGCAAGGAACATGGCCTCACGCAAGAAGGCCTTGCAATGAAGTCGGGAGTCGGGCTAAGCTTCGTGCGCAATCTGGAGCAGGGCAAACCATCACTGAGAATGGATAAGGTCAACCAGCTCCTCGATCTGTTTAACTATGAATTGACGGCAACCAAAAGGACATGAAACAAGCAGAGATATATAGGAAGGGCATACTTGCAGGCATACTTACTGAAGATGGTGGCGAATACCGGTTCTGTTATGAGGGTTCGTACCTTCATCGAGAAGATGCCTGTCCCATTAGCCTTACGCTTCCCTTACAGGCTGATGCGTTTGTCAGTCCTGTTCTTTTTCCTTTCTTCGACGGATTGATTCCCGAAGGCTGGTTGCTTGATATCGCGCTAAGAAATACCGATGTCAGCATTCTTGACCGCATGTCGTTGCTGATGCTCTGCTGTAAGGAATGCATCGGTTCTATCAGTGTGGTTCCTATTAACAATGGAGGTCAGTAATAATGAGTAAATGTTTATATTGCTATAAAGAGTTGGAGGACGGTCAGCGAGATTACCATCCTCAATGTGCCCGAAAATTCTTTGGAATGCGGGATGCGCCTTTACTGGAATATCGTCATGAAGACCTTGACCAACTGGCCGAGCAGATAATTCGCGCTCAAACTTCACTGACAGGTGTGCAGCCTAAGCTGTCATTAAATCTCAGTAAACATGAAGGTTGCAGCCGATTGACGATAGTAGGTTTGTGGGGTGACTACATATTTAAGCCACAGACAGATATGTATCCGCAGCTGCCTGAAAATGAGGACCTGACCATGCATCTTGCTGAAGTAATAAAGATTCGTGTCGTGCCCCATAGCCTCATTCGCCTGGCAGATGGGAAACTTGGCTATATCACCAAGCGCATAGACCGAACAAATAAGGGTGAGAAGATAGACATGGAAGACATGTGCCAGTTGACATTGCATCCCACAGAGTATAAATACAAAGGCTCTCATGAACAGATAGCAAAAGTCATCAAGCAGCATTGCGACATGCCTAAACTCGATCTTACGAACTATATGCAGGTATTGCTATTCTGCTTCGTAACGGGTAATAATGACATGCATTTGAAGAATTTCTCGCTTTACCGGCCCTCGAATGGCTATCAGCTTTCTCCCGCCTATGACCTTATCAATGTGGCCATTGCCAATCCTGAGGACAAGGAAGAGTTGGCTCTATCATTGTCTGGCAAAAAGTCGAACTTGAAACTGAATGATTTCCTGAGGTCAGCATCAACAATGGGTCTGCAGGAAAACGTTGTGCTGCGTCTAATTGATAATATGCGTAAAGCGATTCCCAAATGGACGTCGTTAATTCATGGTTCTTTCCTCAGTGAAGATATGAAAGACAGATATGAGCAAATCATCATGTCCAGAATAAATCGTTTACAGGAATAATTCTCGGCGGAATCTTGCCCGTTACAGTGTCTAAAACACTTTAATATCGTGGATTGACACCTATAGTTTCGTCTAAAATAGAATAGTTCATTAATTCGCATAAGTTATGTTAGTACGATCAAGAATCATTAATGTGAAACGCAAACCGACAAAATGTCCTATTTGCGGTGAACGTGTTGTAGATATTATCTATGGCACAGGTATCATGACTGAAATAGATTTCGCTCTTGAATACAGAAAGGAGGGCATCATGGGAGGTGATAACATCCCACGCCGCCCACCCATTTGGGCATGTGATTGTGGTTGTTTGCGTTTCCGTAAGGTCAATCCTGATGGCACGGATGCGTCTGTAAAGGTAAAATTGCTGAAGAACACTCGAAAAGCCCCCGCATCAGTCTTTACATGGGAATCGGAAATGGTTAAGCGTGTATTACAGACTGGTGGCGTTAAGACAATATACCACTATAAAGTGACGGTGACAACAGAACTTGGAGAAAATGAGATTCTTTCGGTTGCAGCACTCAGTGGTGATGACGCGCTTAATGAAGCAGAGAGAATCATTTCTCTTGGCGCCACTGGACTTAAGGGCAGAAAGTGTGCTTCAATGGAAGTGTTTGACAATAAATAACTTAGTGCCATTATGATAAGGATCACCATCCGAAGAACTTTCCGCCATCATCACATTCTCTTTCCCAATCGGATTTCCCATGTCGGGTTGTCCGATTATTCTTTTTGTGTCGTTTCCCGGCTCTGTTCAGGACAAACACGATGAATAGTATGATCAGTACAACTCCCATCATCATAAACATGTTTTGCTGTATTTCAGCAATTCGTTAGTAATGAACCGTAGCAGCACCTTGGGATCGAAATATTTCCCCGTGTCGCTCCATTTACAGGACAGGTGCAAGTGCGGTCCAGTTGTCCGCTTGCCGGTGTTGCCACTGACACCAATCTTCTGTCCGGCACTTACACGTTGCCCTTTGGAAACTTCAATCTTAGACAGGTGCAGGAATGAACAGGTGCATACACCATAATCCACCGTGACATAGTACCCACCGCTTGATGAGTAGGATGCCGCTATGACCGTGCCTGGGAACATCGAATAGACATTCTCAAACCTCGCTTTCAGGTCAAGCCCGTTGTGCATGCGGCTTTTCTTTCTGTTCATCGGATCTCGCCGCATTCCAAAGGGCGAGTTCACCTTTATCTCCTTCAATGGCAGTGACACCATCAGAGGCACATAGTATGTAGTCGTATCGGATCCCATTGATTCCTGCTCGTTTAATGAGTCGGCATCTACTGCTTCAGAGGTTTCCGTTACAGTCGGCTCGCTCACTATTTCTTTTGTCTGCGTCTTGCCAATCGTGTTGAAAGGTGCCGCTTCTCGTTGTTGTGCATTGCCCATAAAATGCAGGCCCAAGCACATAGCTAATAACAATGTCGTTTTTCTCATGTAAAGGTAATCATTTTCTGTGATATATCAAAATTTTGAGCAATAATCTTTGCTAAAAGCAACACTTTTTGCAGGTTTTATAGCCAAAAAAATCTTTCAAAATATTGACACATCATTGGTTGTTGTTAAATGGCGCTTTATGTTTCTACGCAATCATATGCGCTACTTTGTTTGTATGTCTGAATTTCCCTTGCATCTGTTGCATACATCAAGAGAAGGAAGCGTTCGAGCGGATTTCTCTGTTGTTCTGGCATTTCCGCGATAAGGATGAGTTTACCAGACAGTACAAGCCAACCATCTCCGCCACCTTGCGGCAAAGATAAAATCACAATTATGCTCCTAAGGAAATCAGGCAAAACAATCCCACTATTTTGAGCAGAAAATCAATTATTGGTACTAATGGCCTTACTTGTTAGAACCAATAAAAAGAAACGCGGTCAAATATCACGATTTTGAGCGCATATAGAATAATCACACTTGATATGCCCTCTAATTTTGCCATATCAAAATCGCAATTCACCGACTATATGGAAGAAAAGAAATTCTACCGTGAGGACTATCCTCTTGACATCCTTGGCGAGTTCGGCTTGACCGAGGAAATGATTTATGACCTCCCTGATTTCGTTCATGAGACGATAGAAAGAGGAGGAAAATCGCCATTGCTGCCGATCAGTATTGAGCAGCCATTTGGTGTTACCCATGGCTATGCCAAGTTTTCCCTGGTTGATACAGAAGAAGGTATTGATGTCGTATTCTACCCGAGGTTCAAACAGGCCAACCTTGCTGCCTTCGGCGAGGAACAGCAAAACGCTCTCATGGAGGGCAAGGTCATCGTTGCAGACATCAATGACAGCTTCATTACTCCAGAAGGAGTCGAGGATATGCAAAGTATCAAAGCTTTTGTACAACTTGATAAAGACACGAATACCGTCATTTATGTTCCTACTCCAGCCATCGGCAAAAACCTAACCGCAGTCGCAATGAAGTATGACATTTCCGGTGATGACCTGCTGCGTATATGGGATGGTGACCTTATAACCGTCAGGGAAGTGGCTGGGCAAGGCGGTGAAGATCCCGTCACCATTGGCGTTGACCTCTTTATCGACACAGGTGTCATTGTCATCCCCGGCACGGCAGCCCAGTGGGAGAATACCGTCAGGCGCACAATGCCCAAATATTCCTTCGGCAATGACGGTTGTTGGGTCAACCAAGACGGCAGGTTATCTTACGTGTCTGAGGAAAACTTCACCAAAGACATCATGGATGCTCTTGAACGTCTGGCCAAACAGAATGGCGTGACATTCCAAGAGCCGGATACTCAGCAAGAACAGGTTTTACAGCCTCAGGTAGGCGAAGTAGAAGAAGAGCAGCGACAACTTGTGCGGTGACACCAGTAATACAAGGTATAACATATTAACAAATATAAACCGAATCAATATGGAAAAGAACTATCCAGATTACGATGACCTCCGTGAGCAGTATGAGGAGGGCAACATTTCCGCAGTGGACTTCGTGACCCAGCAATCCGATGAACTGACGGAGGACTATGAACGCTACTGTAGGGAGAAGTCGCTGGATCTCCACAGCGAAGCGTCAGCACAGGCTTTCATGGCCTACCGTGACGAACTCTTTGAAGAGAGCCTCTCCAATCAGTGTTAATCTTACCAGTAACAAGTGCTATGAGCATCCGTTCAGAATCGCTTCCGTACCGAGGCCGACTTTCCCGTCAGTTGGAAGACCTGTTGCGCAGGAATGGCATGAACGCACAGCTTGCCGTTGAAGACGGGAAGTACAAGCTCCTTGCCCAGGGACATGACTCGCCGTTGCTGAGTTATGACATCAGTGAACAGCAATTCCGTGCCCTGGGTGAAGGCGGCACCAACTACGCCAATAAGAAAGCCTATAATGTGTTCAATGGCATCATAGGTAAAGACTTTGATTTGCCTTCCTCGTTTGTCGCTGCCCGTAATGTCAATGGTCGTGTCGTCATGGGTTTGCATGGTTATAGAGCCGGAGCCGAGGAATATGGCAGGCCGTTTCCCATGCCTCCCCATGCTTTTGGCCCAGGCTTTCTTGGATGGGCACCTCGTCACCAGCCAGGCTTCCATATTCGCCGATATGGTGATGTGCCGATGGTTATTGAACATGCTGACGGTCGTCAGAGGCCTGGCGAGATGAAAAGTGGCGGTTATGGCTATTATTACAAAGGCGGTCAGCAATCCGCCCAACAGGTATCAGATCCGCTGAAGGACTTACAGACGTACTTCCCACCAGTGTTGACCCGTCCCCGTCCTGCCGAACCTGCCAAGCCTTACAAGGAACTCATCACTTCCGATGTGTACTTCACCAATGAGAAATGGCAGGAAGTCCTGTCATCCCATGGTATCATCATCGATGCGGACAAGAAGCTTCTTACCATCCAGTCCTCTGGTGCCCAACAAGATTTCGCCTATGACCTGACGGAGGATGAAGTCAAGAAACTCACTGACAACTCCCTGAAGAAGGTGTCCTTACAGTCACGCCTTGACATCCTAAACCATGTCATTAGCGGCGACTTCAAAGATTCCATCACCAAGGACATGCTTAACAGCACTGACCATATTGCCATCACTCTGAAGCCAGAAGTAGAGCAGTCGTTCATACAGCAACAGCAGGTGATGAGCCAGCAGGTTGAGGTCATTCCAGATCCCTTGCAGGAACAACAGCATTTTGCTCCCACCATGAACCCGGAACAAGGCTATGTCAACGGTGCAGACCTTGATGAGGAAGACGAGCGCAAGGGCTGGTATCGAGAGGGCAAACACGGCCGAGCCGTGGAGGTCGGTGACATCTGGGTGGAGAAGGTGCTGCCGCAGCAAACGGAAGGAGAAAGTCAAAGCCCGGAAGAGAACAGGAAAAGCGAAGTCACCTATCGCATGAGTGCCGTTATCAATGGTCAGGTCATCTCCCATGAAATCAGCCAGAAACAGTATGACAAGTTTATGGCCGTCGATGACTACCAGAGAATGCGCATGATGTCAAAGGTGTTCAAAGAGGTCGATATGAAGACCCGTCCTGAGATGCGTCAGGGCTTCAACCTCGGTGCCTTCCTGGCCGCTGGTCTCACGGCTGCCCGTGATGCCACCTACATTGGTGCCGACATTGCCCATAATGTAGAGCATATCAAACATCCACACTATGCACCAGACGTGTACCATGAGGCACATGGCACTGGCCGGATTCTCGTCAAGCCAGGTGTGGACTCTCCACAGGACATTGCTTCCCGAGCTTTTGAAGCAGGACTTAACCAAGGTCTCTACGGACACGGAATGGGAAGATAAACAAAATGGAGGGATGCCCATGAGTGCCAACGACCTTACCTATCAGGACTATCTTGACAGGATAAACATTCAGGATGTCCTTGTTCACGCAGGTTACACCTTGAACCGTCGTGACGGACTGCGTTATCCCTCGTATGTCCGTCACGACAGCAATGGCCGTCGTATTCATGGAGACAAGTTTATCGTGACCAACCACGGCACCAGTTGCTTCCGTCCTCCAGAACAGAAAACCTATAATCTCATCAGTCTCATCAAGACCTTTCCAAGTATGTTCCCGGAACACGTCCGTTGTACCAATCCAGACCATCTGGTGAATGAAGTATGCCGTACGTTGCTGAATGTTCCCAACGAGCATCGAGGAGTCATTGTTGGGTTTCAGAAAGAAGCAAAGCCTTTTAATCTCAATGAATACAGCATCCATGCATTCCGCAAGTATGACTTTGACAGCATCAAGAAGTTCTATCCGTTTTTTGTGACCAGAGGCATTAACCTTGATACCCAGAAAGCGTTCAGCGCCCATTTCATCCTTGCCACCAAAGAAGCACAGGCACAAGGCAAGACCTATACCAATCTGTCTTTTCCCATGTATGTGCCAGGAAACGACAACGTTGTTGGCTTGGAAGAGCGAGGCCGCCCCCGACTGGATGGCAGTTCCGGCTATAAAGGCAAGGCGATGGGCAGCAACAGTTCCGAAGGGCTGTGGATAGCCCAATTAGGCAAAGGCGGGTTGGGCGAAGCCAAACATGTCTATTGGTTTGAGTCCGCCTACGATGCCATGTCCTATTATCAGTTGCATGTGAAGGATAAACCCGAACTGAACAAAGCCATCTTCGTCTCTACTGGCGGTAATCCCACAGTGGGTCAGATGCGTGGAATGTTGAAACAGACACCCACAGCGTTGCACCATATCTGCTTTGACAACGACCTTGCCGGGCGGCAGTTCACCGAGAATTTCAGGAACGAGCTGCACCAGCAGGTGCGTTTCAATATCAAAGAAACGCCAGAGCGAAAACCTTATCTCGATTCCCTGCCCTTTGCTCAAGATTTAGCCAACGGCAATATAGATCTGTTACCCGACTCTGTAAAGGAGAAGTATGCCAAATATGAATCCGCATGGGAAGAAACCATGTCTATGCGCCAGAGCCGCTTATGCTTTGACGGAGACATCAAAGAACAGGAGAAACAGGCGGAGGCACTGCATAAAGATTTCCGATCCTCTTTACGGGCATTTCTGGGCATCACTTCAACGCAGGACACACAGTCAGTGCGTGAAATCCCTTTCAAGGGAAAAGACTGGAATGAGCAACTGCTTTTGGAAAGAGAGGAAGGCCGCCTTGCAGCTGATGAGACCGATGAGACAAGAAATGTCACTTCCGGCATTGATCTCGACGCCGATGGAGAGATTGAGGCTTGTGAGAGTGAGGAGAAGAGACAAAACCATAAAGTCAGGAGGTAGCCATGAGTCAGAAATATCCTGTCATCATATTACGTCCGCATAGATTACAGATCGTGGCGGGGAATATGGGAAGAATCCTTTGTTTAGCTCTCTTCCTTGTTCTTGCCGGATGGGACGGTTTGCTCCCAGAATCGTTGTTCCCGTTTCTAATGACCGCAGCAGCCATCCTGTTGGCAAACCTTCTTTGCAAGTATCTGTATCTGAGCTGCGTCCGTTACACCATCAATGAGGAACAGCTTCAATATGAATATGGCATCTTCTCCATTCAGAGAGACTACATTGAATTGTACCGCGTGGTCGATTACAGCGAGCAACGCAGCTTTCCGCAGATGCTTTTCAGCTTGAAGACCGTGAGCATCTACAGTGGCGACAAGACTTGTCCCCGTCTGGATGTCGTGGGTATCCGCAATCAGACGGATTTCATCAAGGTCATACGGGAACGAGTAGAGTATAACAAGAAAAAACGCAATATCCATGAGTTTACGAATATTCGATAGATTCCGCAAAAAATCCAAGAAGAGCAATGCGCTTCCGCCGTCTGGCGATAGTTCTGTAAAGCGGTGGCTTATTGTATCGTTGATGTCACTCATCCTTTGGGTGGTCAGCTGTCAGCGTGGCTATTGTCAGATAGTCACATCCAACCCAGGTGAGTACACCATCCTTGCTACAGGTAATGCACTCATCAACAATACTGTGAAGTCAGAGACCAAGGCAGAACAAGAGACCGCCGTATTGCAGAATGCTATGGCGGGAGAGTTCACCAAGATGGCTGAATGGGAACGTCAGTATAATTCCTATCTTAAAACCGCTACCGGGTACGCCTCAGCCATCAAGGCTGCCACCCATATCTATGACGATGGCGTAAGGGTGCTGATTACCCTGAACAAACTTCGTCAGGCGGCAAATAATAATCCCCAGGGTGTGGTAGCCACGCTTGATATGAATAACCTATATATGGAAACGGTTACGGAAATGGTCAGTGTCTTCACTTTGTTAAAAAATGCCGTTGCCAAGGGAGGAGAAGAGAATATGCTTACAGGATCGGAGCGTTCCCAGACCTTATGGGAACTGGAGGACAAGCTTTCCGCTTTCTCCCACAAACTCCAGCTGCTCTATTTCAGCATCCGTCATTACAGGATGGCCGATGTATGGAATAGGGTCACGGCAGGGATGATAGAACGCAACAAGAGCCAAATCGCCCAGCAGTCCTTATCTCACTGGCGCAGATATGCCCGTGAGGTCACTATACACTAATTACGATAGCAAGATGAGAAATACCATATATATCCTATCGCTAGTATGCCTTGTATGGCTTTCCACGAGTCCTTCTTTTGCCCAGATGGACCCGACACTGACAGCCATGATTCTGGAATACACCCAAAAGGCGAAGTCCCAGTACAATACCCAGCTGGAGACAATGGCTGTTGAGACGGAAGGACATGTTTGGCTCAAACAGGAGGTAGAAGCCACAAAGAACTACCAGCAGCAGTTTGATCGCTATATCAGCACTTTCAAGGGCATCCTCTCATACGCTGCACAGGTCTATGGCTTCTATTACGAGGTCAATCACTTGACAGAGAACATGGGGCGCCTCTCCAGACAGATAGGTGATACCCCAGTCAATGCCGTTGCAGTGGCCTTGCATCATAACCGTAATGACATCTATGTGGACATCATCAACCGCAGTATAGGCATCGTCAACACCATCCGTCAAGTGTGTATCGACACAAAAATGACGGAGAAACAGCGCATAGAACTTGTGTTTTCCATACGCCCGCAACTGCAACAGATGAACAGAAAACTTGCCATGCTTACCAAATTGGTGCGTTGCACAACAATGGCACAGGTGTGGTACGAGATAGAATATCAGTCGCTCCCACACAGGGAGGGCAAAGCAGGTATTGTGGAAGAATGCCTCGAAACCTGGCGTGTAAACGGACAAAATGTCAAACCTAGAAGATGAATGACTATGGGATGGTTATCATTAGCTACAAGAATACTGCCTAAGGTATGGAGGGCGGGCACAAAGGCCACTTCCAGCCTCTGGCGTGGAGGAAGTGCCGTATTGGGAACTAGTGGCAAGGTATTGTCCGTTGCTGCGAAGAATCCGAAGACCACAGTCGCCGCAGGTGTGGCCTCATTCGCCGGATGGCGTATGCTCGATCATCCAGAGGAGAGTGCAGGAACTGCCGTCGGCAAGACAGTGAGGAGCGGAGTCGATGGCTCTGGCGATTTTCTCCATGATGCCGTCAATGGTTTCACGGGAGAAGAGACTGTCGAGGAGGTCAAGGACACTACCACCAGTGTTGTCAATGATTTAAAGGAAACCGTCGCTGAGTCGAAGAACGTCCTCGGTTCCCTCGGAAACACATTGCAGGGACTTGGCTCCTCTCTCGGGGATCTGTTAGGTTCTGGCATCAACATGATTTCCAATCTCTTCGGTAATCTCAGCAACGGCAGGATTTCCGGTCTTGGCATCGGTGGCCTCATAGCCGCTTCTTACATGATGTTTGGACGAACAGGCTTGCTGGGTAAGATCGGCGGTGCTCTGCTTGCCACGATGCTCATCGGCGGCACTTCTCGTCAGCAGACACAGACAGTCGGTCAGGAAACATCCCAGCAGCAGTCACATGAACAACAGCATATGATAAGAAGATAAATGATTAGCACCGTTTCCTGAAACCACAATCGAATTTATAGACATTTAAATCATACATTATGGATTACGTACAAGCAATGAACCTGCATTCTCCAAGCGGTTATGCCATGCCGTTTGAGGCAGATGAACATACCCCTTTGGAAATCACCAGTGGTTATGGGACGCAGGTGAATCCCCGTACAGGAGAAGAAACCTTTAACCATGGCATGGATTTCCGTGTGCGCCGTGGCACATGGTTAAAAGCCCTTGCCACAGGTGTCGTGACAGGCATTGCCAGTGACTTGAAAAGTGGTTTTAACATCACCATCAACTATCCCAATTATGCGGATGGCAGGAAAAGTTCCTATGACGTGGTTTATTCCCATATCAGTGAATCCCTCTGCAATTTCGGGAAAAATGTTAAAGCCGGTGACAATGTGGCACGTTGCGACGGTCATCTGCATCTAGAGGTGCGCTTCAACGGAGAAGAGACCAATCCCCTGGAGTTCCTGACCATGCTACGTGACAATCTGGTGATGAACAGTCAGACTCAGATGGAAGGCAGTAATCCTGAGATCGCCACCCTTGACCTCGATGTGCATACTCCATACGATCATCAGCAGGGTGAGATAGACCAACTTATATACCATTACTTCGGAGATTACATGACAGACATCTTCCGGGGTCGCTACCATGTGCCTGGTCCTACAGAACAAGGGCTGCGTGAAGTGATTACCGAAGGGGCCAGTAGTGGAGCATTTTACGAACATGCTCCGAGTATGCTCAACCCGCTTGGTCTTGGTCGCAGGAGCTGTTCCATCATTGAGCGTGTACAGACCATCCTAATAACAGACTTCCTGAATTATCTGGCTTTAATGCACAGTGTGTTCCTGTCATCCATGAGTGAAATCGAAAAAAAAAAGCTGTTGACAGGGCTGTAGAAAGCCAGGGTGTACTCGATCCGTTGGCCGACTTTGAAATAGACATTCAAAGCTTCGACATCCAGCGGACAGTCAGTGTCTATCCGGACAGAGACGGCATTGTTTGGTGGACGAAGGCATGGTTCAACGGGCGAAAGAAAGGGGAACGAGCAATTGAGATAACGAGGGCGCTCGCCATCAAGTTCATTCATGATGACATCCAGAAAGACGAATGGCTTGAAGAGTTCTTCCCCAAACAGATGGCGGTTCTCCATGCGGCTCTTGAACAAACAAGAGAACAGGTAATCAACCAATATAAGCAAACAGCAGTATAACAATGGCAGAACAGAAAGACATCTTTCTATCCACGGTCGTACCTATTATGGATAAGGTGCGTGATGACCTTAGCAGAAAACAGGCTGCCGAGTATGGCCGTCATGCTTCATCTTTTGGTGCTGTCATGGCAGGTGCGGCCGGACCGGACGGCGGCATGGCAGGTATGGATGCTTACAATGCGACCATCCATTATATCGGCAAATGGAACAGCAAGACGGTGGATGATTACATTGATCTGGTCAAGTTGGAACTGAAGAAGAAAGGGATTACAGTCGATGCTGTCATGGAGAAGAGGATGATAGACCATCTTATCAAACAGCAGATGCCCAAGTCCACAGCCGATTATATCCTTCGAAAGGCCGCCCAAGGCTCGATATTCTATATGCCGCAACGTGCCAGGACTTCTTCCCTTCAAGACCATATCGACAAGGAAGGAGAGCGACGCTATCATCCATCCTTGGCATCAGAGATTACCGGCAACATCCTGTCATGGGCATCTAATGCCGCTTCCACTGGTGGCTTTGGCGGTTTTTGGGGACAGACTGTTTTAGACCTTGCCGTTGAGGGCGGCTCACAACTCGCCCCAGGGCAGCAAGAGAAATATCTTGCAGAACAGAAAGCGCTGGCCAAGAAAGAAGTGGCAGCTGCCAACAAGAAGAAGGCAGCCATCCCCAAATGGATGCTCAAACAGATGGGTTTTGAGCGAATCAGCGAAGCTTCAGACAAACAGCTTGCGATCGCAGCAAATTGGGCCAAGTCCAATGCGGACATCTATCGAAAGAGGGTGGATGCCGCCGTCAAGGAGGGAAATCGTACTGTCAAAGCCTCAGGCAAAGGAACTGAAATATCCGTTTCAGATGCTACCATACGCGCCATGCAGTATGAAGCGTTTGTTCATGCCATCAAGAAAGAGCAGTCTGCAAGAAAAGAAGCATCTCAGGTTGCAGCAACCCCAAAAACAGATCGTATTGCCAAAGCCGATGTGTCGCCAGCTGCACAAACAGATAATGCGCAGCAGACCACACAGGCAGTAAATGCTGCCAAGTCAGATAATGAAACTATTGAATCCGCTCATCCGCAAAGTACAGGGAACTACACTGGTTGGAGCAACCTGCTTGATTCCCTCGGCCTTGCAGGGTCTGGCGATACTTTCAGACATCTTGGTCTGACGCTGGCCACCTTGCCTGACATGCTATTAGGGGTATTTACAGGAAAGACCAGATCGGTTGGCTTGAACAAAAGTACCATGATGCCTTTGGCAGCTCTAATAGGTGGCACATTTATCAAAAATCCACTTCTGAAAATACCTTTGATGCTCTATGGCGGAGCCAATCTGGTTAACAAGGTCGGTCAGGAGGCTTTGGCCGATTACAGACAGGAACATGGCATCATGCCTTCAGCCGCCCGCTATAAGCAATATCCCGACGAAGAACTCAATCCCAGAATTGTCAATCCCCATGTCGAAGGCAATGTGCTGATTGTGGATATTGACCATGTCCCCAGAATTGTCACCATGCCGCCAACATTGGCTGACGCTTACCAGAGTGGGGCAATTCCGTTGAACACCCTTGCCAATCATATCCTTGCAAAGTCCGAGCAGATGCAGCAGACAATTAACAAGGAACAAGAACCTCAGGTTGACGCTTCTCGGAAGTATGAGCAAAGACAACAGCGTGAGCAAGTACGTGGAATCAGATAATGTTTTCATTCACAATATTTTCAACCATTAAATGATACGTTTATTATGGCAGAAGAAACTATCCAGAAAAAATCTGGCGCGGAACGTCAAGCGGCGTTCCTGATTTCGGCACTCGAAAAGGCCAGCCAGAATGATGGCGTCCTCTTGAACGGCACCATGAAGCAAGCCCCTCGTTTCTACGACAAAGGTTTGCGTGTGAATCCAGTCAACGCCCTTGTCATGGCCATTCATAGTGACCAGGCAGGGTACAAGACCAACAGTTACGTAATGTTCAACGACACGAAGAACCGCGGAGAAGCTATCCGTAAAGGAGAAACTGGTGTGCCATTCGTGTGGACGAACAATAGTGAGTATATCAACAAAGAGAATCCAGAGGACAAGATCAGCAAGGCGGAATACAAGCAGCTGCCTGAGTCAGATCAGGCGCGCTACAAACCTAATCCCAGGGAAGATGTCTATGTACTCTTCAACATTGACCAAACGACGATGCCAAGCGTTCACAGGGAAGACTATGACAAGCATGTCGCCCAATTCGGTGGTATGGATGGAGGATTACAGGAAACCTATCTCGATAAGGATGACAAGGCGAAGCGTATGAGTGTGAACCAGTTCATCCTTAACATGCGTGACAATCTTGTGCCTATCCGCAAGGATGCCACAGGCATAGCCCACTATGACGGCAAACGTGACACCATTTACATTCCTGCCCAGAAAAATTTCCCGACCTATGGTGACTATGTGCAGGAAGTCGCCCGTCAGGTCGCCCATGCCACAGGTATCACAGGTCGGCTCAACCGTGATAGAGGCACACAGCAAAAAGAAACTATCGTTGAGGAACTGGCTTCAGCGGTTAAGATGCTTGACTTCGGTATGACCGCCAGGCTGCGCCCGGAAACCATGAAAGATCTTCCTGCTATCATTGAACGGATGAAGGAGAATCCTCAATATGCGAAGGAGGTCATGCGCGACGTCAATCGCACCGTCGGGATGATCAAGAAGGCTGAGAGTGGCGAAAAGATACAGATTATCGAGAGCCCAAGCGAGAAGCGTCAGCAGGAGTGGGCTGCACAGTTCCCGATAGAGCAGGTGCCAGAGAAGTTCAATGCTGTTGTCATGTTGAAAGATGATGAAGGGAAATGGGCACTTGCCGCAAAGCCTGACAGCCAACCTGTATTTGCCGTTCATCCGTCTAAAGAAGATGTCAGCCTGTATTTCGATGTCATCAAAAACGACCATGATGAAGCCCATGTGCAGGAGTTCCGTACGCAGATGGCTCAGAAGTACTATTCCATGCTCTCCAAGGGTGAGGCTCAGCCAATCAACCTCTTCAAGAGCCAAGCCAGTCAGGAGGCTTTAGATCTTATCTCTAAGGTCAATGCTTTCAAGACCAAAGACTCCCAAATGCTCCTTGTCGCCACAATTGGCGGTGAGAAACAGAGACCCGTCTATGTCAGTCAGGATCAGTGGCAACGACTTTGGCTTGCGGATGACAAGCAAGACTATAAGACCCATCTGGCTGCCACACTCTATTCTGATGTGTTGACGGGTAAACTGGAAGCCATGAAACAGGCTACATCCCCTAAAGTTGATGGCACTCCACTGCATGAAGAGCAGGAGCAACGTGATAGCCGTCAACAGGTTGCTCAGACCGAAAACGAGAAGAAACAGGAGGAAGGCCGCCGTAATTCCCCGGAACAAAAAGAGAAAGAGCGCCAGGAAGAGAAAGCCAAGGAAGAAGCAACCAAGGCAGAGACAAAAGCTGTAGCTGCCGTTGCCCTGTCACCGATGATGAAGCAGTTCATGGATTTAAAGAGCAAGCATCCCGACGCCCTTCTTCTGTTCCGTGTCGGTGACTTCTACGAGACCTACCAACAGGATGCACGCAGAGCGTCTGAGGTGTTGGGTATTACGCTCACCAGGAGCAACAGTTATAAAGGGCCCGACGGCAAAGCAGCTGAAATGGCCGGTTTCCCGCATCATGCCCTTGACACTTATTTGCCCAAACTGGTTCGTGCCGGAGAGCGTGTGGCCATCTGTGACCAGCTGGAGGCTCCTCGTGCAACTACACAGCACGGTTCAGGAGAACATAAGGAAGAGGGTCAACAAGCCGTGAAGGAAATGGTCATCCCTGCACAAAAGCAGGAGGAACAGCAACCTAGAGGAATACACAGATAAAACACGTTATGGCAAAATCAACATCCAGACAGCAATACATTGACCAGTATGCGGAATACGCCATGGAACAGATGCGTCGCTATGGAATTCCCGCATCCGTGACCCTTGCGCAGGGCATCATTGAGTCAGCTAATGGCAAAAGTACACTTGCCGAGACGGCCAATAACCATTTCGGTGTGAAAGGTACATTCAATGGCGCATATGTGGTGGCCAATGATGATAAGCCCAATGAAAAGTTCAAGAAGTATGATAACGTGGGACAAAGCTATGAAGACCATTCCAAGGTACTCATGGCATCCCGTTATCAGAAATACGTCAGCAGTCTTTCACCTGACGACTACAAAGGTTGGGCGGCAGGTATCAAGAAAGGCGGTTATGCCACGGATTCCAACTATGTGTCGACCATCGTTGGTGTCATCGAGGGCAACAATTTACAAAAGTACGACCAGATGGTGATGGAACAGATGAAACGGGAGGGGCGACAGTTCGGCGTCGCCTCCAACCCGTTGTCTGCCGCCTCTCAAGGCACCCCATCAACGTTAAGCACCTCGCTGAAACGGACTGGGTTCGATTTGGCGCAAGGACAGTACAGCATGCCCGTCAGCCGTGAGGCGTTCATGCTCGTCACCTCTCCATACGGTCCCCGCAAAGACCCGATGGACAGGACAAAGACACAGATACATCATGGTATTGACATCAAGACAAATGGTGACGCGGTTCTCGCTACAGAGAATAACGGTACAATTGTCGCAGTCAATCACAACACCAATACTGGTAGCGGAAAGAGTGTGACTGTGGAATATTCCCGTGCAGATGGGAGCGCAACACGCGTACAGTACATGCACCTCTCTCAGATAAACGTGCAAAAAGGTGATTCCGTCAATGCTGGCCAGAAGTTGGGGGTGTCAGGGAATACAGGCTCTCGGACAACAGGAGAACACCTTCATTTAGGAGTCATCAATGTCTCTGCCGATGGCAAGCAGCAATGGGTCAATCCGGCTGCCTACCTTTCCGAGATCAACCAAAAGGGCAATCTTCAGAAACAGGCACAGTACAACGGCAAAGATTTATTGGCACAATATCAAGCTGGAGGGAGCACGACAGTGCCGTCTCAATCACAGGAACAGGCCTCACCTGATGACTGGATGAACAGACTGATGTCTTCTGATGATGCTGCCTTGGAATATGGACAGACGGGGAGTAATGGGAACGATGGAGGTCTCTTGGATTCCATCATGAAGATGTTCATGACAATGCTGATGCTGACCATGCAAATGGAAAATAGGACTCAGGAAGAAAAGGTGCAGATGGTTACCGATGCGTTGGTTAACAGGCGCATAGATCTCAGTGGCTTTACTCCGAATCTGCAATCTTCGGCATTGACCATCAAACAGGATGGCACGGCAGTTCTGGCAACGGATGACGGCAAACAGCAATACAGTCACGAGTTGACAACAGCCGAGCAGACGCGTCTATCCCAGATACTCAACAGTGATGCAGACAATGCGACGAAACAGCAGCGCATAGGCACGATGGTCTATACCATCACATTCGCTCAGCAGGCATCTCAGAATTATGAGCAGATTGCTACGCAGCAGCAGTCGCAAGAACAGACAATTCAACGTAAGTAAGTATAACATCAAAATTCAAAAACAATGATTAAAGCAGAAGTGAATCTGGTGGGTACCGTCAAACGCGGTGCCACCATGCGTGAAGACAAAAACAAAAAGTCCTATCTGTCATTTGTCATGGCAGTGAATGTTACAGATGGCAATGGAAACAGTAAAGACATGGAAATCCATGTCATGTACTACAATGCTAAGAAAAGTGATCTGCCTCTCTATGTCGAAAATCGCAGGATTGTTGCCCAGGGCACACTCGACATTCACAAAAAAGGCGAGGACTATAATTTCTATCTGTCAGCAAAGAAACTCTCAGTCAAAGACGTGTCGGATGAAGACGCCATCGTTGGCGAGTTGCAGTTTCGTGGCCGTTTAAAAAACGATGACATCATGGAGGAGAAGATTGACAAGAACGGCAATCCGTACATTGTCTTCTCGGCATTCTCCGCAGAGAAAGTGGGTGATAAGTTCGTCAGCACATGGGTGCGTTTCATGCGTTTCCCTGCCAAAGGGGCTGGTGTTGAAACAATCAAGCCCGACTGGATGAGACCTAAGGCACATCTTACCGTGACAGGCGACTTGCAGGTATATGTATATAACAACGTGTTCCGCTTCACCTGCATTGTAAAGGGTATGGAAGAGTATGTCAAGGAAAACAACAAATAGCAGGTTCATCTATGGCAAAGAAAAACTATACCCCGAATCCTGATGGCCGCTCAGCTGAGGACAGAGCCTTGGATAAGTTTGCCGAGCTGATGATTGAGAAAATCACCAATCTGCAAAGCGACTGGAAGAAGCCGTGGTTCTCTCCTCAGTCTGCTCAGTTGCCCAGAAATCTCAACGGAAGACAGTATAACGGCATGAACAGTATCATTCTCATGCTTCAGCAGGAGAAGAACGGTTGGAAGACTGCTCGTTATGCAACATTCGACCGTATCACGGGATTGAACTATGGTCAAGATAAGCAAGGCAATCGCCAACCCCTCACCGATGAGAATGGCGAGAAGCTGCCGATGGTAACGATCAACAAAGGTGAGAAAAGCACTCCGGTGATGCTAACGACATTCACTGTTGTCAATGCAGAGACCAAAGAGAAGATCAAGTATGATGATTACCGCCAGATGAGTGATGAGGAACGTGCTAAATACCATGTCTATCCGAAACTACAGGTATTTAACGTATTCAATCTGGACCAGACCAACTTGAGAGAGACACGGCCCGAGATGTATGAAAAGTTTCTCAAAGAATCGTCAGGAGAGTCACAGAGATCAGACAAGGATATGGAGAGCTTTCCTCCCATTGATGCGATGATTGATAAAGACCTGTGGGTGTGTCCCATCAAGCCGGTTCATGGAGACAATGCCTATTACAGCCCAAGTAAGGATGTCATTGTCGTGCCAGAGAAACAACAGTTCATCGATGGCGAGTCTTTTTACAGCAACCTGCTCCATGAGATGAGTCATAGCACGGGATCAGAGAGCCGTCTGAACCGCCTGAAGCCCGGGCAGACCTTCGGCAGTTCTGAATATGCCCGTGAGGAACTGGTGGCCGAACTGACAGCAGCCTTAGTATCGTCTCAATATGGCATGACTAAACATGTGAAGTCTGACAGTGCTGCCTATCTGAAGGGCTGGCTTTCCAAGCTTCAGGAAGATCCTTCGTTCATCAAGACCACTCTCTTGGATGTGAAGCGTTCCGCTTCGTTTATCGGTCAGAGAGTCGATGCAGTGAAAATGCGTTTGGATCGTGATGGCGTAGATGCTGACTTCGCTGACATTCGTGAACAAAACAAGCAATACGCCCCGACATTCGGCAATACTAAAGCAGAGGGAACGGCACAGGTTCACCAGGAGGAGAAACCCCAACAGTCAGAGGACAAGCCAAAGGAAGAACAGGACTTGACTGCGGCACGCGGCGTTGATCCGCCCCGATTTCACCGTTAGCGTCAATCCTATGGATCAGCTGGGTGTCCTGTTCACGTTCAATACCGGACATGCTGAAATGTATATGGGGTATCGTCCTATCTCAGTGGATATGGATACAGCCCTGTATATGCTTCAACAGAGGGAATCCATGCCGTATGGTCGGTCATGGGGTAGCCGCTTTCCGGCAGTGGTGAACCACACCAGTTCGCATGTGGCAAGAAAGCACCCGGACTTTGAGGCAGCCAAGCATGGCGACTTCGATGCGGCCATCCGACTGATCGATGACCTCGTCAAGGATGACAAGGTATTGGAGGTCGCCGAGCAATATCCAGACGCACATGTGGCTTACATCCATAGGCGGCAAGGCAATGGCATTAACATGATACCTGCTGCCTATGCTGCCAAGTTCGCAGCATTGGGAATGACGGTGGATGACGACATTATAGCCGTTACTGATGTCAAGCATACCAACGCTTCGGACATTGCGCGTCTGGGTCGCAGGATGCGTTACGAGGGCGAAGTAAATAAAGGAAAAGATTACATACTCCTGGATGACTTCATCACCACTGGTGCGGAACTCAGGGATCTGCGCGACTATATCTCCAGCAAGGGAGGCAATGTTGTGATGATAACCACTTTTGGTCATGGCAGTTTCGGAAAGCTGAAGGACATCAGAATAGACAATGATTACAAAAGCAAACTTCAACAAGCCGGTATCACCGATCAAGATTTAAGAAGATATGGAATCGCCTCAGAAATCGGCTGTCTCACCATCAGTGAGGCTGCCAAACTCAACAGAATGGTTAACAAGAAGCGAGAAAGACAAACTTCGACAGTCCTCGAAAGATTTTCAAGTTTACGTCAGGAACACTCCTCAGTTCCACCGATGGCAAACGAACTTCCAAAGAATGAAGGGAGGATGCAAGTGAGTCTGCCACTTCCTGTTACTCAGCATCCCTCTATGAGAAGGTAATCATGCGTTGTTATCTTGCTCCATAACAACGCATGATTTACAGTATCAAATACTGTAGATTTCATTGCTTTACTTTCTCTTTATTGTCTTAACATTTCTATTGGAATTACTCTCCCATTTCTCATTTATTTTCAATGATTTAACGACATTTCATTGCATTTTTTCAACGAACAATATGACCTTTTGTCATCAGCTAAATGAGAATTGCCAAATGATCCCAAAGGAACGAGATTAGCCCGTGATTTCCATATGAATCATGGTGCAAAGTTATTATTTAAATGCTCTTGTTATAACAATGATACCGAAATGATTATATACTCTCCAGCTGCAAACTGAGATATTTTTTAAATAAGGACATTAAGATACAATCAATTAGAATAATAATAGTATATCTGAAAAAATAGCTATTGAATTCAAAATCTTTCATTGCTATGACATTCAAATCAGGTTTGTTCGTTTGATAAGAAAGAGTATTATGGGCGCATCTATTCCTGTGTTTATATACAATTTCTTCAAACTTGTCTTTTAGTGAAGATTGAAATAAAGAGTAAACCTTTGCATTATTTTGTTTAGCTTGAGCTATTTGTCTGATTGAAATCACTGTAGCATGATTTGCTTTATAGAAATCGAAATCTCTTTTTAGCCAGATATTTAAAATGGAATTCTCATATATCTGTAGAATCTCATTAAGTGTTTTCGAAAGGAAAGTAGCGCCAAATAATTGTGAAGGTTCAAAAGAATTATCAACCTTTTGAATAACCTTTAATAGATCATTATACACACCATTTTTGCTGTTCCAATCAGAACATTCACCATAATTCTTTTTATTCAAGAACTCATATCTATATTCATAGTCTAATGTTGCCACATCCCAGCAAATACACTTAATTTTCTGTTCTTGAGCTCCCGTCAGTTTCAAAAAAAGTGATTGCGTCACATATTCACATAAAGGGAAAGACTCAATACCATCACCTGTTCCCTTACAAGCTGACAAACCATATCTCATTAAATCAATCAAAGGAGATAGGATGAATTCAGAATGTTGACTATTGTACATATTGGCTAAAAATTGAATAAGATGCAACAAGGCGAGATCTAATATAACTCAATCGGTTTGTATTCTTAGCAAATGAGGGATCTTTTCTGTCTTTTTTAATTTTATCAGAAATTTCTTCTTGTAATGATTCTATTTTTCCTGCTTTGTTCAAACGTGTTAAGGTTTCTTTTAGCTCTTTCCCATTGAACAATATATGATAGATTAATCCAAATAGCCAATAATCTGCTTCATACCAAGCTGAAAAAGATTTACCGTCTTTTAATGGCATTAACGGCTTCAACTTAGTTGTGGCGTCATGCAAAATGTCAAAACGAGTTTTCCATATATCTGAAGGAAAAACAGTGCCAAAGTCAAAACCGTCAAATTTGTTAATACGATCTTCTTGTTCAATGTTGAGAATAAATGATACATAGTCTGCATAGAAATTCTCACGAGAACTATAGGCAGAATATCCCACCAAAACATCTTTAGCATCTGTCCTTGTTGAAATGTGAAATTGAGATAATATGGAAAGATATCTAACAAAGTCTATTCTACATGGTTGCAAATCTTCAATTATCATCAATCCACATAAAGCATCCTTTCCGTCTTGACATTGTCCTTCAAAGTATTTGGTGAGATTGGAATTTTGATAATATAATGATTTACGACTGTCCATAGCTTCAAGTTTCTTACCAAAATAATTGATATTTCGAAATAATTGAGAGAAGTTCTTTTGAACACCAGAAGCCATTGTGCTTTCTGGTACAACATAAGAAAAACCTAGAAATGTCTTATTAAAAAAAGTATCATCCAGTTCTGTAAAAAGAGAATCTGTTAATTCTAAATACCTTTCATCTTGACTAATCTTACTGACTACAGAAGTTCTTGTCTTGCCATATTGAAGTAGTTCCGAAAACCGCCATAAAATTCCCGTCGTATTTTGAACGCCATCGTCGGACGCGCTATCATCCTCACTAGCAACTCGCTCGCTAAGGGTGGTTTCAAACATCTTTTTGTTTGGGAAATAACCCAAATATGCCAAAAGTAAAGAGGTTAATCGCTGTTGCCCATCAATAATTAGATTATACCTGTTTAAGCCATCATCATATAGAGCTATTGTAACAGGTTGCACAAATTGACCTTCTTTTAATGACTGAATAAGTCGTTTTACGTCACGTTCTTGCCAAACAAAATGTCGCTGATATTCTGGAAGAATAATATTTCCTGTAAACATCAGCTTTATCCAATGCTTAAGAGTATATTCTCCATAATATACTTTATTCATCATACAGATAATGTTTTTTATTGCAATTTCATATAATTCAAAGAACAAGAAAAAAGTCAAAAGAAGTTGCTAACAATACTACAGTACAGGACACAATTCATAAGGATTAGCAACTGTTCGGTGTCCGAACCTCTGTAATAATATTACAATGTTTTCTTGTGGTTTATCTTTCTCGATCTGAAGTTGAGCATTACTTGGAATGCGTGAGGCAAAAAATGGCCACAATTCACGGTCTGAATACTCTTTGTCCTTTGATGGGAAATTAGCTAACGGCAAAATGCGACTCTGAATTTTGAATTCATTGCTGTAGCTGAAGTGCCAAATCCCGTCAGAATAGAGAAGCGTGCCTACAAGTAACTTGCCCAAATTGATGTTAAATGTAGCATCGTTGTCTGCGGCTAATATCACATCATGCTGGTTTTCAGACCAGAACAGACGCGCAAATACTTTCTTAAACTTTGTCATAATAACTTTCTCAATTCATTAAAACGGTATTCTAAACATTTGCATATCAGCGTGATTCTGTTCACACTCATCAGAAGCCGGAAGCTCTGTCTTACTTCCATTATCATACGTTCCAATACTTCGAGGGCAAACATTTCTGCCACTTCGTCTTTCGAAATATAAAACTCATTCGAATAGATTTGTTTGAAGAGTTGGAAGTGATTGGGATTATTCTCTCCTTCCCATCCAATTTTCGGTCGGGAATCTTTACAGTATTTCTGAATATGGCTGTCTATTGTCTTGTTCACCTCTACAATATCCATTACTTTTTTCTCTGAATAGTTCCAGAACAAACCTCGTGCCGTATCGTACACGGGAGAAAAAAAAGGCTGAAAGCTACCTTCTATTGATCTGATTACGCCCCAATTGAAAAAGTGCCTGTCATTATTGCCTACCACAGCGTCAAATATTACAAGCCTTACCAGCTCATGCATAATCTCATCTCTTTGGTAAAGGAAAAGATTAGCAACAGCCTCTTCAATGACTTGAATCGTAAACAAATCTCTGGTCATCTTCTGCTCATCCACCTCCTCCACATACCGGGCTGATTCATTCAAATAGCCAGCCAATATATCTGCTCCATGTACCAGTTCGTCCTTGCCCGAACGCAGGAAATAGCGACTAAGAAATCTGAGTTGACCGCCAATCATCGCTATTCTCGATTCTGCCATTTGTAACCCAAACACAACGCCTAGACGATTAAGCATCAGTTCCGTGACAGATTCAATGGGGTACCACTTATGGCCAGTTTTCGCAATATATCGAATCCAGTTTTTGCGGTTCTTCTTATGCCGATGGCCTAATAATTCATAGTCGTAAATTCCTATGAATTTCTTAGGAGCATCACCATCGATAGATACAGTGTCATCTACAAAATAGTTCACTTTTTTGATAATAGGAACATGCCTCACATCCATAAGATGTGAATCAGTAAAGTTTTCTATTTTATGAACTGGCATTTTCATACGATATGACTATTATCTGCAAAGATACTACTTTTCATCAAAAGGAAGTATAAGAATCATCGTTTCGTAAGTCAATAAAGCAAATTTTGTCTTAGATTACAAATTGTACAATACTGGAAGTTGTCATCATTGATAAGATCTGAATAATTGCAAAACATTGTAGCAAACAACGATAAAAGACATATTAAAACACCGAAGACGATGTTTCTGTTTTATTTCAGTGAGTTCTTGTATTCTTCCTGATATGGTCGTATGAACTCGTCAAGTGATGGAATCCCCATCTTCTTGGCTATTTTGTATTTCATATTGGAAATAGTTCCAATGTTATCGTACTGCATACAGATCATAATGACGGACCTGGTGTAGCCCAAGCATAACAATGCAATCAGGTTGATGTCATTATCTCTGAGTCTGCCATGTGACAATTCAATGGCATCCTTCAAAACGTTATTGTACAAATCATTGGTTAACTCTTGCAGATTTGACCAATAGGTTGCTGTCCTCTTGTTGTTAGGCATGTACATCAACGATTTGAACTTATTGACAAATCGAGTACCGTCTAATTCATAGGAAGATTGAATAAGTTCATGAACCACTTTAATATGGCCATCGATAATTGATTTAATTACATCAGATTGAGCCTTTTTCGCTTCAAGAACCGAAATCTTCTCTTTTAAGAGAAGACGTTCCGTCTCATTATTCTTATGTGAGATTTTAGCTTCAGCAATCTTTTCTGTCAGGTTTGAGACTATTTCCTCTTGTTTGGACAACTCTTTTTGATAACCGGACGTTGCTAATTCCAGTTCGTGTTCTTTATTGTGAAGCGAAGATTTTACATCATCAATCTCGCCTGATAGATTGGAAACCAGTGCTTCCTTTTGAGCAAGCTCTGTCCGATACTCATCCTCAGTTTCTTTTAATCTGTCTTTATAATTGCTGATGCTGGCCTGCATTTGTTCAAGATTTGCCAAAGAGGAGTTGAGATCTAACTTTAAAAGCTCGTACTCATTTTCTTTCGCTTTAAGCCTGTTGCGGTAACGCCATGCGAAATGAAATAAAGTAACTGCGGCAAGTAACGCCAAAGCGACAGCAAGCCAAGAACCTTTGAGTTTAGAACGCAGGGATTCATTCTTAAGCTCTTCTTTCTGTATGTCATACTTCTTTTCAACCGCAAGAAGACGGTGATTTAGTCCATTTATTGTCAATGAATCAGCTATAGAATGTGCTAATTCAATGTAGTATTTGGATTTCCCTTCATGCTTCCAATAATCCTGTTCAAGTTTTGACAAGACTTCGTAATAAACGATACTGTCCATGGCACTATTCGATGCAGGTGAAGCATTAAGGTAATAAACAGCAGAGTCGGGTTGCCCAAGGGACAGATATGACATTGCAAGGCGATAGTGTGCCCTTGGGTGATCTATTGTTATTCCGTTTACCGATATCGCTTGTAGGGCATATTCTTTTGCCTTTTCATAATCATGTTCCCTTACTAAATAGTATTCTGACAGAAGGAAAAGATTGGTGAAAACGACATATGGCTCATTCAGGGCTTTTGCTAAATCAATAGCTTCATTTAAATATACAACTGCTGAATCATGCTTTTCTTCAATATTTCGATAAATGCTGCCTATACTTGAAAGGCAAATGAGTTCGTAGTGTTTATCGCCTAGAGCCCTGTATAGAGGCAACGCTTCTTTATACTTTTGCAAGGCAATAGTATTGGAGCCGATAACCTGATTTTGATAGAGAACCCCTAATCTCAATTTGGAATATGCTAAACTGTTTGTGTCGTTATTCAGGCTTAGATCTTCCGCCTCGTGGTAGCATTCAACGGCCTTCTCAGGATCTCCGGCCACTTCGTTGGCACAACCTTTTGCAATCAGGGCCCTAACCAGTAACTTGTTGTTTCCGTGTTTTCTATAATAATCTACTGCTTCCGAAATTGCAGAATCAGATTTGATATCAATATAATTCTTGTATTCACTCAGGGTTAGAAGTAGTGTGTAGTATGCTTTGTTTTCATTGTTTAATGACTCAGAATCTATCGTTTTCAACTGAGTCAAAGCTTCTGAATTTTGATTATTTGCGATCAATGAATCAACAGACTGCAGTTCATGGATAATTGAATTATGATTACAACCATAAAAACTAACGATCAGTATGGCAGCAAGAAGCAATTTAATGGATGAATTAATAACGAATTTCATCATGTTGTTTAATATGAATGGAATTAACAGCGGCAAAAATACATCTTTTTCATAGATAAGTCGCACATTTTTTGTGTTTTATTGAAATGCATCGCATTATGATCTCACCCTGTTTTTTAGCGGGAAAACGCCCTTGAAGTGTTAAATTTTAGTTAAATCGGGGGGGGGGCGAATTTTAACACTTAAAGTGGTGGTTATGTAGTGGTTAACATTTTATTTTTTAAGTTATTGAAATAGAACTAATTAGCAAACTACTGGTTAACTAAAATCATAGCAAAAAATCCGAT